>ERZ650308.1905-NODE-1905-length-10494-cov-5.956318_pt1 | contig 10494 bp, 7 predicted proteins | sample MGYA00376244_ERZ650308 | MGnify/ENA primary metagenome ERZ650308 (study PRJEB26733, sample SAMN07839295) | wastewater metagenome | biome: small river; feature: stream; material: water | place: USA: North Carolina | collected 2016-04-26 ...
CAGCGGGGACGAACTCGTCAAACACGTTGGGTGGAACCTGAAAGTGCTCGCGCAACGCCATGTGCTCTGCGGCTAGGTAATAGCGATTCAAACCGTCAAACCATACGAACTGATAGTTGGCGGAAGTTAGCAGCGGCTCCCATCCAAGTTCTAACTCTCGCGAATTAGGTTTGGTGGCTTCGATGACCACCACCCACGGACGCCATCGCGTGAAGTCCATGCCCTGCAAAACAGCAGTTTCAAACCCCTCCACATCGACCTTCAAGAAGTGAATGTGTTCAGGTGCGTGCGTCGTCAAAATTGCATCAAGTCGACGAACGGGCACACGACACGCGCGCACGACACCACCAGCAGCGCGTCGGGCCTCAGCCACTTCTAAAGAGGCCGTTGCGAGCCCACGCACATCGGAGTCATAAAGGTCGAGTTCACCCTCAGCATTGCCCGCGGCAAGTTGCAAATTGATGTCACGCAACCGAACTCGCTGAAGTTCTTCAAAATGCTCTTGCAACGGCTCAATATTGATGCCCGACCAGCCACGATCGTAAAAGGCTTTGGTCACCGAGTCGTGGCTGGGATGATTTGCCCCAACATCGACATAGAAGCCTTTTTTAACGTGTTTGAGGGCACGCCACAGCAGGACGTCTTCGCGGTTTTGCGCATGGGAAATAAAAGTCATATTTCTCTGATTCCAATCACTGGCTCGGCCCACGAGAGCCCTTCGAAAGGGGTCTTATCTATGTTGACGACCTTGAAAACCAAGGCCAGGTCTTTCCACTCATAGTTAACGCCCAAGTGCGACCCCTCATCGACAAGCGCTGTTTGCACAGAGTACGAGCCTTCCCCAAGATTGACTGGGAATTCGATGAGGAATTGGTACCGTGTCTCGGCCTTGGCAGGTGAAATAACCTGCTGCGTGAGCCATGTGTTGGTGCCATACATCACCTGGCCTAGGCGGTTTTTAATGCCATAGCCCAGCACGAGACTAGGCAAGTCTTTGTTGACTTGAACCACGACTTCCAATCGAGCAGTTCCACCGACCGAGATCTCATCAACGGGCACCCCAACATCGTTCAGCAAATTGACCGACGCAACAACCGCATCGAACGAACCTGAGCGCGTTGTGACTATGCCATCTTCAACTTGCGTTTGGGCAACGGTATTGGAAGTCTCTGGCGACAGCAGCGCGTTGTAGTAATCCATCACAAACTCAGGCGGGCCATCTTTAATAACCGTCCCATCGGCAAGCAAAATGGCGCGATCGCAAATGGCCTGTATGGCGTTGCGATCATGGCTCACAATCAGGAGCGTGGTCCCCAGTTTGGCAAATTCACGGATTCGATCAAAGCTCTTGTGCTGAAAGTAGGCGTCGCCTACCGATAAGGCCTCATCCACGATCAAAATGTCAGGCCGCACACAGGTTGCCACTGCGAATGCGAGCCGCACCTGCATGCCGCTGGAGTACACCCGAACGGGCATGTGTATGTACTCACCGATTTCTGCAAATGCTTCAATTTCAGGCATGAGCTGCCACATCGTCTGCGCGCTCACGCCCATCAACTGCCCTGCCATGACAGCATTTTGTTGTCCTGTGAAGTCTGGATGAAAACCCATCCCCAACTCCAGCAGCGCTGCAACTTTGCCTTGAATGTCAATGCGACCACTTGTGCAACGAGTTGTTCCTGCGATGAGCTTTAGCAGCGTGCTTTTACCTGCACCATTTAGTCCAACGAGGGCCACAACCTCTCCAGCTTTGATTTCAAAGCTGATGTTTTGTAAAACCCACCGAAGTTGATGCCTAGCCTGTGCAAAGGGCCACAGCCATTCGACCAAGCGCGCCCACCGACTAGGGTATTGTCGATAAGCCTTACTGACTTGGCTGACCCTAATGCTTCCCATGAACTTCCTTCTTCTTCACTGAGCCAACCGGCTGAACTACCGACACATTAATGATCCCAGGTTTTTCGATAGCTAAGCTGAATCGTTTTGGCTTCGTATTCGAATATTTTGATATTTTCGAAATTACGTTGGTGTCTTGCCTCAATAGACCAAAGTTCAGTGCGCGTCTGAGGCCACACGATCGCAGCGATTGCCGTGGACATGAATTGCTGCCGAGATTCATCGATAAACCCAGGCGAGTAGGCGCTAGCGCTTCGCCAAGATTGACCATCCCAGCCCAGTTTTGCAAAGAGACGTTCATCACTGAATCGGCCTAGCGCCTTCACTAGGTTAAACCCAAGTCGAGTTCCGTCTTTGTTTCCGCCTGGTCGGTTGGCACTTCCCTTGTCCTTTGACAACTGACCATAGGCCTCAAAACGAGCGCCGACCCATTCGCGTGCCATCGTGACTTGTATATCCAAGGGTTGCGAAGACATGCTTTCAAAGGCTGGGTAATCTATTTGAGTAACGCTTATCCCGAAAATAGCATCCCACCCTTGAATCGGTTGAAGGTGGGGACGCCAATTCAAGCGCAACTTAGCATGACGTTGAAAAGGAACTTCTCCCAAATTGGCCTGCCCTAGCCCTGCACCCCACTCAAGCCGACCAAGGCTGAGTTCTTGTCGTTTCGCAACGTCTAGCCCCAGGGTCAGGATATTGAGATTTTTAACACGATCATTTTCTCTGAGCTGCATGCTCATTTGCGCCTGAACCCCATCCGCCGTGGCGGCAGACTTGACGACGCCATTCATCTGCGTGTAATTGTCTGCCGTTTGCCCAAATTGAGGCAACAACTGGACAGACATGAGTCCACTGACTGTTGGGATATCAAGACCGAGACTTTTCACGCCTTGGTTAATGTTGCTGGAGTGACCTCGCGTAATTTCAAATTCCACTTCGCTTTGTGACTTGGCAGCCACGCAACCGTGGGTGCGCTCTCGCCGAATAACCTCCACCAAAGTAGCAGGGGGGCTGAAACGCGTCTCAATCTCTTCCCACATGTCATTGGCTTTCGCAACTTCACCAAGCTGGCAATAAATCAGGCTCAAGTCCATGTAGGCGCCTGCGTTATTAGGATTCAACTTGATGGCTTGCTCCATCAGTATCTGTGCGCGATAAAGCTCATTGTTGGCCATCCATTCCAGCCCATGGACATAGAGGTCTTCTCCTGGGGGCTTTCCAGCATCTTGAGCTGCGACATGAAATGTGATGAGGCCAGAGCCCAAGGCCGCCACCACGGGGCCGTAGCTCGTCAAGCGTTGCATGAAACGCCACAACCCATCTACAATCATGCTCATGAATTTAAGCTCACTTACACGATCAAAAATAAAGCGCATTTTTGGCTTTGCGCTTGGGATGATGCTTGTCTGCCAGGTTCACTCAGAGTCTTCCTCGGTAGAGATGGGTCATGTATTGCAAGTGGTTGGGCGAGCATTTGTGGGAGGCCAACTAGCGAAGAAGGGGACACCTGTGTATGAGGGTGCTGAACTTTCAACGGGCGCTGACGGGTACTTATACATTCAGACAATTGATAACGGTTTCCTAATTCTACGTCCAAGCACTCACGCGAACGTCCCACTTTATCGGGTGGACAGTAAGTCTCCTGAAGCAAGTCGTTTTAAATTCGATCTTAAAAATGGCGTAGCGCGAAGCATTTCGGGTAACGCTGTCGCACCGGCCCGCAGCAACTTTAGATTTAATACACCCGTTGCTGCGATTGGTGTTCTCGGGACTGATTTCACGGTTTCAACAGATGCCGAAAGTTCGAAAATTAGCGTCTCCAGTGGCGGGGTTGTCGTCAGTGGCTTAGGACCGGGTTGCAGCTCTGAGAGTTTGGGCCCCTGCAATGTCATGACAGGACAGCGCTTATTAGCCAATCAAACAGGTGTGATGCTAGAAGTAAAAAGGGGCATCATGACGCCTCAAACGGTTAAAGACGTCACCCAAAGCCCTGATACGGTTGCGCCGCCTCGTGTAGACGAACCGTCAAAAAAGGGAGGTGATGCGCCACTGACCGAGAATAAATTGAATGCTGAGAAAGTAGCCATGTTGCAAGATGCGCGTTTCTCTGTATTGAATTCACCTCAAGCGATCGTTTGGGGCCGGTGGCAAGCCATTGCAAATGAACCCGTAGATATGAATTTGGTTGACGCGCTAGGCCAAGGCAAGCTAGTTGGACTTTCAAGTTATTTCGCAGTGATCAAATCGAATAACGCGCAATGGCTGATGCCCCAAGAAGTACAGGTCGACTTCCGACTCAGCGACTACCGTGCACAAGTTGTCCAATTGGCAAACCTCTCTGCACAGGCTGCTACGGTTGAAAATGGCCAACTGCAAGTGAACTTTGCCAAACAATCGTTTAATACATCGTTCGATCTTGTCTCTAACGGCGCCAAAACTAATCTTTTTGCAACAGGCATCGTTGGTCGCGATGGCTCACTCTCTAATTCGAGCCAATTTGCAACTGGTAGCAATATGTCGATTCAGGGCGGGCTTGCGAACCCAATTGGACAAACGGGCCAGCTTGCTGGGTATGTGTTTCAAAGCCGCCTTGATTCTTCACGCATCGCCAGTGGTGTCACCCTTTGGATGCATTAAATTTTTCAATAAGCATTGCGGTGAACAAATCCTTTGAAGACGGTCAAAAGGATGATTTTTAGGTCGAACCACAGCGACATGTTTTCAATGTAGAAGAGATCTAGCTCGACACGGCGTTCCATCTTTTCAATTCGATCTATTTCACCTCTAAACCCATTGACCTGGGCCCACCCTGTAATCCCTGGTTTGACTTTGTGGCGAAGCATATAGCGAGGGACGAGTTCTTTGTAGTGCTCGTTATGAGCGACTGCATGGGGTCTAGGGCCCACGATTGACATCTTGCCTTGCAAGACATTGACGAACTGAGGCAGCTCATCCAAGCTTGTTCTACGCAAGAATCCACCTAGTCGCGTGACCCTCTGGTCGTTCTGCGTTGCTTGAATAACCTCTCCGTTGACGGGTTCGTGTAAGACCATTGTCCGAAATTTGTAGACATTGATCAGTTTTCCATTCCAACCATGCCTGATCTGCTTAAACAAAACGGGGCCGCCCATCGTTAGCCTGATGGCCAACGCGATACCCAGCATAAGAGGGCTGATGAAAATAAGAATCAACGTTGCCAATATTTTGTCTTCTAGTGCTTTGACAAAACCACTCATGCCAGACAAAGTAGAAGCTGAGATGTCAAGCATTGGGATACCAAGCCTCTCACTCATACCATGATTCATCAGCCGAAGTGAAAACCAATCGGGGATCAAACGAATATTCGCAGTGCTGTGTCCCAAAGCATCCAGTGCGACTTTGACGTTGTGCTCATCACTTAAGGGGAGACATAGCCATACTTCTTGAGGTGCCTCACCTTCAGCTTTAGACAAGAAATCAGCCAAGGCCTCGGGCAATATTCGTCCCAACACACGAAAACCACTAAAAGCCGAAGCCTCAATGACGCGGACGACCTCATCACTGGTAGGTCCCTCTCCCACGATAAGCAAGGTTCGATAGTTATAGCCTTGCGCCCGCAACAAGTGCAAACCATAGTAAGCGATCAATCGCAGGATACTCAAACAGCAAAACACACCGCCGCCAAAGATTAAAAACCACACACGCGACACCTCGGTTGTCGACTTGCTAAGAAAGAGAACAACCACCTCAACCAGCAAGATAGCAACCCAAACTTTGGACAATTCCCATAGCATCGTCAATACATTACTAAGTCGCCATGATCGATAAAGCCGATCAAATTGAAATGCCATCAAAACCGAAGGCGCGGCGACTAATAGCTGGTAGGTTGTCGGCATCTGATGGGGCCACAAATACGCCCCTAAGTAACTTCCATAAGCGATGACAGCGACAACGTTGATAACGAACACATCGACGACTAATGCAAGGTAAGCGACCCAAGGCGATGAAAGCCTTAAGCGCGCGCGTGAAGAGAATATGCTCGAATGAGTGCTCATATGAATGCGCGAACCTCGAAGTTAGCGAGGCGCTTGGCCTATTGTGAATATATCGAACTGTTTGTTGACGAACGCAGAGAACTCCTGTCTAAAGCGCTCATTGGCAAACCTTTTTGCATTATCTCGACATGCGGTTGCGCTGATTTTTATTTTCTCAAACGTATGGACAGCCTCAATGATCGATTCTGTTGTTTGCTCTTTGAAAAACACGGCTGTTGGAAGCTCGGCATCAAGACCGCGCAGTGTCTCTAGCGCACCGCCTTTCGCAAACGCAATCACGGGGGTGCCGCATGCTTGCGCCTCCAGGGGCGCAATTCCAAAATCTTCTTCTGCGGCAAATACAAAAGCTTTTGCGTTTTGGAGATATTTTTTTAAGACATCGCTGGTTTGATAGCCCAACATCTCGACGTTGCCCGCGGCAACAGCGCGACAACGCGCCCAATCAGGCCCATATCCGATAACGATTAATTTTTTATCGGGCATCTTTGCAAACGCTTCCACAATGAGCGGGATTTTTTTGTAAGGCACCATGCGAGAGGCGGTGACGTAAAAGTCTTGCTTGGCATCCTGTGGCTCAAAACTCTCTGTATCAACAGGCGGATAAATCACAACAGAATTTCGCCGGTAGGCCTTGTCAATTCGCCGAGCGATGAAGCGAGAGATCGCAATGAAATGATCTACGCCGTTGGATGTTCTTACATCCCACAATCGGATCTTATGAAGAAGCCAGCGCGTGATCCAGCTTTTGACACCGTTGTGAAGACCCGCCTCTCTGAGGTACTGATGCTGCAAATCCCATGCGTAACGTATGGGGGTGTAGCACAGACAGATATGCAACTGATCTGGAGACACTAGCACGCCTTTGGCAACGGCATGCGAACTAGAAATCACTAAATCGTATGAGGAGAGATCGAGTTGCTCAATCGCAAGCGGCATTAAGGGTAAATAGTGGCGGTATTTAGTCTTGGCGAACGGCAGTTGCTGAATAAAGGTGGTTGTAACTCGCCTATTTCTCAGGAATGCGCGATCTTTGGTCGGAACAAAATCAACCGTGCTAAAAACATCAGCATCCGGATAGCAAATTAGCATTTGCTCAAGAACGCGCTCAGCACCCGCGTAGGTGACGAGCCAGTCATGAACAATAGCGACTCTCACGGGGCGTCACCCTCGGCTCGCACACGCCCGTAGTTATCCTCGACTCGCACGATGTCATCCTCGCCGAGATAAGTGCCAGACTGAACTTCGATCATTTCTAAAGGTGTGTTCCCCGTATTTGTCAACCGATGCAGTTCCCCAACGGGAATGTAGGTCGATTGATTTTGAACCAAGGTAAAGCGTTTGTCTCCACAAGTAACTTCGGCGACGCCACGCACCACGATCCAATGCTCGGCTCTGTGTGCGTGTTTTTGAAGACTCAGACTTGCGCCTGCATTAACCAAAATTCGTTTGACCTTGAAGTTATCTGCCTCCTCCAAAGAGTCATACCAACCCCAAGGACGTTGGACCTTACGATGTAGCAAGTGCTCATAGCGTTTGCCGTCGGATTCAAGGTTTTGAACCACTTTTTTAACTTCTTGACTAGACTCACGATGAGCGACCAACACAGCATCAGGAGTTTCAACAACCACGAGATCTCGCACCCCGACAAGGGAGACAAGGCGAGAAGACGCAAAAACAAGAGAGTTTTCTGTGTTGACCACAAAAGTGTCACCTTGCGTCACGTTGCCTGAGGCATCCTTGTCTGCTGTTAACCATACGGACTCCCAAGCCCCTAAGTCATTCCAACCGGCATCCAAGGGAACCATTCGCACACCGAATTCGCTTCCAGGACATTTTTCCATCACTGCGTAATCAATTGACTCGCTAGGAATTTGCCCAAATAGATCTTTGGATGGACGAATAAATTTTTGGTCGATGACGCGTGCCTGCCAAGCGAGGTCGGCGGCCTTTTTAATGTCTGGACGAAACACCTGCAAAAGCTGCAACCATTTGCTGGCTTTGACAACAAAAATGCCACTATTCCACGCATGATCACCGCCATCCATGTAAAGCTTGGCCAACTCTAAGTTAGGTTTTTCGGTGAACGTTTCCACCACATACTCACCATATTTCCCAATACTATTCGCCACGCGTTTGATATAGCCAAAACCTGTTTCTGGCCGTGTCGGCTTGACGCCCATGGTGAGAATGTCACCGTTTTGCGCCGCAGAAAGACATTTTTGCAAGGACTCGAGAAAAGCCTGATCGTTCTTGATCGTCTGATCTGCCGGCATGACTACCAATAACGAATCCTGCCCATCTTCCACCGCCTGCAAAGCGGCTAGAGTCAGCGCAGGCGCTGTATTTCGGCCTTCGGGCTCTAATAAAAAAACAGCCTCACCGCAATCTAATTCTCTGAACTGCTCTAGCGCTAGGAAACGGTGCTCCTCATTTGTCACGATCAGTGGCGTTGAGAGCTGAAATTCAGGGCTTTCAACCGGCAAAATTCGGCGCAACGTTTGCTGAAACAAACTTTCTGATCCAGAAAGCACAAGGAATTGCTTCGGGAAGCCGGAACGAGAAAGTGGCCACAACCGGGAGCCTGACCCCCCACATAGCACGACAGGTGTTACTTTCATTGAGACACTTTGTATAACGATATGCGTTATTTTCTCATAACGCATATAGCTAACATGTGCGCCATTCGATCAACCAATCCAATTAATTTTCTTTACTGATTGCCTACCAATACATGAGAAGTTAAAGTGTCTCACGATCGTCCAACTTTTTGATTGAGAGCATCAACATGACCAAGAAAAACCCCTTCGACCCGGCCGCCATGTCCGACAACGTCAAAGAACAAGCGCAGCAAATTTGGCTGGCTGGCTTGGGCGCATTTGCCAAAGCACAAGAAGACGGCACAAAGGCCTTTGAAAAACTAGTCAGCGACGGCATCACCATGCAGCGCAAGGTGCACACCACTGCCGAAGAGAAGTTGGCTGAGGCCACGCAAAAAGCCACGCAAGCCGCTCACACCTTGAGCGAACGCGCGACAGGCCAATGGGGCAAGCTAGAAGGCATTTTTGAAGACCGCGTGGCCAAGGCGCTGCACGGCTTGGGGCTGCCATCGGCCGCTGAGATGACGGCGCTGCACGCACGCGTGGCAGCACTTGAGGCGCAGCTGGGAGTCAAGCCCAAAGCTGCGGCCAAGCCTGCAGCCAAAACCGCAGCAAAACCTGCGGCGAAGAAAGCGCCAGCTAAGAAAACGGCCAAGAAATAATTGGGCGCGGCCCCAATGAAGCACCATGGCAAAAAAAGCGCCACGCCGCACCGCTGAGCGAATTTTGGAGGTCACGCTGGACCTCTTTAATCGCTTTGGCGAGCCCAATGTGTCAACCACATTGATCTCTAGCGAGCTCAACATCAGCCCCGGCAATCTGTACTACCACTACCCCGCCAAGGAGGAGTTGGTCACCGCGCTTTACAACCGCTACGAAACCGCGCTGCACGAGCTACTAGAGGCAGCGCCTGGCGTACACGATGTGGAAGACGCTTGGTTCTTCATGCATACGCTGTTCGAGTTGGTGTGGCAATACCGCTTTTTGTACCGCGACTTGAATGACTTGCTCAGCAAAAACCGGCGGCTTGAAACACACATCAAAGACGCACTGCTGCACAAAACAACGGCGTTTCGCACCTTGCTGGACAGCCTTGCGCACGAAGGGGCTCTGGCTATGACCGTGAGCGAACGCGAAGCCACGGCCACGCACATGGTGGTGATGTTGACCTGGTGGCTGAGCTACGAATATGTGCGCAACCCCCGCCATGCCCTAGAGCCTGAAAGCGCGCAAACTTCGCTGCTACGTGGTGCGAAGCATGTGCTGAGTTTGTTGGTGCCTTACGCGGCGGCGCCTCACAAAGCGCACCTAGGCTCGCTGCTGTCGGCTTACTGATATTTACCGCAGCGAAGCCTCAACGAGTTTGACCCAGTAAGTCGCCCCCAAAGGAATCAACCGGTCATTGAAGTCGTAGTTCGGGTTATGCAGCGTACACGGCCCTTCGCCATGCCCCATTTCCCGGTGCACACCATCGCCATTGCCAATGAAGCAATACGCGCCGGGTTTGGCCTGCAACATGTACGAAAAGTCTTCTGCACCCATGGTTGGTTCTTGGGCTAACACGTTGTCCGCACCCACGATGTCGGCCATCACGTCACGCGCAAAGTTGGCTTCTGCAGGATGGTTGATGGTGGGTGGGTAGTTACGTTCAAACTCAAAGGTGCAGGTCGCACCAAAGGCGGCACTGGTGTGCGTGGCGATATCGCGCATGCGTTGCTCAATCATGTCGAGCACGTCTAGGCTGAAGGTGCGCACGGTGCCTTGTAGTTCGCAGTGGTCAGGCACCACGTTGGTGGCTTCGCCTGCGTTGATCATGGTCACCGAAATCACGCCTGCATCCACAGGCTTTTTGTTTCGACTGATGATGGTTTGAAAGGCTTGCACCATTTGGCAAGCGATCACCACAGGGTCAATGCCGTTGTGCGGCAACGCCGCGTGGCAGCCTTTGCCGTGGATGGTGATTTTGA
>ERZ650308.1907-NODE-1907-length-10492-cov-9.253425_pt1 | contig 10492 bp, 15 predicted proteins | sample MGYA00376244_ERZ650308 | MGnify/ENA primary metagenome ERZ650308 (study PRJEB26733, sample SAMN07839295) | wastewater metagenome | biome: small river; feature: stream; material: water | place: USA: North Carolina | collected 2016-04-26 ...
CCTGATGCGATTGCTGGAGCGCTGCGATGCCATTCGCCAAGCCGAGCGCTTTGCGTTGGTGCTGCAAGCCTGTGAATGCGATGCGCGGGGGCGGCTAGGCTTTACCGATGCAACTTATCCGCAAGCTGGGCGCCTGCTGCAGACGCAGCAAGCCGCCTTGTCGGTCGAAACCGCGCCGATTGCCCAGGCAGCGGCACAAGCGGGCCTGAAGGGCCCGCAGATCGGTGAACGGATCACACAAGCACGGGTTCAAGCGATTCGCCAAATTCTGGGCTGATCGGGCGCGTGGCCCTGTTGGGATTCAAAGGTGCGAACGCACCCAATCGGCGATGTCCGCCGCCGAGCGAAACGCCCCGGCCTGACGGGCGACTTCCTTGCCGCCGACAAACAGCGCCAGCGTGGGGATGCTGCGGATGTTGAAACGGGCGGCGATGCCTTGCGCGTCTTCGGTGTTGAGTTTGGCCAGCCGCACTTGGGGCTCCAGCAAGCTGGCCGCTTGCTCGTAAGCCGGTGCCATCATGCGGCAAGGGCCGCACCAAGGCGCCCAAAAGTCCACCAGCACAGGCACTTGACTGCGGCCAATGTGCTTGTCAAAACTGGCGTCGTCCAAGGCCACCGGGTGGCCATCAAAAAGGGTCTGGTGGCATTGCCCGCAATCGGGGCGGCTGCGCATATCGGCCACACGCACCCGGTTGGTGGTGTGGCAATGCGGACAAACAATGTGCAAGGACTCGGCTGAAGTGGTCATGGATTTCCCTGTGTTGCATCACATCTGGGGGCCATGGCCTGCGCTTCAAGAGCCTTGCGTCAAGGACGGCTGCCAAACCGTCCGCCCCATCAACGTGGGGTGCGTGGGGTCATGGGAGGACGACCGGCCAGGTGACGGAAGCTGATGCGGCCTTTGCTCAGGTCATAAGGCGACAGTTCCAGCGTCACGCGGTCACCCGCCAGAATGCGGATGTGGTTCTTGCGCATCTTGCCCGCGGAATAGGCGATCAATTGGTGGCCGTTGTCCAGCGTCACGCGAAAACGCGTATCGGGCAAGACTTCGTTCACCACGCCCATCAGTTCAATCAGTTCTTCTTTAGCCATTTAAAACGTCTTTCTCAAAGCAGGATCGGTTTCGTCGTCTGGCGCTCCACCCACAACATGCCTTCATCGAGGGCGTATTGGCTGGCGGCGGCAGGCGTTGCAAATTCGGGCACAAAACGCATCACGCGGTCGGTACTGGCGCTGCCACGGCCACTGGCCACGGACACTTGAGCGCCAAATGCGCCATTGGGCAAAGCCCTGGAGCACGGTTGAATTCGGAATTTTCCCATGGAGATGGGTTGGTGTGAACAGTAATGAATGGTCATGTATTTTAACTAACGGGGTCTTGCCGCTTTGTTGGCCTCTTGGGGCATTACAGCGGCTAGGGTATTGGCATGTCCTGGTGCCAAAAAACGCCCCCGATGTGCAGACCCTGGGGTCTGCCACAGAACATCACCGTGCAGAGGTGCGTCAAAAGGAAGCAAAAAATCGTCTGTGCCAGCTCAGTCTAAGAGCATGGCGGGCGATGTGCACAGTGGAGGACAAGACTGGCATCCCTCTGCCGGGATGCGCTATCGGCTCGCTAGGAGCTAGATGGGCATAAGTCGCCAATGGCGTGCCGCACTGTAACACGTTCAGGCTTGCAGCGCTGGCGCACGCCCACTCACAGCCACTTGGCAATCGCGGCGGCCAGCATGCTCAGCAGCAAAGTGCTGGTGATCGGGATGAACCACTCCCGCCCAAACAGGCGAAACCGGAAATCCCCCGGCAAACGGCCAAAGCCCAGCTTTTGCAGCCAGGGCTGCAGGCCACTGAAGATGATCAGGGCCAGTAAAACGACGATCAGCCAACGGAACATAGGCGCCTTGCTTGCGGCTCAGAGCCGGTGCGACCGGTCACCCCGGTCAAAGCCTTGAGCAGCCCAGTCGCCCGAGGTGGCCAGGCCGATCACTTTGAACAGCTCGCCCATCTCGTGCTCGTTGACCAGACGCTGGGCCTGGCTGCGCTCGGCCAAAGAGGCCTGGGCCATGCGCTCGGCCAGGCCCAGGTTCAACAAGAACCAGGCCTGGCTGGTGTAGCCAAGCACGTGCAGCCCGGCGTTCTGTGCGGCCAGCGCCACGCCCGTGAAGTTGACGTGGGCCGTGATGTCTTTTTGGCCCACCGCCACCAGCGGGTCGGCATCGGCCTGGTGCAGCTGGTGGCACATGACGGTGCCCATGTGGCGCTGGGGGTGGAAGTATTCGGCCTCGGGAAAGCCGTAATCCAGAAAAAACGCCGCCCCGCCTCGGCCGGCTTGCAGGCGCTCGGCCAGGCTGGCAATGAAGGCTTCGGCTTGCGGGTGGATTTCGGTCAGGTAATCATGCTCGCCTTCGATTTCCAAAGGTGGGCGAAAATCGGTCGGGCGGTCTTGCCAAGCGAATTTTTCACCTGCGCTGACCACACCGCGCTCGTGCCAAACCCCGCCTGTGCGCTGCAAAAGCTGCACCGGCATGGCGTCGAGCACCTCGTTGCCGACCACCACGCCCTCGATCACCTCGGGCCAGGCGTCCAGCCAGCGCACCTTGTGAGCGTGTGGGGCCAGGGTGTCGGCCTGCCGCGCGCGCAAGGTGCCCGACAAATCGATGATGGTGTAACGCGCCACCGCATCGCCCAGGCTGTCCAGCAGTTGCAAGGCCAGGGCGCCGGTGCCTGCGCCAAACTCCCAGACTTCGGACGTGCCTGTGACCTGCAAGGCCTGCTGCACCTGCACCGCCAGGGTGTGGCCGAACATCGGAGACAAACCGGGCGCAGTCACAAAATCGCTACCCGAAGAGGGCATGGCGCCGAACTTTTGCAGGGCGTTGGTGTAGTAGCCCAAACCAGGCTCGTACAGCGCCATGGCCATGAAACGGTCAAAGCCGATCCAGCCACCGGCTTGCGCAATGGCCTGGTGGATGCGTTGGGCGAGTTCGCTGGAAATGGAGGCGGTTGGGGTCACGCAGCGATTATCGCCCTGAGTGGGAGCCCCGCCCTCGGGGCGATGGCCTGCGGTTTGCAGTTGCCCATCGCGGCGGGGGCGCCGCTCCCACAGGCGGGCATAGGCCCTGCGCAGGCGAGCGGTCAGCCCATCACCGATAATTACGACTCTTTCTATCCCCCGTGGAATCACCTTGAAACACGTTCTGATCACTGGCGGTGCGCTGCGTCTGGGCGCGGCCCTGTGCCGGGCCTTTGCGCAAGCGGGCTGGCAGGTCTGGTGCCATTACCAGCGCTCGGCCGAAGCGGCCCAGGCCCTGCAGGCTGAGCTGCAAGCCCAGGGTGCCGATGTGCGGCTGGTGCAGGCCGACCTGGCACACAGCCTGGAGGTCGAGCGCATGGTGGCGCACATCACGCAGGCCACCGGGCCGCTCGATTGCCTGGTGAACAACGCCTCGCTGTTCGAGCCGGACGAAGGCCCCCAAATGGACCTGCCCGGTACACGTCAGCAACTCGAAGTGAACCTGATCGCGCCCATGCTGCTGGCTTCGCTGATGGCCCGGCAAGCCGCGCCAAACGCCCTGCCCGGCCAGCGCAGCGTGGTCCACATCCTGGACCAGAAGGTGTTCAACCTGAACCCGGATTATTTTTCGTACACCGTCTCCAAATTGGCGCTGGAGCGCTCGGTGGCCTTGCAGGCGCAGGCCTTGGCCCCTTTGCGTGTGTGCGGCGTGGCCCCGGGCCTGATGTTTTTGAGCGGCCCGCAAACCCAAGACAACTTTGACCGCGCCAGCCGCGTGAACCTGCTGCGCCAGCCGATCGACCCGGCGCAGGTGGCGGCGACCTGCCTTTTCTTGGCGCAAAACCCCTGCATCACCGGTACCACGGTGTGCGTGGACAACGGCCAGCATCTGGTGCCGCTTGAGCGCGATGTGATGTTCCTGGCCGACAAGAAGGACGCTTCATGAGCGATGTTCTCAGTCAACTGGCGCTGAACTGCCGCCGCCTGTTTTTGCGCAACCACACCGTCGATGTGCGCATCGGCGCGCACGACTTTGAAAAGCATGCGCCCCAGCGCATCGTCTTCAATGTGGAACTGTTCGTGCCCTACAGCGCCTCCACCCCCACACAGGACGACCTGGCCGAGGTGGTGGACTACGACTTCATCCGCGAGGTGATTGCGCGCCGTGTGGCCCTGGGCCACATCGTGCTGCAAGAGACTTTGTGCGACGACCTGATGCGCGAGCTGATCGCGCACCCGCAGGTGCAGGCGGTGCGCCTGTCCAGCTGCAAACCCGATGTGTACCCGGACTGCGAAGCCGTCGGGGTTGAAATTTTCCAAATCAAACCCGCGCCATGAAAACACCCGCAGGACACCAAACCCTGGAGCTGACCGGTTTGCGCTTTGACGCCAACCTGGGCATCCTCGAACACGAAAAAACCGATCCGCAACCGATCCAGGTCGATGCCGAGCTGAACCTGGGCACGCAGCCCCTGCTGCCCAGCGACGACGACATCAACCATGTGCTGGACTACCGCAAGGTGCGCAAGATCATCATCGACGAATGCACGGCCGAGCACATCAACCTGCTCGAAACCCTGATCGGCAAACTCTCCAACCGCCTGATGCAACTGCCCGGCGTGCTGGGCGTGCGCGTCAAGATTGCCAAACTTGAAATTTTTGAAGACTGCGAAGTGGCCATTCGCATGGAAACCGGACAGTGGTGAACATGAACACAACAACTGACAACACCTGGGTGGACGCTGAAGCCCAAGCCAGCGCAGCGGCGGCCAAGGCCGTCAAGATCGAGCGTGAAACCCACAAGCTCGAAAAGCGCCTGTGCCGCCAGATGGGCCAAGCCATCAGCGACTTCAACTTGATCGAAGAAGGCGACCGCATCATGGTCTGCATGTCGGGCGGCAAGGACAGCTACGGCATGCTGGACATCCTGCTCAAGATGAAGGCCCGCGCACCGGTGAACTTCGAGCTGGTGGCCGTCAACCTGGACCAAAAGCAACCCGGCTTTCCAGACCACATCCTGCCCGCCTACCTCAAAGAGCTGGGCGTGGAATTCCACATCGAGACGCAAGACACCTACTCGATCGTGAAAGACAAGATCCCTGAAGGCAAAACCATGTGCAGCCTGTGCTCGCGTCTGCGCCGGGGCATTTTGTACCGCGTGGCACGGGAGCTGAAGTGCAACAAGCTGGCGCTCGGCCACCACCGCGACGACATGCTGCAGACCTTCTTTTTGAACATGTTCTTTGGCGGCAAGCTCAAAGGCATGCCCCCGAAGCTGGTCAGCGACAACGGCGAGTTCATGGTGATCCGCCCGCTGGCTTATGTGGCCGAGTCGGACCTGATCCGTTGGGCAGAGCACCGACAGTTCCCCATCATCCCGTGCACCCTGTGCGGCAGCCAGGAAAACCTGCAGCGCCTGCAGGTGGGCAACATGCTGCGCGAGTGGCAAAAGAAGCACCCCGGCCGCATTGAAAACATGTTTGCCGCGCTGCAAAATGTGGTGCCTTCGCATTTGATGGACGCCAAGCTGCACGGCTTCAAGGACCTGAAGATCACCGGCATCGAGTCCGAAGACGGCGACAAGGCGTTTGACGAAGAAGAATTCACCGAAGCCCGCTTGCCCGGCATTCAGGTGATCTCGGTGTAATTCACCCCAAGGGAGATGGCCATGCGAGTTCTGTTGACTGGATTGATCCTGGCCGCAGGCCTGTTGTCGGGCTGCGCCTCGATGCGCATCGTGGACAGCGATGTGGTGTCGGTGGTCGCTGCACCTGCGGGCATGAGCCTGCAAGGCGCCAAATACCGCTTTGAGCGCCTGCCCTCGCAAGCCAACAACCCCGAAGCGGGCCTGGCCGAACAGCAAGCACAAGCGGCCATGACGGCGGTGGGCCTGGTGCGTGACGATGCGAACGCCCAGCTCAGCGTGCTGGTGGGCTTTGCCGGTACGCAATACCTGGCCGATGCCTGGGGCCGACCTTTGCCACCGGGCGCCTGGTCGCCGTATTACGGCAGCATTTCCATGGGGCGCGGCATCGGGCCCAACGTGGGGCTGGGCATGGGCATGCGCTTTCCGCCGCCCACGCAATACCGACGCGAAGTCAGCCTGATCATGCGCGACCTCAAGTCCGGTCAGGTGGTCTATGAAACCCGCGCCACCCACGACGGCCCCTGGGCCGACAGTGCGCAGGTGTTTGCCACGCTGTTCCAGGCCGCCATGGCCAACTTTCCGAACCCGCCCGCCGGTCTGCGCCGGGTGAACATCGAAATCCCCCGCTGACCACCCCGGACACCGCACCGCATGGACGCCACCCGCATTCTGGCCATTCGCCACGGAGAAACCGCCTGGAACGTGGACACCCGCATCCAGGGGCATCTGGACATTCCGCTCAACGAGGTGGGTTTGCAGCAAGCCGCGCACCTGGGCCAGGCCCTGGCGCAACGCGATGCGGTCGATGCGGTGTACGCCAGCGACCTCTCTCGCGCCCACACCACGGCCAGCGCGATCGCCCAGGCCATGGGCCAATCGGTCACGGCGCACCCTGGTTTGCGCGAGCGGCACTTTGGTGCTTTTCAGGGCCGCACTTTTGCCGAGATCGAGGCCGAGTTGCCGGGTGACGCCTGGCACTGGCGCAAACGCACACCCGAGTGGGCGCCACCGGGCGGTGGTGAATCCTTGATCGTGCTGCGCGAACGCATTTTGAAAACCGTGGACGAATTGGCCGCACGCCATCCCGGCCAGCAAATCGTGATGGTCGCGCACGGCGGCGTGATGGACATCCTCTACCGCGCCGCCACCCGCCTGGACCTGCAGGCCCCGCGCACCTGGCAACTGACCAACACGGCCGTCAACCGCCTCCTGTGGACGCCCCAAGGCCTGTCACTGGTGGGCTGGGGCGACACCTCGCACCTGGATGCGCTGGGCAAGGACGAAACGACTGCCTGAGCAGCCGCTTCACTGCCCGAAGGTCTTGGGCGGCGCCACGCCCAGATGCTTGAAAGCCGCCAGCGTGGCCATGCGCCCACGGGGGGTGCGCTGCAGATAGCCTTGCTGGATCAAATACGGCTCGATCACGTCTTCGATCGTGTCGCGCTCTTCGCCAATGCTGGCAGCAATGTTGTCCAGACCGACCGGGCCGCCATCAAAGCGGTGGATCACCGCCTCCAGCAGTTTGCGGTCCATCAGGTCAAAGCCTTCGGGGTCCACGTCCAGCATGACCAAGGCTTTTTGGGCGAGGGCTTTGTGGATGGTGCCGTCGCCCTTGACATCGGCATAGTCCCGCACCCGGCGCAGCAGGCGGTTGGCAATGCGGGGTGTGCCGCGTGAACGGCGGGCAATTTCAAAAGAGCCCTCGGGGTCGATCGGCGCTTTGAGCAAACCCGCGCTGCGCGTGACGATGCGCGAGAGCTCCTCGGGCGTGTAGAACTCCAGCCGCGAGACGATGCCAAAGCGATCGCGCAGCGGGTTGGTGAGCATGCCCGCACGGGTGGTGGCCCCCACCAGGGTGAAGGGTTGCAAGTCGAGCTTGATGCTGCGGGCCGCAGGGCCTTCGCCGATCATGATGTCGATCTGGTAGTCCTCCAGAGCGGGGTACAAAATCTCTTCGACCACAGGCGAGAGGCGGTGGATCTCGTCGATGAAGAGCACATCGTTGCGCTCCAGATTGGTGAGCAATGCCGCCAAGTCCTTGGGTTTTTCCAACACCGGGCCGCTGGTCTGGCGCAGGTTCACACCCAGCTCGGCGGCGATGATGTGGCTCAGCGTGGTCTTGCCCAAACCGGGAGGCCCAAACAACAGAACATGGTCCAGGGGCTCCTCGCGCATCTTGGCGGCGCTGATGAAGATCTCCAGCTGCTCGCGCACCTTGACCTGGCCCACGTACTCGTCGAGCAGCTTGGGCCGCAGGGCGCGTTCAATCGCCTCTTCGTTGTGGGACACGGGCGCGGCCGACACCACACGGGGCACAGGCTCGGGCAAGAAGTCGTCGGTGCGGATGCTCATGGCTCGGCTCGCTTATTTGTTCAAGGCTTTGAGCGCCAGCTTGATGCCCTCGCTCACCCCCACATCGGCGGGCAGGCTCTTGAGGGCAGCCGCCGCTTCCTTGTCGCTGTAACCCAGTGCCATCAGGGCTTGCTGGATGTCACTTTGTGCATCGCTGGTGTTCACGGCAAACAGACCGCCCAGGTCGCCGCCCAGCTTGCCCTTGAGCTCCAGCAGCAGGCGCTCGGCCGTTTTCTTGCCGATGCCCGGCACTTTGACCAGACGACCCGCCTCCTGGCTGGTGATGGCCTGGGCCAGATCGGCCACGCTCATGCCCGACAGCACGCTCAAGGCGGTGCGGGGGCCCACGCCCGAGATCTTGATCAGCTGGCGAAAAGCTTCGCGCTCGCTCAAGGTGGCAAAGCCGTACAGGATCTGGGCGTCTTCGCGCACCACAAAGTGCGTGACCAGACTGACCTTCTCGCCGGTGGCGGGCAAGTTGTAGAAAGTGCTCATGGGCACATTGACCTCGTAGCCCACGCCATGGCAGTCCACGATCACCTCGGGGGGGTTCTTGTCGCTCAGGATGCCGGTCAGTTTGCCAATCATGGAGAGGGGTGCCTTCAAATGCCTATCATGGGAGAAAATGCGCGGTGGCCGATGGCTCGGCACCGCGCTCACCTAGGATTATCAACTTGATCGTCAGACACACTTTCACCCCGCACAACAATACCCGGCTGTCGCACCTGTGCGGCCCGATGGACGCCCACCTGCGCACCATCGAAGCGGGCCTGCAAGTGAGCATTGCGCACCGCCACGAGCAGTTCAAGGTGGACGGCCCCAAGGCTGTGGCCATGCGGGCCATGGAGATTTTGCAGGCGATTTACGAGCGGGCTGACCGCCCCATTTCGCCCGACATGGTGCAGCTGATGCTGGTGGGCGACAGCGCGGGCGAAGAAGCCGACCTGCCCGCCTTGCAAACACGCCGCGCCGACCTGAAGGCCCGCACCCCGGTGCAAGCGGCCTATCTGGACAACATCGCCAGCCACGACATCACTTTTGGCATCGGGCCTGCAGGCACGGGCAAGACCTACCTGGCCGTGGCCTGCGCGGTGGACGCGCTGGAGCGCGCCAGCGTGCAGCGCATTGTGCTCACGCGCCCGGCCGTGGAAGCGGGCGAGCGCGCCCCCAGAGGCGCGTCGCGTGCCGCCGAGACGCCTCATCCGTTCAGAGGAACAGGCCAGCCGTAGATCGTCTTGAAGCCCGCCGAGGTCAGCCGCTCCTTGGCATCATCGAGCGCAGCCTGGAAGGTGCGCTCAGGACGGTAGAGCTGGATGGTGTAGTTCACGGAAGCCTGCACCTTCCTGAAACGGAAGCGCGCTGCGATCCGCCAAGGGTGTTCCTCGCGATCGAACACGCGCATCTGGAGCAAGTAGGCGTTCGGCACCTTCAGGGTGTCGCCCGCCTCGTCGGGTTTCTGCGTATTCTCGAACGCAATCTGGGTTTCGCCGGTGTCGAGGTTCACCAGATTGGTGACGCGGTGCTCCTCGTTGAGCTGAAGGCCGCGGGCCATGCGCACCATGTCCATCTGCGTGCCAAACCGCACGCCAGGCAGGCCGCGCAGGATTTCCGAGAAACCGGCATCGCCATCAGCGGTCAGCGGTGCGTCGATCACGTCGGCATAGCGGTTATCCAGGAACCGGGCGAACTCCTCGACCTTCAAGGTTTTTCCGTCGATGCCGTTCCAGGCCACCCACGACGGATCCAGGCCGAAGGAATGCATCACCTGATGACGGCAGTGCGACGGCTCGGCCGAGCGATAGGAACCCTTCTGATGATAATCGAGGATCGACAGAACGCGCGGCTGGTTCTTGTCCGGGTTGAAGAAGACCATCGTGTCGTCATCGTGGAACGCCCGAGTGTATTCCATGAAGCTGTCCAGCGTCATGGCAACCGCCGTGCCGATGCGGAAGCGCGGGTGATCGCGGTATTTGTCCAGAACGACCTGCAAATCCACCAGCGAAAGGCCGTTGGGGCTGAAGGCCAGCTGGATCGGCCCGGCCCCCGGCACCTCGGTAGAAACGGTTATGGGCGTGGTGAGGCTCTTGATTGCGTCGATGATGGCCTGGTTCTCGCCAGGCTTCAGCGGGAGCGCGTTCGCCTTCCCAATACGCTGTGTGGACTCCTCAGGCATAGGCTCTCTCCTTGGTCGGGGTTGAAGGCTCAGACAGCTGTTCGCGGCGCGCCCGTCTCGGCGTTCACGTCGCGGAACTGCATATCCATCTGCCGTGGATCACGGCGGGTCAGGGTGTTGTCCTCGTTCACCCAGAACTGCGCCTTACTGCGCGGCTGCTTCGGCGACTTGACCGCGAAGGCGCCGCTCACGTCATAGACCGGACCATCCTTCCGCAGGGCGATCGTCACGGTAATGCTGCCGACCGCCTTGGCGTTCTTGCCGAGATCGGAAGAGCGTCGTGTAGGGAAAGAGTGTCTTCGCCTGTGTA
>ERZ650308.1909-NODE-1909-length-10484-cov-3.725669_pt1 | contig 10484 bp, 9 predicted proteins | sample MGYA00376244_ERZ650308 | MGnify/ENA primary metagenome ERZ650308 (study PRJEB26733, sample SAMN07839295) | wastewater metagenome | biome: small river; feature: stream; material: water | place: USA: North Carolina | collected 2016-04-26 ...
TTGATTAAATAAAAAAAGAAACCTTGCTTTTGAAATTAAAGCAAGGTTTTAAATTTTAAATTAAAAATGAATAAAATAAATTTTGATAGCATAATTTTTTAGAGGAGAATATATTTTAATTAAGCTTACAAAGAGGACTAATTAAGTTAATTTTTTAATGTTTTGCAAAAGCTATACTTACAATGTTAAACAATGAAACTTAGATAATTGAAAAACTTAAATAATAATTTCACAAATAAATTAGTCGTTATCAATATTTAAATTTTTTTAATTTTTTTTTATGAAAGGTTATCTTTTAATGATTTATATATAAACAGTAAAATAATTATTGATTAAAAACCTTTTATAAAAAGAATGAATATTATATAGGAATTATGTTTTTTGAAATATTTGAATAAAAACCTTAAAAAATTAGATCATATGTTGTTTTTAAATTAAATAGATAATTAACTATTTAATCCATCTTATTGATTTGAAAATCATAATTGATTATTTTTAATTAAACTGATTTTTAAATCGACATATTGCAATTGCAGTTTGTTTTTAAGTAAATCGTATTCACTAGAAATGACTGCGTTTTTTATTGATGCAAAAGTTAGTGCATCTATTTTTCCTGTACTAAATTTAGCTTGAGTGGTTGCAAATGATGCTTTGGCAAAAACTAACATTTCTATCAATCGCTGTTGAATTTGCAAATAATTTTCTTTGTTACTAACCTCTAAAGCAAGTTGTTTATTTAATTTTTGTTCTTCTTGTTCTAATATCAATTTACTTTTTTCGGTTTCAATTTTGGATGTCGCTATTTTTTTATTTGTTCTAAACCCATTAAAAATGGGCACAGCCAATTGGATACCAAATTGTTGATTTTTATTGTTTTCCAATTGATTTCTAAAACTAATTAAGTTGTTAGCTGTCTCACCAATAGGTTTGTAAAAGAATGTTGAAAGAGAGTAATAAGCAGTTAGACTTGGTAATTTACTGGCACGTTGAATAGAAGTCCATTTTAAATTACTTTTGAAATTCAATTCGGCTAATTTAATTTTAGGGTTATTCCATTCTGAATTATTTTCGGATGCTTTTTCATTAATTAAATTTGTCTCTAAAGTTACTTCTGATGGATTTATTTGGAGAAAGTTCATTAACTGAAACAATTGCATTTTTTGAATTTTAGAAAGTTGTTCGGTCTCTACAATTCGTTTTTCTTCTTGTGAAAAACTGAGTTGCATATCATATAAATCACTTTTTGGCTTGCTTCCCAAATCTACTTCTTTTCGAATTCTATTCAAATTGAATAGGGAGTTATCGAGTTGCAATTTTTGAATGGTAAGTAATTCTTGGGTAAAAAGAGCCTGATAAAAACTTTCTAAAAGTTGCAATTTGTACTCGTTTTCGATAATTTCTTTTTCAGCTTTTGCTTTTTTAATATCAATTTTTTCTTTTTGAACTGTAAAAAACATACCGAAATCAATCAAATTCATTTTAGAATTAATATAAAAGTTATCGAATTGAATATTCGAACTTACTCTCCCATTAGTTGAAGGATCTATGGTGGAACCAAAATTATAACTTTGATCACCAAATAAATTTACTGATGGCAAGAGTTGATTTAATAATGAATTATGTGATTTCTGGACTCTTTTTACTTCGAGTTGACGTATTTTTATTTCGATATTATTTTCCAATGCTTTGTCCATACATTCTTGCACCGACCAAGTATTTACTTGGCCAATTGCAAGATGACTAAATCCAATTAATAAAATAATAATGATGGTGTTTTTATTCATATTTCAAATATTTGAGAACATCTACTTTGGTAGCTTGATAAGCTCGAAATAAAACCACAATTAATGTAAACAATAATAAAATCAAAAATCCTATAATAAACGGGAGTAAAGTAATCTCAATTCGGTAGGCAAAATTCTCCAGCCACTTACTCAATAAATAATAAACAGGTAACACCGCAATTAGGAAGCCTACTACACAAAATATAATATATTGTTTCGACAATTCTTTTAGTAAAACATTAGTTTCCGCACCTAGTGTTTTTCGAATTGCTATTTCTTTCATGCGCCTTTGAATTGAAAAAGAAGCTAAAGAAAACAAGCCAAAAATTGCAATAAGAATTACAACTATATTTAATAACGAAAACAGGTTTTTTTGTTTGACATACGATTCATAAGTTCTGGCAAAAGACTTATCCAAGAATTCATATTCAAAAGGAAATTCAGATTCCACATTTTTTTTCCATACTTTTTCTATATCTGCCAGGGTTTGATCTGAATTTTCAGTGTCAATTTTTATATATATATCATTAATATTACCAATTAACCAGTCAATTGTTTTTAAGTGAAAGAAAACCATCGGAGGTACTTTGGATTGTGGACTAAATAGATTAAAGTCTTTTACAATCCCAATTATTTTTAATTTTTCAGAATTCCAATCGATTACCTTACCAATAGGATTTTTTTCATTCATCATCCTTAAAGCTGTTTCATTAATCAGTACTGCACTAATAGTATCTGAAGCAAAATCCGCAGAGATGTTTCTTCCTTCTTTAATTTTAATTTGCATCATATCGAGCATATTGAAATCTATACCAAGATTTTGAGCTTGAATGGATTGGTTATTATAAGAAAAACTACTACTACTATCATTTCCGCCGCCAAATTTGAATGTTCCGGTTGATACTCCTTGAACTCCTTTAATTTTATTTAGTTCCGAAGTTAATCTTGTGTAATTATTAAAAATGATTTTCGAATAATTTTCATTACTGAAATCGACATTCTGTTTATCCCAATACACAGAGATGATACGAGTTGGTACAAATCCTAAATCTTTGTTAGCTAAATAATTTACTTGTTGATAAACAATATATGATCCAATAATAAAAAACGAGGCAATCGCAAATTGAACAATTAACATCCCATTACGAATCCAAACGCCACTTTTACTTCTCCCAAAATTACCTTTGATCACTTTTAGGGTTTCAAAATTAGCAACATATACTGCGGGAAATATACCCGCTACAACCACAGTCATTATAAAAATAATAATCAATTGTACATAAAATTGATTACCGAAAATTATTAAATTTTTACCCAGAAAATTATTGTAATATGGTAATGAAAGTTCTACAATTACCAAGGCTAATAATATTGAAAAGAGTGTAGTTAAAACTGTTTCAAATATAAATTGAAGTATAATATTTAATCTTGTAGCACCAATAATTTTCCTAACACCAACTTCTTTGGCTCTTTTTATGGCGTTGGCAGTAGCCAGATTGATGTAATTTACTATTGAAAGAATTAATATCAAAATCGATAATCCCACCATTATCATTAAGAATTGGTAGTTTCCTTCACCTTCTGGCATCCCTTTAGTTATTGAATGTAATCTAATGGTGCTTAATGGATCTAAAATTGAAGTTATTGAACCATAGGTGTTGATATACTCTTTAATTGATATCCCTTCAGATTTTGACTCTTTAACGGTTTTATTTTGATAATATAGATCATTTAGTTTTTTTTCAATTGCAGCTTTATCATTGGGGTTTTTAAGTTTTATCATTAATGCAAAGTTGAAATTCCCCCATTGTTGTTTGTTTTCATCAATGCTACTTTTCATGTTATTAATAATAATATTGGGAGCAATTGATGAATTTCCAGGTATTGAATAAATGGCTGTAACTGTTACTATTCTTTTATTATGAATAATTTGTTTCCCTATAGGATTTTCTTTTCCAAAAAATTTCTGCGCTGTCTTTTCATTCATAGCTACGCTATTTTCTTTAGATAAAGCAGTTTCTACATTTCCTTGTAAAGTCTCAAACGGGAATAATTCAAAAAAATCATTTTGTGTATTAAATGTTTTATTAATTACATGTGTTTTGCCTTTGTACTTAAACACTTCTGCTTGATACCAGTCGTGGTATACCACATTTGCAATCCTCGAATCCGATTTTAAATATGGCTCAAGCGCACCAGGATTAGTTGACCAAATTACATCCTTCCCAATATCAGAAAGAACTTTAAATACTTTCTCTTTCTCAGGATTCCATTGATCATAACTTTGTTCGTCATTCCAATATAAGATGGCAAAAATCAATCCCGCAATCCCGATGCTCAAACCCAAAACGTTCAAAGCAGTAAAAAGCTTGTTGTTTTTGATGTGAAATAAAAATATATTGATCCAATTTTTTAGCATAATAGCCCCCTAACCCCAAAAAAGGGAACAGCTGGAGTGAGCTGGTTTTAATAAATTAATTATATAATCTGTGATTTATTTTTTAATGATCTTACCATATGAACTCGTTTCTATAGAAACTTTTGTAGGATTTCCATAATACCAAATTTTTCCGTAAGAAGAGGATCTTGCATCTAAGGTTTCCAAAACAGTAAATTCAATATTACTTGCACTGCTTGCAGAAACAAAAGCATTAATTACATCTAACTCTTTTGCTTTGAAATCGCCACTGCTAGAAGCTTCTATTTCAGCTGTAGTTGCTGTTCCAGAAAGTGTAACTTCGCCTGCGCTACTAACTTTTGTTTCTACTTTGTCAGCTTTCAATTTTGAAATAATTTCTCCACTTGATGATGCTTCTATAATTACATTTTTAGAATTGACATTTCCTATAATACTTCCGCTAGAACTTGTTTTTAGTTTTATTTCATTGTTGACAATTTCATTTTCAAATTGAATAGATCCAGAGGATGAAGCTGAAAATTCGTTTACATTGGGCGCTGAGACTACTATTTTTATAAATTCAAAATTGACTGAATTGTATTTGTTTTTTTTTCTTTTTTGTTGTGTTCCGATCTCCTTGGAGACATTTTTTGAATCAATAAATAGTTTTAATGTATTCCCTTCTAATTCGGTTTTTAAATAAGACAGGTTTTCTTTATTATCAGTTTCAATTTGCAAGGGTTTTAATTCACCTTGAGTAAAAAAAACTTCTATACCTTGAGAAACTTTAATTTTAGTAAAATTTCCAATCGTTCTGTTTTCTGTAACTTGTGCTTTGGAGAGTAAAGAAACCAAGAGCAAAATGGTGTAATTTATAATTCGTATCATCTTTTTTGTTTTTTTATTAAACCTTTTTTTATTATACCACGAGTATATCTACATTTCGGCTGTTATTTTTTTCTGAAAGGATTATTCCATCTTTCATGAGAATAGTTTTTTGTGAAAAGGAAGCATCATAATCAGAATGGGTTACCATCAAAATGGTACTTCCTTGAGCGTGTAAATCTGTTAATAGTTCCATTACTTCATTTCCATTTTTACTATCCAGATTACCCGTAGGCTCATCAGCAAGAATTATTTTCGGGTCATTAATTAATGCCCTAGCTACTGCAACACGTTGTTGCTGTCCTCCTGATAGTTGTTGTGGGAAATGTCTCAAGCGGTGCGAAAGTCCTAATCGCTCAGCTATCATTTCTACCTTTTCCTTTCTTTGAGATGTTGGAATACCACTATATATCAAAGGCAATTCAATGTTGTCATATACAGAAAGTTCGTCAATAAGATTGAAATTCTGAAAAATGAAACCAATATTTTGTTTTCTAACTTTTGCTTTTTCTTTCTCTTTTAACCCCATTATTTCTTTGTCCAATAGATGGTAACTCCCGCTGGATGCAGTGTCTAATAATCCAACAATATTGAGTAAAGTTGATTTTCCACTTCCTGAGGGTCCCATAATACTTATAAACTCACCTTGGTGAATTGTAAGTGAAACTTCATTCAATGCTTTAGTTTCAATTTCCTCGGTTCTGAAGATTTTAGAAAGATTTTGGATGTTTATCATGTTCTATAATTTAGTGGTTATCGTTTATTTTTCTATATTTAGTATTTGGATGTCTTTATAATCTGCATAAGAAGAAGTAATTACTAGGTCTCCAGATTTTAAACCTCCTAAAACTTCAAAATAAAGTGGGTTTTCACGTCCTATTTTTATTTCTCTCCTTACAGCTTTATTATCTTTTAATACAAAAATCCATTTGCCGGAAGTTTCTTGGCTAAAACTTCCTTTGGGTAATACAAGTGACTTTGTTTTTTCAGACAAATTGATTCGGACTCCAAATGAAATCCCTTGTTTTAAATCTAATTTTTTGTCATTTATAAAATTCAACTCAACTTGAAATCTACCATTTTTAACTTCGGGAATTATTTTTGAAATTTTTACATTAATGGATTTTTCGTTAAAATCAACAACACCTTTTTGTCCTATCGAAACTCTATTTAGATAATATTCATCAACTTCGGCTATCAATTTGTATCCTTGCATATCGTCTAATTTACCGATGCTTACACCTTGTGTAAAATTCTGACCTAATGTAGGCTCGAACGAGGATAATCTCCCAGAAATAGGAGCTGTTACAAGAAAATTATTTTTGTTATTCCTCAAAATTCCTAAGCTTTTATCCATAAATGTAATAGATTGGTTAAGCTGATTAATTTGAATTTGATTCGCTTGTTTTTCTTTTGTTATACTTTTTTTAATAATGCTCATTCTTTCTTGTTGAAAACGATAATTTTCCTGTATTTTTTCCCATTCGTTTTTAGAAACAATTTCTTGTTCAAAAAGCTTTTTATTCAAATCAAATTGATTTTTCGCGTCTAAATAATCGTGCGTAATTGCCACTAAATCTTTTTCTAAATTTAGTTCTTGATTTCTTAAATCTAATTTCCCTTTATTCAAATTATTAATTTGTTCAATTATAGCGGTTTCTTGTTGCATATAATTCAACTCAGAATTCGGATTATACAATCGTGCTAATGGTTGTCCTTTGTTAATTAAGTCTCCGTTTTCGACATATATTTCTTGAACAGCTCCACCTTCAATAATATTGATTAACATGGTGTTTTTAGGCTCAACTTTTGCTTGAAAAACAATAAAGTCTTCAAAAAAATTATTTTCAACCGCTTTTATTGATATCTCGTTTTTTTTAACGTTTAATGTTCGTTCTTTAGTTAAAGACGAGTATATAAAATATCCTATTATCAAAAGAATAGGAAGGGTAATTGTTAGATACTTTTTTTTGTTATTTTTACTTTTGATGATGGTGTCCATTGTTACAAATTTGATAATCCTATTCACAATTTCGTGCCAAAAATTTAAAATCCATAATAGGTTGGTTTTTATATAGTTTTTACTAGACATATTTTTTTTACTGTTCATTTATGAACACTGAATGCTCGATAACGAACAACTAATGAAAAAAACACAAGCTAATATTGTAGTGATTGATGACCAAGAAGATATCCTTTTTGCTGTCAAAATGCTTTTAAAAAAACATTTTGAGACCATTCACACACTAAATAACCCTAAAAATGTAGTTAAATTGTTATCTGAAAATACGATTGATGTAGTTTTATTAGATATGAATTATCGCATTGGGTTTGAGGACGGACGAGAGGGACTTTATTTGTTGAAAGAAATTAAAACGCTATCACCAAAAACGGCCATCATTTTAATGACTGCATTTGGAAAACTAGAAACTGCTGTAGAAGGTTTAAAAATAGGTGCTTTTGATTATGTTTTAAAGCCATGGGAAAACGATAAATTAGTATTCACCATAAAACAGGCTGTTGAAGAAAGTAGAAGAGAACAAAAGAAAGCTAACAAAACCATTACTAACAATCCTTTTTTTATTGGTAATTCGGAACTAATAAAAAAATCGTATTCCCTTGCAGAGAAAGTAGCTAAAACAGATGCCAATGTTTTAATTTTGGGAGAGAACGGTACTGGTAAATATGTTTTGGCTCAGTATATCCATCAACAATCAGATCGTAAAGACAAAACATTTATGGCGGTTGATTTAGGCTCATTGAGTGATTCTATTTTTGAAAGCGAATTATTTGGTTACGCCCAAGGCGCTTTTACCGATGCTAAAACCAACACGCCAGGCAGATTTGAATTGGCACAAAATGGCACAATTTTTCTAGATGAAATTGGCAATGTTCCTTTGCATTTGCAATCCAAATTACTACAAGTCATTCAATCCAAAACCGTTACTCGACTTGGGGAATCTAAACCAAGACCGTTGAACGTAAGAATTATAACAGCTACTAATTTAAATTTAAAAGAAGAAGTTAGTCAGAAAACATTTCGTGAAGATTTGTATTATCGCATCAATACTGTCGAAATTGTACTACCCGCTCTTAGAAATAGGTTGGAAGATAAAATTCCTTTGGCACATTTTCTTTTGCAGAAAATGATTGAAAAATACGAACGTAATCCAATCGTTTTTGATGATAAAGCACTTAAGAAAATAGAGGAACATGCTTGGAACGGTAATATTAGAGAAATGGAAAATAAAATTGAACGCGCTATTATTTTATGTGAAAACAATTGTATTTCAGTTTCGGATTTAGATTTGGACGAAATTATTCCATATAAGGAATCACAAGATGACTTGCATCTTTCTAATATTGAAAAAATGACAATCCAAAAAATATTAACTAAAAATCATCACAACATTAGCAAGTCTGCCGAAGAATTGGGTTTGTCTAGAGCTGCTTTATATAGACGTATGGAAAAATTTGATTTAAAATAATGGAAAGAAGCTCCTTCATATTTTTTAGACTTTGTGCTATTCTATTAGCAGCTGTAATTTGTTTTGTTCTTTTGAAAAACAATTTGATTTATACTTCTATTTTTATCTTTTTCATTTTCATTCTTTTGATTATAGAACTTTTTAATTTTATTAAAAATAGCTTTTTGTTCTATGACAAAACTATCAAAGCGATTTTGCAAAATGATTTTTCAGCCGAGTTTTCAAAAAATAAATTTTCTAAGAATTACGCTAGTTTGTTTGAATTATACGAGAGTTTAAAAGGAAAAGAAAATGAACACATTTCTACAAAAATAATTTATAGTTCTATTCTAAATACTATTGAAACTGGAATTTTAATCTTACAAAAAGAAGGTACAGATTGGACAGTTTTTTTGATGAATGATTATTTTTCTCAACATTTTCAAGTGCCTAAATTGTCTAAATGGCATTATCTTAAGAATCAGTTGCCAGCGCTTTGTGAAATTATCGAAGCTAATAAATTTGAAGAAATTAAAACTTCTATAGAAATTCGTGTTAATAATCAAGATACACAAACCTTTGTGATGCAATCTTCACGTAGCAAAACATACCAACAAGATTATTATGTTATTCTTTTAAATTCTGTTCAAACCCTTATTGAGAAAAAGGAAAAAGAAGCTTGGATTAATTTGATGAAAGTGATCTCACACGAACTTTTAAATTCGATTACACCTATTCGTTCGCTTTCACAAAACATGCACGAATTAGCTCAACAAAGAACTTTTTCAGAAGAAGATTTAGAAGATATTAGACAAAGTGTTTCTACGATGTTACACCGAAGTGATCATTTGCAACAGTTTGTGGAAAGTTATCGAAAATTAGCTATGTTGCCTACTCCTAATAAGCAAAAGGTAGCACTTTCTAGTTGGATTGAAAGCGCTTTACTCGTTATGTCGCCATTATTTAAAACAGAAAAAATTACAGTTAAAAATACTATTACATTCGATCGTTGGCTTTCTATTGACCTGCAACAAATGGAGCAGGTGCTCATAAATTTGTTCACCAATAGTTTGTATGCATTACAAAATTCAATTTCAAAAGAAATTATAATTTCAGCAGAGGTAAAAGAAAAAAGAATTTTTATAACGATTACGGATCATGGATTAGGCGTTGAAAAAGAAATTGAAGACAAAATTTTCCTTCCTTTTTTTACTACTCGAAAAGAGGGTGCTGGTATTGGTTTAACACTTTCAAAAAGTATTGTCGAAGCCCATGGGGGGTATTTGGTTTATCAAAAAAGTGATGCAACTACTCGTTTTATGATATGTTTGATTGAATAATTATTCTGATGTTATTTTTTAATCAATATTATAAAACACCTATCTATTTTTAATCACCAAATCAATTATGTTTTAATAATCAAACTCAAGATTGATTATTTTTTTTGTCTTTATATAATTTATATCGTTGACCTAATCCAATTATAATAATCAGAAACAAAATTGGTAAAAATCCGTTGCTCATAATAATTTTATTTATTGTAATATGTATTTGTTAGATTTCTGAAATGTCATCCATCTTAATGATTTTATTTTAAACTTCATAAAATCTTAATTTATAAAATCAATCTTTTTTCTTTATCAAATCTATTAAAGCTAGAATCGATAAAAATAGAAAACCAATAGCTTTTATCCATTTACTTAATGTATAATCAGTAAATAAATCTATTCCCAAAATAACGATGACTATAGTTAAAAGGAATGTTTTGATAAACATTGTTTTATTCATAATTTAAATAATTTTCATCCGTATAATTTAAATTAAATATAGTAAAAAAAGAAATATGGAAATAGTCTGACTTACCATTCAATCTGATAAATCTATATTTTATTAATAACTCCTTTTTTAAAATTATAAATAAAAAAGGCGTTCAAAATTATTGGACGCCTT
>ERZ650308.1910-NODE-1910-length-10467-cov-4.978774_pt1 | contig 10467 bp, 12 predicted proteins | sample MGYA00376244_ERZ650308 | MGnify/ENA primary metagenome ERZ650308 (study PRJEB26733, sample SAMN07839295) | wastewater metagenome | biome: small river; feature: stream; material: water | place: USA: North Carolina | collected 2016-04-26 ...
GACTTCGACTTCGTCGAGCAAGGCTTCCAATTCGCCAGGCTGGATGAATTCAGCGGCGTGGTGCGCAATCTGGCTGAGAACAATGCGCTTCGGAACACCTCCGGGACGGCGGGCGCTGCGAACGCCGCCGCGCTTGCGTCTTTACTTCCAGCGGCAATCTTTTCCCCCGCTGTGGCTGCTGGCCTGGCAGGACAAACGGCTGGCTCCTATGGCCTCGCCAAGCTATGGACTAATCCGCGTTTCGTTCAGTGGGCGACTGGCTATGCCAAGATGGTGGCGGCAGCAGCCAAGGCAGGGACTCAACCGCAAGGCGTGGGTAAGCAAATCGGCCTGTTGAAAAAGGTGGCAGCCGCTGAACCCGCCATTGCGCAAGATGCGTTGGGGCTTCAACAGTATCTTGTTCAGCAATTTGCGGCCTCACCCGGCAAACTTGCCGCCGGTGAGAATGCCGATGACGGTGGGCCAGTACCACCACAATAGCGGCACGCCAATTGCCCATCTTCGAAAAGTCCGCACGGCTTTTCTGTAACCCATTCCCCACGTCTAGGAAACCCATGCCCTACATTCGTAGCACGGGGCATGACGACGCTCGTACAGGCCCCTTATGAGTTTTTCACTGACCGCAAGGGCCGCCCGCTTGACAGCGGCTTTGTGTATATCGGTGTCGAGAACCAAGACCCGCAGACAAGTCCACAGGCATGCTATTGGGATGACGCCCTAACCCTCCCCGCCGCACAGCCCCTCCGCACGACTGCCGGATATATCGTCAACCCGGATACCGGAGGCTCCCCGGCGCAGGTGTTCACGGCGAACGCCTATTCGATCCGTGTCCGCGAGCGACTTGGCTTGCTCCCCGGCGTCCAGGCATTTTTCGCCGCATCACGGATCAGCGATTACGGCAAGCTCATTGCCCAGTTGATGGCCTCCACGGGTGCGGGGCTGATTGGGTTCATCCAAACCGGCGTCGGAGCGGTGGCCCGCACCCTTCTCTCCAAAGGTAGGGATATCGTATCCGCCGAGGACTTCGGTGCGGTGGGAGATGGAACCACTGACAACGCCACCGCCCTTGCGAACGCTCTGGCGACCGGCAAGTTGGTATGGCTCCAGAAAGGCCAGATATATGCCTATGGAAGCCAGCTAAACCCTCCCGACAATGGCGGCTTCGTAGGCGACGGAACGCTACATATGCTCACCGGGGCGGGCAAGTTCGACGCTTCGTCCTATGGCTCCGGCTTCGCGTCGAACAAGGTGGGCATCTATGTAAACGGCAAAGCGAACGTCCGCATCGAAGCCAAGCATACCATGCAGGCGAACGGTTCGGTTCGCGTATGCTCGCCCGTCTCGGTTCGCAGCTCCACCAATGTCACCGTCATGGGCGAAGTCAGCGGATTTGCGGAGGCGGAATTTCCGCTGCTCAATTGGGACAGCAACACGGGCGGCTATGTCCGCTGGTACGCCCATGACTGTACGCCGAATTCCACATCGCTTGGGTCGATGCAGCTCACGGGCTTTGGCGTCGATTATAATCGGATCGCAGGGGCGAATTCGCTTGGGCTGATTTTCGACGTTACGGTGCGGAACCTCCGCCTGGGTCCGGCGGCGCGCCAACAATATGGCGAACAATCGGACGCGGTGAATATTCAGAGCCAGGGCTTTTCCGGGGCGATTGGCCGCGTCTATGGCGAGACGGTCGGCGAAGTCCTCGATCTGTTTGGTGACGGATGCAATATCAATGCCACCGGTCGCGCAGCTTATGCGTACGGGGTCAAATTGATCCACGGGGCCAGCAATAACGTCATAAATGCGACGATCGATTATGTGACCCTTTACGCCCTTGTCTATGGCGGCTCCAACACGGCAAACAAAGAGGTCGCCAACAATATCGTCACCTTGGCAGCCGCGCATGTCGGTGAATTGCCATCGTCAGTCCTCACGGTCACCACGAACAACACCACCACAATCAATGTCACCGCTATCACCGGAATCAACCTGACGGTCGGGACAAGGGTTCGCGGCCCCGGCATTCCGCCCAATTCTGTGATCGCCTCTTTCGGCACAGGCACCGGCGGCACAGGCACCTATGTTCTCAACAATGCGGCGACTACGGGGGCGGTCGGCGTCACTCTGAACGCCACGCCTGGCATCACGGCGGCGGTCGCAACGGACGGCACAGGCGCGACCTACAAGCCCCAACGCAACGCCACGACCGTCAAGGCGAACGGCGATGATGTGAACATGGACTATATCGTCTATGAGGAGAGCGGCCGCGACGACACATATGTGGCTGACGGCGCTGGTTATGCGATCCAGATGGGCTTTATCGCTGGCACTGCCCAGCCCGGCAATATCATTCGACGCCAGCGGAATACGCACGTTAGAGCCTATATCGGGACCGCAACGACCGTCACCAACAACGCTACGGTTGCTTACGATACGGAACTGGTTGACGCCACGGGCGAATACAACCCCGCAACCGGCATCTGCACCGTTCGCTGCGCTGGTCGGTATCTCGTCCGCGCACAGGTTCGCGCGCCTTCGGTTGCATCGAACCTGTCCCTTGGACTTGCGATCCAGCGCAACGGCAGCACGGTCGTTCGAAGCTACGGCATCAATTACGGCTCTGGCGCTGGTGAGCTTCAGCCGCCTGCTGTGGAGGCCATCGCGGATTGCGATGCTGGCGACCAGCTTAAAGTGATTTGCGTCACTTCATCCGGCTCCCCGGTCACCATCACCAATCAGGCCGAATATTCCTTCCTCTATATCGAGCAGTTGTGATGAATGGGCACACGGCAGCAATGAGCGATATCGATTTCCTCGGTGCAGACGGGGGCAAGATGGCCGCTTCGTTTGCCGCTGGTTGTGTGGCGACGTGGGGGTTTCTCCAAGGCTTCTTCTGGCGCGGCCTGTCCAAGAGCTACGAACGCCGGATCAAGGAGCTTGAGGCGGATAACGCCCGCTGCGAGCAGCGCCAGGGCCAATTGGAAGCATTGCTGTTCTTCCACGGCAATGACGGGCTTCGTGACCAGATGCAGGCTGTCCTCTCTGAGCAGCGGATTGAGATGCTGCGCGAGTTCAAGCGGATTTGGGATGCGAAGGAGGATAAGGCTTGAACCTCTCCCCCAACTTTACCCTGGCCGAGTTCACAAAATCTCAGGCAGCCCTTCGCCTGAAGATCGACAACACGCCTCCACAGCAGGCAATCGACGCCATGAAGCTGCTGTGCGAGAAGGTGCTTGAGCCAACGCGGGCGCATTTCGGCAAGCCTATTATCCTGTCGTCCGGCTATCGCTCCCCTGCTCTCAACAAGGCCATTGGTGGTGCACCGACTAGCCAACATGCGGTTGGACAGGCGGCTGACTTCGAAATCCCCGGTCTCGATAATTACGAGGTCGCCAAATGGATGGAAGCCAAGCTCAACTACGATCAGTTGATATTGGAAATGCACACGCCGGGCCAGCCTAACTCTGGCTGGATCCATGTTTCCTACCGGGTGCCGTACCGCAATCAGGAGCTGACTTTTGACGGGCGGCGCTATCTGACGGGGCTTAGGGCGTGACGGACCCCGACCTGGATTTGCGCGTGAAGGCTGCTCTGGACCGCGTTGACCCGCCTGTCGCTCCTACAGTCGGAACCGCCGATACCGTCAACATCGCACCCGGTGGCAAAGTGCCTCACCCTAAATGGCTCATGTGGTTCTCGGCTGCTCTGGTAGCTGGTTTCTCGACGGTCAGCCTTATCGTCCTGCTCAACAACTATGACGGGCTTACCAAGGGACTGATTATCGGCACTTGGAACACCATGGCGGTGGGGACTTTCACCTTCTGGCTGGGGTCGTCGTCTGCCGGGAAGGCGCAGGCAAAGCCGTGAGGAGCTTTCTCGAACTAGGCATGGCCATAGGCATCCTTTGCCTGCTCGGTCTTGTGGCAACGGTCCTTTGGGCGACCGGGCATGGGATTGAGACATGGGGCAAGCATGATGGAGATGAGGAGTGATCCCCCTGCCAGCCATCTCCTTTCGTCAGGCCCTTCTGGTTGCCGGAGGGACAGCCTTCCTGGCCGTCTCGATTGCCTGCTGGTTGGGCTGGTCGCGCGCGGATCATTGGAAAGGCATCGCCACCGACTGTCAGTCCGCGTCAAAAGAAAACGCGGCTGCGCAGGCGAAACAAAACGCCGCTGTTGAAACCCAGAGCAAGGACAATGCCGATGTCTCAGACCGAATCCACAAGGCGGAACTGGCAGCGGCCCGCACTGCTGTTGATGAGTATATCCGCACTCATCGGGTGCAGCCCAAAGCAGATAGCAGCCCCACCCCTGCCCCCGCCGATGATAACAGTCCCGGCGTTCCTCCAGAAATGCCCGCCGCTGGCGTCGTGGTCGCCGAAGAGGACGTGCGCGCCTGCAGCGAAGCAATAGAGTATGCTTGGGCTGCATATGGCTGGGCAGCGACGCTCAACACGCCCATCGCTCAGGCTGGCGACTAGGAAACCCCTTGGGCAGCCCAATATGCTCGCCCCATGTCAGACGATACCGATATCCACCAAGAGGCTCTGGATCGCTTCCATGAGACGGTATCTACCCTCCAGCTCGAACGCGCGCTTTGCCTTCAGGACCGCCGCTTTGCCTTCATAGCCGGTGCGCAGTGGGAGGAGGCGGGCTGGTCGGACATGTCCGAGAACATGATCCGGGTGGAGGTAAACAAGACCGCCATCGGACTGAAGCGCCTTCAGGATCAGTATCGTGAAAACCGCGTCACCGTCAATTTCCGCGAGACCAAGGGAGCAGCTTCAGGCGCGGCTGATTTGCTGGATGGCCTGTTTCGGGCCGATGTCTACCGCTGCAAAGGGATGCAGGCATTCGACAATGCCTATATCGACGGGTCGTCGGGCGGCATGGGGGCGTGGCTCCTCGCCAATGAGCTTGAGGATGAATACGACCCCGACAGCGACTATCAGCGCATACGCTTTGATACGATCGTTGATGCGGACCAGAGAGTTTTCTTCGACCCAAATTCCAAGCTCTATGACAAGAGCGATGCGGAATGGGTAATCGTCCTCCTCCCCTATTCTCCCGATGCGTTCAAGCGGGAGTTCAAGGATGCCGAAAGCTCCTGGCCGGAGGGCCTGACCAAGCCGGTTTATGAATGGTATCAGCCCACGGTCATCGTGGTGGCTTGGTATTATCGTGTTGAAATCACAACCGAGGCGCGACGGACGTTCAAAAACGCCGCGACAGAGGAAATTGATGCCTATTGGGCCTCCGACATTGAAGATGATGACGTAGCCGACATGATCGCGCAAGGCTGGGTCGAGCAGCCTGTCAGGCAGCGCAAGCGCCGGCGCGTGGCCAAATATGTGATGAGCGGCCGCGACATGCTCAAGCCCAAGAAATATATCGCGGGCACCTGTCTCCCCGTCATCCCCTATTATGGTCAGCGGGTCTATATCGAGAATGTAGAGCGGGTACAGGGTCATGTCCGGCAAGCCAAAGACCCGCAGCGCATCTACAATACGAATGTTTCCAAGCTGACGGAAACCAACGCGCTTGCTCCGCGCGAGGTGCCGATCGTTACCGCGTCCCAGATCGCTGGCCGCGAGAATGATTGGGCGGAAATGAACCTGAAGCGCGCGCCATTCGCCGTGCTGAACGATCTCCTCGACGGCGAAGGCAATCCCCAGCCAACATCTCCGGTTGGCAAGATAGAACCTCCGACGCTTGGTCCTGTCACCGCCACCCTTCTCCAACTTACCTCGAACGACATTGAGCAGTTGACGGGCGGCACGGATCAGGCCGCGCAGGTCAAGTCGAATGTCTCCGCCGAAGCGATGGACATAGCCCAGACCCGCATTGACGAGCGCGACGGCAGCTACATGGACAATTTCAAGCAGTCCATGCAGCGGTGCGGAGAAGTCTATCTGGAAATGGCCAAGGACGTGTATTTCGAGCCAGGCCGCGAAGTGGATCTGATGGGCGAGGATGGCGAGCAGGATACGGCGCAGCTTTCGGAGCCATACACCGATGAGATGGGCCGCTATTCTATCCGCAATGATCTTTCGAAGGGCAAGTTCCACGTCATTGCCGATGTGACAGAGGCTACCGCAACCCGCCGCGACAAGACCGTCAAGGCGCTGTATGGTATTGCCGAGCTATGTTCAAAAGGCGGCGATCAGGAGGGCGTTCAGGCCGCTACCATCACCATGATCGAGAACATGGATGGCGAAGGCATGACCGACTACAAGGCATGGAATCGCCAGAGGGGCCTCAAGCTGGGTCTGTTCAAACCGACCGAGGAGGAAGCGCAGCAGCTTGCTCAGGAAGCGCAGGCCGCACAGCAGCCCGACCCCACGGCAATTGCCCTTCTGGCACAGGCGCAGGACTTCGCGTCCGCCGCACGCCTCAAGGATGCACAGACGGGCAAGGAAGTTTCCGCGACCAAACTCAACGATGCCAAGACGGTGCAGACCCTGGCTGACGCTTCCCTGAAAGCCGCAGAAACAGGTCATACGGTCAAGGAAACGCAGCATATCGGGCTAGACGCTGCAAATGACAGGGGAGGAGGTGATCCATCATCTGCGTCGAGGCCGCTGCCTTCTCCCTCCAAAGAGGCAGCGGCCTAGGGGCTAGGAAACCCCCTTAGCCAGATTTCATACCGTTCCCAGGCAACCGCGCGGCCAATGCGTGAGGGAGATATGATATGGGCTTGGAAGATGAGGCCGTTGACGTTCTTGATCTGGTCGAAGAAGTCGAGGATCAGGACGAACCGGAAAACCCTGAACAGCAGGTCGATGAACCCGGCGATGACGATGAAGTCATTGGCGCGTCGTTCGAGGGCGAGCAGGAGGAACCCCCTGCACAGGCGGAGCGAGAAACCAGCCTCGTCAAGCATCTCCGCCAGCAGCTTAAGGAGAAGGACAAGCTTCTTCGCCAGGCATCCCCGGTCCAGAAAATCGATGTAGGCAAGAAGCCGGACCTTTGGGAAGATTGCGAAGGCGATCCCGATAAATTCGAGGCTGAGCTGCTGGCCTATAACAAGCGCGTTGCGGACGCCAAGGCGCAATCGGACGAAGCTGAAAAGGCCAACGCAGCTTCCCGCGAAATCTTCGCCGCCGACCATGCTGAATATCAGCAGCAGAAGGCCAAGCTGCCAAACTTCGAAGTCGCTGAAGCGGCTATCGAGTCCTCGCTGAGCGAGGTGCAGCAATCCGTTCTGATCCTGGCCGCCAAGAACAAGGCGGCGTTGATTCAGGCGCTCAGCAAGTCGCCCGCTCGCCTCGCTGAATTGGCGAAAATACAGCATCCGGTAAAATTGGCGGTCGCTATCGCCGAAATGGAAAGGGGATTGAAAGTGCAGGTACGTCGCAAAGGCGTGGAGCCGGAGGAGAGGATGCGCGGAACGGCATCCATGTCTGCCGACGCCAGGACCAAGAAGCGCAACGCAATTATCGACAAGATGGGCAAGGGCGGCGACATTACAGCCCTTCGCGCGGAATTGCGGGCGCTGGACGCGGGCTAATGGCGCGCTATATCAAGATGAGTGGCTGGGTTGAGGACGAGACTTTCTCGCCAGAGCCTCCTCCTTCGCCGCCCATTAGTGTGCCAGAGCATGAGGCCGTTGATACTGGCCTTCTATGGGCGGATGGCTCTACGGTATGGCGACGGCCAAATCCCATAGGCTTCGGCAAAGATAACGATTGGCAATAGGGGGAGTTCTCCCGGTTCGGTATCTGCACGGCCCGCGAATGGCCATCCTGCGCACAGCGTCAACACCGTCCCCCATAGGTTCATTCACGGTGAAGGTTGGCAAGCAGAACAGGGAGCTATGAAACCCCCTCACCTCTCAAATATCACTGCCTCAAGGACCGAGCCAGCTTCCTCCGGCTGTTAACAGGAGCGGGTCCGCGAACAGCTTCCTCCGGCTGCGAAACGGAGAGTTCAGGCGGCGCGAAAGCGCTTTCAACTCTCTTTTTTCACGAAGGATTTTGCTGTGGCAAATGGATTTTCCCGCGAGGAAGTTGTCGCTTTTGACAAGATGCTGGAGGCGTTTCAGAACAGCCTTGTCGCATCCAAAATGGCGACTGTTGTAGATCTCGATCAGACACAGATGGAGCGAACCGGCGACATCATGTGGTTCCCGATGCCGTACATCATGGCGTCATATGCTGGCAACGACGCCTCCTCGAACTTCAAGGATGTCAACCAGCTTTCCGTTCCCGGCTCGATCAACAACCAACGTCACACTCCATGGATTCTGACGGCGCGCGAACTTCGCGACGCTGCTCAGGAGGGACGGATCAAGGACGCTGCCTATCAGCGCCTGGCTTCGGACATCAACGTGGATGTGACGCAGACGGCATCGATTTTCGGTTCGCTCGTTGTCAAGCGGACAGTCCCGGCTTCAGGCTTCGATGACGTGGCCCTTGCCGATGCACTGTTCACCGAACAGGGCATTCCTCGCGACAGCCGCATGATGGGACTGCCGCCGCGCACCTATAACAGCATGGCGAGCAACCTTGCTTCCCGTGTGCTGGACAACAGCAAATCGCTCAAGGCGTATGAAAAGGCGTTCCTCGGTGATGTCTCCGGCTTCGACACCTACAAGCTGGATTATGGCTATCGCCTGACGGCCGCAGCCGCGACGGGCGTGACCATCACGAACGCTCAGCCGCTCTATTACACGCCGGTTGCCTATACGACCACGGCGGGACGCGGTTCACTGAACGTCGACAACCGCTTCCAGATTATTTCGATCAACGTGACTTCCGGGACGGTCAAGGTCGGTGACTGCTTCCAGTTCACCACTGCCGGAACCGTCAACGCGGTCCATCACATCGCCAAGACGGACACCGGCCAGCCCAAGACCTTCCGCATCACCCGTATCGTGACAGGTGCAGGCGGCACGGGAACGGTAGAAATCACGCCCCCCATCATCTCGGCCACTGGTGGCACCGGTCCTGAGCTTCAGTATCAGAATGTCACTGGCGCCCCGGCGAACGGTGCGGGGATCACGTTCCTCAATACCACCACAGCGGAAGTCTCGCCGTTCTGGCAGGGTGACGCCATGCAAATCCTTCCGGGCCGTCTCGCCCCCCGGAATGACAGCGGTATGGCGGTGATCCAGGGAACTACGGACAACGGGTTCCAGCTCACTATGACCCGCCAGGGGGCAATCAACGACCTGACGACGAAATATCGTGTCGATGCCATCTGGGGCAGCTTTGCGGCCAATCCGGAAATGATGGGCATCGAGCTTTTCGGTCAGGCTTAGTCCAGAGCGGGAGGGGGTTCGCTCCCTCCCCCATTTCGGGGAACCGCTATGGAATTGTTTCAGCCCTTTTCACCACATTACGGCGTCACCCAAGCGCTCGCCGTCACAACCGGGCAATCAACGGCAGTCTTTCCTGCATCGGCGCTCAACCCTCAACTGGCTCTGACCAATTCAGGGACGCAGGTTGTGTTTGTTCGCTGCCAGCCCACCACGGACACGACAGGGGCCAGTGCAGCCGACTTGCCGATCCTTCCAAACACACAGGTCGTCATCACGCGCGGGACAGGGGAATCATTCACTTTGCGCGCCACTGCTCCCGCATCCGGTTCCACTCTGTATGTGACGCCGGGGATTGGCTTTTAATGGGCCAAATGGCCTCATCCCGCCCTCCGCCAATCACGGCAGGGCTTTTCACGATGGCGACTATTCCGCCAGCGGCAGATTACCAGCAGCAGTTTATCCAGGTCAGCGACGTGTCCGGCGTCGGCGTCGGACTGATGTATTCAGGCGGGGCCACATGGAGGAGCATCGCCTTCACCGCCCAGCGCGTCCGTGTGCAGACCAACAGCAATGGCCTGTATACGTGGACCTATCCAGTCCCGTTCGCGGCTGGCGTGGTGCCTAAGATATTCTCGGTTGCCGAAGCGCCTGCTGGCTCGACGGACATCTTCAACGCGCAGACCGATGGTCCGCCTACCAACACGCAATGCAGCATCCGTGTCACGCGCGCGCCACTGACATCGGTTCCCCTGCTCAGCCTCACGCTCGCTGTTCCCGTTGCGGCCGCTTCGGTCGGCGCGACGTGGGTCAGCATCATCGCCTTGCAATAGGAGAAGTTATGGAACAGGAATTTCCCAACCCCAATGACGCGATCGTCAGCCCCTTTTACCCCCTGCATCTCTACAAGGCTGGTACTGAATTCGTTTGGGACGGCAAGTCAACTGATACGCTCATTGTCGATGACCTTGATGCCGAAGAAGTCGCGGCCCTCGACGGCTGGCAGCGTGCGGAAGCTTACCTTTCCGGCGAAGATTCCCCCGACATTCTGGACCGCCCAGCCAAGGAGATCGAGCCGGTGCTTGCCGCTCTAACCCTTGAGGAGTTGGAGGCCCTGAAGTCCGGAGAGGTCGCCGGAAAGACCCGCAAAAACGTCATCGCCATGATCGACGCCGCAATTGACGAGAAGCTGAAGGGATAATCTCATGG
>ERZ650308.1911-NODE-1911-length-10466-cov-4.037076_pt1 | contig 10466 bp, 6 predicted proteins | sample MGYA00376244_ERZ650308 | MGnify/ENA primary metagenome ERZ650308 (study PRJEB26733, sample SAMN07839295) | wastewater metagenome | biome: small river; feature: stream; material: water | place: USA: North Carolina | collected 2016-04-26 ...
ATTGATGTGACCAGGAATACCATTTACTTCACCACTGTTCACCATCACTGAAAGTGCTCCTGCTTTTACAGTTGCTTCAAAAGGTGGTAAAAACAATTCTTGCATGTATTTTTCTGGAATCCAAGCAGGAGTTCTATCGCGACCAGTTAATGGAAAACTATAACCAACATAATGCTTTAAACAAGAAACGGTACTGTAAGGACTGTTTAAATTCGTCCCTTGGTATCCAGCAATGATTCGCTTGCCTAAAGATGAGGAAAGGTAAGGATCTTCACCCATTGTTTCGAAAAACCGCGACCATAAAGGCTGACGACCCAAATCCATCACTGGTGAAAAATTCCAAGGAATACCTGATGCTCTTAATTCATAGGCTGTAATTTTACCAAATTGTTCTGCTAATGCTGGATTCCATGTTGCTGCTAAACCAATTTCTTGCGGAAATAAGGTTGCTCCAACCGTATAATTCATGCCGTGTATCGCATCTGCACCATATAAAATCGGTGTTTTTACTTTTTTAGTTTTATAAAATTGATGAATTTGACCTAAAATTGTTTGCCATTCTTTTAGTTGTAACGTATGTGAACTAACATTTAAAATCGATCCTATTTGAAAATCTACCAAGGCTTCTTTCAATTTCACCTCATCTAATTGAGCGGGTTCTAAAACTTTTCCTGAAGCATCAGTTTTCAATAGTGCATCTAAGGTAATTTGGCACGTTTGACCCACTTTTTCCTTCAAACTCATTTGACTTATTTCTTGTTGAATGCGCGCTTCTAATTGTGCATCTACCTGAGAAAATAACGATGGAATCACAACAAATTGCAATAGAATTAAGCCGGAAAAATATTTTAATTTATTCATTTTCATAGTTTTAAGAATCTCTATTTAATTAAAATCAATTAATTAAAACGGAAAGATACTAAATATAGTAATTTTTACAATAAGTCACTTAAAAATTATTTATTGACAATTTCAACACAACGAAATACAAAACAATTTTCTAATGTATCTTTATGCTCAAATCAACAACGTATGGCGAAGTTAAAATCAGCATATTTTTGTCAAAATTGTGGCTATGAAGCCCCGAAATGGCTAGGTAAATGTCCTTCTTGTAGCGAATGGAATACCTTCGTAGAAGAAGTCGTTGAAAAAACAAGTTCAACGGTAGTTGCATTTTCTAAAAATTCAAGAAATGCCAAGCCTCAAGCGATTCATACCATCGAAAATCAAGAACACGTTAGAATATCGTTGAAAGATGATGAATTAAATCGTGTTTTGGGAGGTGGTTTAGTTCCTGGATCATTGATTTTATTTGGGGGTGAACCTGGCATTGGAAAATCTACTTTGTTGTTGCAAATGGCTATTGAAGAAACGGACTTATCTGTCTTATATGTTTCCGGAGAAGAAAGTGAATTGCAAATAAAAATGCGCGCTGAACGCATCGGTTTGTCAAATTTACACTGTTATATATTAACCGAAACGAACCTTCAAAACATCTTTCAGCAAGCGGAAGAAACGCAACCAAAATTATTAATCATTGACTCCATTCAAACCTTATATTCTTCACACATCGAAAGTGCCGCTGGTAGTATTTCACAAGTGCGCGAATGTACTGCTCAATTACTGCGCTATGCCAAGCAAACGGGCACACCAGTTTTTTTAATTGGACATATTACCAAAGAAGGATCTTTAGCTGGACCGAAAGTCTTGGAGCACATGGTAGATACTGTTTTGCAATTTGAAGGCGATCGCAACCACGTTTACCGCTTGTTGCGTTCGATTAAAAACAGATTTGGAAGTACGAATGAATTGGGAATTTATGAAATGTTGGGAACGGGTTTGCGTCAAGTGGCTAATCCTTCCGAAATATTGATTACCAATACTGATAATACCTTAAGCGGAATATCTATCGCTGCCACCTTGGAAGGAATGCGCCCGATGTTGATCGAAGTTCAAGCATTAGTAAGTACGGCCGCTTACGGAACACCTCAACGCTCCTCAACAGGCTATGACAGTAAACGCCTAAACATGCTACTCGCTGTAATGGAAAAACGTTGTGGTTTTAAATTGGGTGCAAAAGATGTCTTTTTAAACATCGCTGGTGGCATAAAAGTAGACGATCCAGCCATCGATTTAGCCGTTGTTGCAGCTGTTTTATCTTCCAATGCTGATTTGCCGATAAGTAAAAACATTGCACTTTCTGGTGAAATTGGACTTTCTGGTGAAGTACGACCAGTCAACCGAATCGATCAACGTATTTATGAAGCAGAGAAATTAGGCTTCGACAAAATCATTGTCTCTAAATACAACAAAGGAATTGACCAACAAAACTTTAAAATCGAATTGGTTCTTTGCGGTAAAATTGATGAAGTGGTAAGAGCTTTATTTGCTTAAACCAACCCGTTTTTCAACAATAAATGAGCGATTTGTACGGCATTTGTTGCTGCTCCTTTGCGTAAGTTATCTGCAACAATCCATAAATTCAAGGTGTTTGCTTGCGACTCATCTCTTCGAATGCGACCCACAAAAACAGCGTCTTTTCCTTCCGCAAATCTTGGCATTGGATACGTGTAAGTTGTTGGATCATCTTTCAATTCAATGCCAGTTTGTTGGTGCAATAATTGACGAATTTCAGATAAATCAAAGTCGTTTTCAAATTCAATATTCACCGCTTCTGAATGTCCGCCAACAACTGGAACTCTAACTGCTGTTGCTGTTACATTAATCGCTGGATCTAAGATTTTTTTCGTTTCTTGGGTCAACTTCATTTCTTCTTTGGTGTACCCATTGTCTAAAAACGAATCGCATTGAGGAATACAATTTTTATCAATAGGATAATTGTACGCCATATCTGCTTCAATCCCATTGCGCTCGTTTTCTAGTTGTTGAACGGCTTTTACTCCTGTTCCAGTAATCGATTGATACGTTGACACAACCACTCGCTTTACCTTATATTTAGTATGCAACGGAAATAATGTCAATACCAATTGAATGGTGCTGCAATTTGGATTCGCAATGATCTTATCTTCTTTCGTTAATAAATGTCCATTTATTTCAGGAACAATCAACTTTTTAGTTGGATCCATTCTCCAAGCTGAAGAATTATCAATGACAGTGGTTCCAACTTCTGCAAATTTAGGCGCCCATTCCAAAGAAGTGTCGCCTCCTGCTGAAAAAATTGCAATGTCTGGTTGCATGGAAACTGCTGTTGCTAAACCAACGACTTGATAGTTTAATCCGCCAAAATCAATGGTTGTTCCAACAGATTTCTCCGAAGCAACAGGTATCAATTCTGTAATTGGAAAATTTTGTTCACGCAATACTTTCAACATAATGTTACCTACCATACCTGTAGCACCAACAACTGCAACTCTCATTTTCTATTTTTTTGAATACAAGAACAAAATTAGTATATTTAACATCAAAGCACGAATATCATGCAATACTTTATAACCATTCTATCGTTAATTATTATTAACGGCGCTATTGCGCAATTCAATGATTCATTCACTGATGGTGATTTTTCATCCAACCCAACTTGGACAGGCGATGATTCTGTTTTTACCGTTTTTTCCTCAGCTGGAAACAACCAACTTCGCTCCAATAAAACAATTCCGAATTCAAGTTTTTATTTGTCAACACCAAGTACAAGCTTGACCAATTCACAATGGGAATTTTTTACGAAGTTGGCGTTTAATACCTCGAGTACAAATTTCGTGGATTGCTATTTAACCGCCGACCAAGCAAACTTAAAAAGCCCTACGTTAAATGGCTATTTTGTTCGATTAGGTGGAACATTGGATGAAATTTGTTTGTATAAAAAAATCAATGGTATTGCGACAAAAATCATTGATGGAACAGATGGAATACTCAATGCTTCGTCATCGAATTTGAAAATAAAAATAACGTGTTCTAGCAGTAATCTTTGGGAATTGTTCTGCGATCAAACAGGAGTTGGAACCGACTTTCAGTCGCTTGGAACTATTACAGACAACAGCTTAACGAACAGTAATTTTTTTGGAATTGTTGTCACTCAATCAACTGCTTCTTTTTTTCAAAAGCATTATTTTGATGATTTTTATGTTGGCCCAATTATTTACGACCTAACACCTCCAGAACTTCTAACTGCTACTGCTGTTTCCAACCAAACTATTACACTTCTTTTTGATGAAAAACTCGATCAAAACTCAGCTGAAAATACAGGGAATTATTCCATTCAAAACGCCACCAGTACAATCAGTATCAATGCTGTAACTTTAGATCCAATTGATAAAAAAATCGTTCATTTGACCACCAGTCAATTAGCAAATGGTAGTATGTATACGTTAACCGCCAATGGAATCAAAGATTTAGCACTAAATATTGCAGGTACGCAACAAACTACTTTTCAATATTTGGTAAATGATACTGTAATAAAAGGCGATCTTATCATTAATGAATTTTTGTGCGATGAAAGTCCTTCTGTTGGGTTGCCAAAAGTGGAATACATCGAGCTTTACAATAAATCTACTAAGTATTTCAATTTAAATGGACTGAAAATCAGCGATGGAAGTTCAGAAGGAACAATCGGTAATAAATGGATTTTCCCAGGAGAATATGTTATTTTATGTGCGAATAGTTCTGTCGATTCATTTAGTTTCAATCAGGTTGTTGGCGTGAGCAGTTTCCCAAGTTTAAACAATTCTGGTGATTCTATAATTTTAAAAGATTCAGGGAATATAATTATTGATCAATTAACCTATACAAGTGATTGGTATAAAGATGACACGAAAAAAGAAGGCGGGTATTCACTTGAATTAATCAATCCCAACGATCCTTGTTCTGATGGCGATAATTGGAAAGCAAGCACAGCCAATAATGGAGGAACACCTGGAGCAATGAATGCGATTTATGATACGACAATAGATCAAATTGCTCCGAACATTCAATCTGTTTTTGTGAGCGATTCAAACCAACTAACCATGAATTTTTCAGAGGGAATGGATACATTTTCTTTGCAGAATATTGTCTTCAACTGTAATCCTCCGCTCACGATTGCGCAACAAATCAACCCAAGCAATAAACAACTAATTTTAACATTTAATGAGCAATTGTTGGGAAGTCAAAACTATACATTTACCCTTGAAAATGCGCAAGATTGTTGGGGAAATTCGCAACTTTTGACACAAACTTTTGTGCGACCTGAATCACCAATTCAAGGGGAATTAATCGTAAATGAATTGTTAGTAGATCCCAAAACTGGTGGCAGTGATTGGATTGAATTGTACAATAACTCTAATAAAGTAATTGATTTATTCAAAGTTCAATTCGCAAATTATGACGATTCCATTGCAAACTTCAAAAAAGTACCGATTCATTATTATTTAAAACCTGCCCAATATGCTGTAATTGGGAACGATTCTGCCTTTGTTAAAACAACTTATCCAGCAGCAGTGACAGGTACATTCATACAATGTGAAACACCAAGTTACAACAATGATTCTGGAACTGTTTACTTATTTTACGATAGTTTATTGTTGGAAAAAGTAGCCTATTCTTCGAAATGGCATTTTCCATTACTTGAAAACACAGATGGAGTTGCACTCGAACGGATCAACCCAAACAACTCCCTCAATGACGAAAACAATTGGCATTCGGCAGCAGAAAACATTGGATTTGGAACCCCAGGAAAAATTAACTCACAAACCTTGAGCCAACAACAACAAGGAGATTTTCAGTTATCCTCCAAGACAATCTCACCAGACAACGATGGATACGAAGATTTTTTACTCATTCATTACCAACTTCTAAATGGCGGAATGGTGGGCACTATCAAAATTTATGACGCAGCTGGCAGGTTAATTAAACAATTAATTTCCAATGAATTATTAGGAACAAGTGGGGAATTTAAATGGGATGGCACAAGAGATAGTGGCGTGAAAGCTACTTTAGGGAATTACATCGTTCATTTTGAAGCATTTTCACTTTCAAGTGGTGAAAAATTTACAAAAACAAAAGTGGTAATAGTAGCGGGTAAATTATAACTTTGCACTTTACATTTGTAATGCACAATAATTCAATGGTTTCACCAGGCTCAAAAGGATGGATTAAAAAGTACTTTAATTTGATTGAGAAAAATCAAATTGATATTGCGATTTCTATTCCTGAAAATGAAACCATTGAAACCTATATCCATGCGGCGATTGGTAGAACAGGCTTGATTTTCGGTTACCCAACGCGTTTGCATTTTGGCAAGCAACTAGACGATTCGAAATGGACTTCTGAAGAGAAATTAACACTTATTTTGTTTGAAGCACATTTGTTGGTTTATTTGGTCAACAAACAAGACAGACCCTTTGACAGTAACGATTTCATCGATCAATTGGTGGCTTTTTACGGAAAGCATAGCTCCTACTCCATTTCAAAATTGTTTACCTTCTTCTTGAAAGATACCAAAGAAGAAAGTATCGAAAGCATCTTAAGTAAACGCGTTGAAATCAAAATGAACTTATTAGAAAATAGGTTTTGGGTCAACTACTTGAGCAATGTTTTTAATTATTTTGACGTCATCTTATTTCATCATTTTTTAATCGATCAAAACGAACACGATTTTGCAAAATTTGATGAAATGGCACTCAATGCCTTGACAGCTATCACGATGGCTTCTTATGCTGATGGTGAAGTAGACCAAAAAGAAAAAGCAATTTTTGACGTTTGTTTAGCGTCTGCTAATTTAACCGACAAAGACCGCGAACACATACAAGCCATTTTTGAAAAAGGAGCAGATTTTTCAGATTTCACGTCCAATTTAAAGCACAATAGTTTACTGAAACGATACATTCTTGACATCTCCACTTTTGTTATTTTCTCCAACAGCGATGCGCACAACGAAGAAATTGATTTCATTCATGAATTGTGCCTCTATTTTAATTTTGACCTTGTTGAAAAGAACAACGCGTATGCATTAACCGAGCAATTTATACTCTCCAACCAAGATAAAATTCCTTTTTTAAATGAAAATTCAACGCTGGAAAAAATTTACAGCCGGTTTTCCAAAAGATGGATTAAAATTTTGGGGAGAAACAAAGATAAATTAGCATTAGAAGTCAAACAAAGCAAAGAATTGGTCTACTTAATTCGAAAATCTACAACAAAAGAGTTGACGAAAGAGGAAAAAGAATTGGTGAAAACCCAGTTTAAAGACATTGTACGTTCAATGCCATCTCTTGCGATCTTTATGTTGCCTGGTGGCGCATTTTTATTGCCGCTGGTATTGAAAATTATACCAGACTTAATTCCATCAGCGTTCAGAGACAACGAAGTAGAGAATTAGTGGTTGAATATTAGTTGATTAAAAATTTTACAATTCTCTAATGTTGAAAATTGTTCACTTAACACCTTTTGTCGGGCTTGAAATGTTTCAACACTTACAACCTTGTTTTTTAATCCTATGAAATGCATTTTAAACGCTTTTTCATCATTGGCCAATTGGCAAAATTCATCCAAATCCGTTCCTGTGAGCAATTGATCGTTCATGAGTACATGTCCAGAACTTCCCAAACATGCCAACAATTTTAATTTAATTCCAGTATTCATGGCAGAAAAAAGCGTGTGAATATGCGCCTGTTGGATCAATTCGTTCAACTCGTTTTCTGTAGGATTGATGCACAATTGAACCCCTTTTTCTTGGCATACATGCTGCAATTTTAAACTTGGATTTTTACCCGCTATAACGAAAGGGAAATCACTTTCTAGCAAAGAATCAAGTGTGTGAATGAGCCAAAGTGCAGCGTTTTCATTTTCTTTGACACTCAAATTTCCGTGAAACAAAGCATACCGTTTGGTTGGTTGTTGCACACTATTTACTGGAGGAATGGATGCTGGTAATAGAAAAACATTGGTATGAAATTGCTGAAAAAATACTTGATCCGAACTTTTAATCGCCAGAATGAATCGTGCCTTTTGAAGTATGGCTTGGTATTTTTTTAACTTGATTTTTTCTGACCAAAAAAACAGTTTCTTGAAAAATGAATGGGCTGATTGAAGTCCGCCGTAATATTCATGTTCAATATTATGCATACGAACCATGGTGCATCGCTCTGCCAACTTCGGATGTTCCAAGTAATAACACGTATGCAAACCTTCCAACAAAATTGGCGCATCATCGTGCAATAAGTTGTTCAATAATGTTTGATTGATGCGCGATTGAACAATATATGGACGACGAGAGAACAAGTTTAGAAAAGATGTCGAGCGTTTGTAATAAATAACGGTTGCCAATTCTTCTAAGGCTGCTTGCCTACCTCTTCCGTATTCAAAAACATGCAATGTAATCGAATAACCCAATGTTTTTAGCGCTTTTATTCGGTAAAAGACATCTATTGCACCACCATAATCTGCTGGAAATGGAACATCAAACGCAACGATATGAAGGGCTTTATTCTGCGGCATAAATTCGATTTAATACAACTTTTTCGTGCTCCCAACTTTCTAATTGTGCAGCATTTTTACAATTTTCTTGCTGTTTATGAAGTAATTCTGAATCTGATTGATAGCGCTGAATTGCATTTGCTATTGTTGAAGGTGATAATTCGCTTAAAACTGTTCCGATTTCATATTGCTCTACCAGTGTTTTTACTTCCAAAATGGGTGTGCAAATGATGGGAGTTGTTGCGTGCATGTAATCAAATACTTTGTTAGGAAGTGAATTGGCATAATTCACATTGGTCGCTTTATCTAAAGTTAAACCCAATGCTGCATAATGGGTAAAAAACATCATTTCTTCGTAGGGCCTTTTTCCAAAAAACAGTACTTTTTCTGTCAAGGCATGTTCTGTAACGTATTGTTTTAATTGTGGAACAACATCGCCATCGCCAACAATCATCAAAACGACTCCTTCAAACAATGCAAGTGCTTGCACCGCTTCTTCTGCTCCTCGATCGATGTTGATTCCTGCTCCTTGCAAAATCACTAAAAATTTACCATCTGGAATGCCTAAGTCCTGTTTAGATGGCACTTCTATTGGTTGCCACATCGGAGAAATATTTCGCACAACTTCCACTTTCATTTTGTATTTATCCGCATACATTTTTGCAATAGAAGTATTTACGGTGTAGACTTTCTTCAATTTAGGAAAAATCCACCCTTCAATGGCTTCCCAAACTTTTTGAACTTTAGGACGATTGATTAATTCGGGAACTTCAGTAAAATATTCATGCGAATCATAAACTAAATCTACAGAAGGTTTAAACTTTGTCAGCGCATAACATGGCAACAAAGTGTCTAAATCGTTTGAAACAATGAGGTGTTGTCGTTTAAAGAGTAAATACAAAAACAAGCGAATAGAGAATTCAGCATAAAATTTAGGTCCATTTTCAAACCTTAATTGTAAGCGTTTTGTGGTATAATTTCTATTATTTAAAGGCAAACTGGATTTACGTTTTCGTCCAACTAAGGTAACTTCAAATCCTTTTTCTACTAAGAAATTGCATACTTTATCGACCCTATTATCCGTCAATAAATCGTTGGTTACGCAGACAAAAGCTTTCTTAGTTTTTTTCATCTGTTTAAAATAATGGACATTTTAATGTTCCCGTATTTTCAGGTACACACCCCGAAAAGATCAAGGAAATCTCATGCGAACTTCGCGCTTGATTGTTGATTGCCGACATGACAATGTCAGCTGAATAATTGACGGTAAAACGTGGATTTACTTTAACACCAGCAAAAAGTATGACTGCATCCGTATTTCTCCAACCTACTCCAAAATTCATCCGTTTTTGAAAATCAAACATTCCTTGAATATCGATTGCTACTGGCCCATAAGGTGGAATTTTCAACAAAGCTGCTGGTAAAAGCGTGATTTTATCTGATAATTTGAAGCGCGTACCTCCATACAAATACGTGTGAATTCGAAAACGTGAATCCGTTCCAAAATCTTCCCAACGACTGCGCAACAAATTATTCATGACCAGCCCAACATAATAATTCTCCCCGTTCCACCAAGCACCAAAACTAGCGTCGGGAAGTGTCAATGATAACTCTTTAGAAATGGTTGGATCAGGCAAAATTGTGGTAGATTTTGAGGCGTCATATCCAAATTGCACCATTCCGACATTGATTCCCAAAGACAAGCGAGTCGTTTGTGAAAAATTAAAATGTGCAGCATAAGCTATGCCATAACGATTGGTAAAGTAAGGTCCAATTTGATCAGCTTCAAAACGAATTCCAAAACCATGACGCGCACTTAAAAAATGGGTTCTTTTAGAAGGCAATGGCAAGGACAAATTAAAAAAACCGCTTTTTGGAGCACCATCGAAACCAACCCATTGCATTCTAACTAGCGAATGTACCTCTAAACAATTTTTGATGCCTGCATGAGCTGGATTCAACGCAAAATGATTGGTTGACCACTGCGAATATTGTGTCAACTGCTGGCTTTTTAATGACCCTGACACAAGCATGAAAAATATAAAATAGAGGCTTTT
>ERZ650308.1912-NODE-1912-length-10461-cov-4.788968_pt1 | contig 10461 bp, 13 predicted proteins | sample MGYA00376244_ERZ650308 | MGnify/ENA primary metagenome ERZ650308 (study PRJEB26733, sample SAMN07839295) | wastewater metagenome | biome: small river; feature: stream; material: water | place: USA: North Carolina | collected 2016-04-26 ...
CGTGCGCCGGCACTCGCAACAGGCATGGTCCTTTCTGGCCTTGCGCTTCACCGTGCGCATGCACTCGGGCGAGATCTCGTCCATGGTCAGCCCCCGACCCATTCCACGGCCTCGCACTGCCAGGTCACGACCATGGTCCCGATCATGGCCCCGTCAAGGAGTACGGTCTGGCCCACGCATCGCCACGAGACCTGGACCTTGTCCCGGTCCGCCTCGTCAATGGTCGGGAAGGGAATGATCGTGGTCCCGGTCTCGTACCTGTGCGATTCCGTGACCACGTCCCCGACCGCGGGAACGGCAATGGTCTTGGTCTTGTTTCTGAACATGGTCATGCTCCTTCGTCGGTCGTGGTCTTGATCTTGGCACACCAGAGCCTGAGCGTGCGCAGGGGCGCGAGCGTGATCACGGTCTGGATCATGCCAAGACAGGCCGTGCAGGTAACAGGCTCACCCGTGGGCGCGAACGTGTTCTCGAACGGGTCCAGGCCGTAGAGCGTGGCATAGTCTGCGATCCCGTGCTCGACGTGCACGGTTCCGGCCTTGTCCCCTTCCTTGACCATGCTCACGACTTCGCCCTCGTCCGGTCCCATTCCTTGACCACGCTCGCCACGACCTCGGCCATGAGCTGGTGCGAGACCTGGACCCCGAGCGCGCACCAGAACCGGGCCGGGTGCGGTTGCCATGACCAGGGCTGATGGTGCCCGTTCGTGGTATCGACCTTATCATAGCCTACGGGCCAGGGCGTGGCCGGGGCAAGCAGGTGCTTGCAAAGGCCCTCGCGCACCAAAAAGGCCATGAGCGCGAACTTGAACACGCGGTCCGGGATGAGGGGCAGGTTCGTGCGCGTGTCCAGACGCGCACAGAACTGGACCGCGACCGCGAACATATCCCTGACCCAGTCCTCGCTTTCAGTCATGCCCAGGCGCCGGACGTGCGCGGCCTCGCTCCTGGTCAGGTCCCGGACGTTTTGCTTGACCCACGAGACCGAGGGCATGACCACGAACCGGGCATGCGACTCATGGATCATGCCGCACTCCAGATCGAACAGGTCCGGGAGATAGGCACACACGTGGGCGCCCGCGGGCGTGATCTGGGGCCGGGTCCAGATCAAAGGCGAGGTCTTGTTCAGGATCAGCTTCTTGTTCTTGTCCCCGTCAAAGGTCGCGTCCCGGCCCGTGCGCAGGTTCGCGATCAAGGGTCTGAGCTGGCCCTCGGTCGCGCACAGTTCGAGGAAGATCGGATCCTCCGTGTCCTTGGCCGTGTTCCTGATCTGCGACCACTGCACGAACGTGGCCATGGTCCCGACAAAGACCCGGCCCTTCCCGTGTTTGGAATCGCCCTGAACGATCTGGATCTGGTGCATTGCAGGATTATGACACGGGAAGGGGCAGGGGCGGAAATGGGGCTAGCGCGTGAGCAGGGTCTTGACCCCGTCCAGAACGTCCTTGAACGACTCGGGGCCGGTCAGGGTCGAGACAGGATCGATCTGGGGCTTGGCCCGGGCCAGGTCCTCGCTCATGTTGTCGTTCTTGCCCCGGTCCAGACCCATGGCAAAGGCCACGGTCTCGCGCAGGTTCCGGTCAGGACCCTGCACAGGGTAGGCCCCGGTCCGTCCGACCTTGTACCCGCCAAGGTACGCGAGATAGACCTGCTCATCGGCCAGGGCCTCGCGCCGGGCCGGGTCGTGGACCTCGCACACGAGCCCGTCCCCGTCGTGGGTCCAGGTCTCGATCGGCCCGTTCTTGTCCTGGATCAGGATCGGGCCGCTGCGCCCCGCGTCCGCGCACAGGTAGTACCCGGCCCGGGCCCGCGCCAGACCCAGATCCGCCTCGTTCTCGATCGTGATCGGGGCCATGGTCAGCACACGCGCCCGATCACGTCGTTCTCTTGCCCCTGCACAGGCGTGGCCGCGGCCTCGGCCCAGAGCTGGACGCGCAGGGCCTTGATCGCGGTGGGGTCCACGGCCGGACCGATGACCAGGCGCTCGACGCTGACCCCGACCTGATCGGGCAGAGCGCCCTCGCTCACGACCACCCACGAGTGGCGCCGGCCCTTGTGGTCCGCGAACTTGGGCAGGACCGTGCCCTGGCGCTCGATCCCGCGCAGGATCGCGACCACGCCCTTGCAGTTCTTCTGCTTGTACCGGGACGGGGTCACGCCCTCGCCCCCGAACAGCGCCTGCGCGAAGTCGAGCGCGCCCGCGCCCATCAGGTTCAGGACCGGTGGCGCGCTCTTGCGGTCCGTGAACGCCTGCGCGCAGAACAGGGGCAGGACCCGGGCCAGGGTCTTGCGGCCCTCGTCCCAGCGCCCAGGCTCGATCTGGGCGGCCTGGAACAGGGCCGGGAACTGGTCGCCCCCGATCGGGTCGTACTCGAACTCGTTCAGGTCCGCGAGCGTGACCGGCGGGTTCTCCGCCGTGGGCTCGGCCTTCTCCGCGGCCTTGCGCCCGGTCCCGATCGCGCCCTTGATCCGGTCGTCCAGGGTCGCGGCCCGGCCCATGAGGTCCGTGAACTCGTTCGGGGGCGTGGTCGCGGTCGCGGCCTCGATCTGGGTCCAGACATCGAGCCGGATCTTGCTCAGGGTCTCGCGGTGCGGGGCCTTGCGCTCGTCCGGGGCGGGGCCGCTGAGGAACGTGATCAGGTTCGCGCTCAGGGTCTCGGCCTCGGTCAGGGCCTCGGCCACGATCTGGGTTGGGGTCTTTGGCTCGGTCATGTGCATGATCCTCCGTGTCTGATCATGATCTCGCACGAGAGGGGGCAGGTCAAATCACGATCGGGATAGGTCAGATCATGATCAGATCACGACCGGAGCGGGGGCGTGCGCCGGGCCGTGTTCTGAGCAGGCAAGATCCAATACCAGACCGGGATCCGGGCGTTCTGGTACTGGATCTTGCCGTTCTTGATCCAGGCCCGCATGCCCAAGGCCCTGGCCACGTTCGGGGACAGGTCCAGATCGCCCCGGTACGTGCCCGATCGGCGCCTGAGCAGGGTCTCGGTCGTGGCCACGAAATAGGTCCCGTTCTTGTCCAGTGCCCCGAACGGGCCCCGGTCAAGGACGGTGCAGGTCGTGGTCTTGGAACCGTGCGCGATCAGGATCTGGGTCCCACATGGGAGATCGCGGTGTGCACAGCGCTGGGCATGGGCGGCGCGGTACAGGGCCGGGGGCACGCGCGAGGCACAGGCCGGGGTCCCGCCCTCATCCGTGGGCGTGTCCGCGTAGCGGGTCGCGATCGTGGGGTGGGGCAGGGCCGTGGCCAGGAAGAGGGCAAGGGCGGAGAGGAGTTCGCTCATGACAAGAGGTTGCCACGAGCAGGGACAGGATCGCGAACGGGTCAGGCCAGGGTCGGGGCCGGGGTCTCGAACACCATCTCGACCGGGTTCACGATCCCGGCCTCGATCTGGTCCGGGGCCTTGGTCTCGGCCGGGATCTGGTCCAGGGTCTTGACCTTGGCCTGCTCCTTGAACGTGATCACGCGCGTGGGCATGGGCGGGATCTTGATCAAGAGGACCCCGTCCTCGTACTGGGTCTCGATCTTGTCCAGGTCGAACTCGTGGCCCACGGAGAAGTCACGCGAGAACTCGTCCGTGCTCACGGTCAGGCCCCGGCCCTGGATCGTGACCTTGAGCGAGTCCCGGACCCCGGGCAGGTCGCAGGCCAAGATCAGGGTCCCGTCCTCGGTCTCGCGGACCGTGAACACGAACCGGGGAATGATCACGGTCACGCGCAGGGTCAGGGGCTGGGTGGTCTCGTTCATGGTCGGTCTCCTTTAGGGTCTGGTGTGGTTCTTGGGCACGTGATAGTGTGCACATGCACAGTCACTTTCACATTGAAATTACCCGCCCCGGTCAAGGGCGCTTACGTGATCGAGACGGGATCCGAACCCGACCTTGGCACGGTACTCGTCGAAATGACTCGCCCTGTCACGGGCGCTTGTTCACGAGAGGATCCTAGCAGGATCATGGGCGATGCGTCAAAACGATCATGACCCGAGTCCGACCTTGGCCTTGTACAGCACCTTGGTCCCGGGCAGCACGACCCGGTTCATGGAGTCGGACCGGACGTAGAACACGTACGCGCTCGACTCGGGCGGGGTCACGTTCGCGGCACTGGTCTTCCCGTCCGTGGGCAGGTTCGCGAGCGTCCGCGCCCGGTCCCCGGTGTAGAACTCGTCGGGCCGGTCCTTGCGCTGGGCCACGATCTGCTTCCCGGCCTGGATCGCGCGCTCGCGCTTGGTCCACTGGTAGAACAGGTTCCCGGGCTCGAACACCAGGCCCTGGCGCTTGATCAGGTCCTCGATCTTGCTCCGCTCGGTCACGTCCATGATCACGAACTCGCCCGCGGCCACGCCCTTGAGCCCGCCCTTGCTCACGGTGCCCTTGTTCAGGAGCATGGTCACGGCGGCGCGCGTGTCCGCGGTCATGGTCCCGGCCTTCTCCAGGGTCTGCGCGTAGCTGCGCACGGCCTCGTCCCCGCCGGTCTGGGCATGGACCGCGGCCAGGATCATCTGGCTCGAACTCGCGAAGTCACGGAGCATGAACCGGGTCCCGAGCGAGGTCCAGAACCCGGTATGGGTGGACACGCACTGGACCCCGAACAGGACCACGCCCCGGTCTTTCAGGCGCACGACCTCGCTCTGCCAGTCGATGCACAGGTCCCGGGGCACGAGCCGCGCCACGTCCCGGCCCCCGCCCGGGTTCCACTCGGCGCGGCGCTGGTACTCGCTCAGCTTGTGCGGGTCCGCGTCCCCGAACAGGATCATGATCTTGTCCGCGTCCGCGCGCCAGTCCATCTGCCCGGCCTTGTACAGGACCAGTTCATAGCACTCGTCCGCGTCCCCGCCGGACGTGTTCTTGGCCTCGCGCACGAACTTGATCACGCGCTCGGCCTCGGTGCAAAACGGCAGGACCTGGTACGTGTTCTCGCCGTCGCCATAGTCCCCGTGGGCGATCACGGACACGCGCAGGTCGTGGCCCATGCCGAACAGGTGCGCGCAGAACTTGGTCAGGTTTTGGCGCACGTCCGCGATCGCGCCGGACATGCTCCCGGTCGTGTCGAAGGACAGGACGAGATCGATTTTCTTGCTCATGGTCTTCTCCTCTCAGGTCAGGTCTTGTTCAGGAACACGCGGCGGTGCATCAGGGTCTTGACCGTGTGCGCGTGCTGGGTCGCGAAAGGGTTCAGATCGGGACTGGACAAAAACCGATGCGTGGTCAGGATCACGGGCTGGCCTTCCTGGTTCGTGACCTTGCGCCCAGCCCGGAGCGCGGCCAGGATCGGATGGTTCCGGCTCTGGGCCTCGATCCGGTCCCAGCCCACGGTGTAGGACCAGGACTCTTTCCCGTGGGGCGTGGCCTGGACATCGCACAGGACGAGGTCGGCCGGGTCCACGACAAGGCCCGTCTCCTCGACCATTTCCCGCGCTGCGGCATGGGCCGGAGTCTTGTCCGTGGCCTCGACCTTGCCCCCGGGCGCGCACCACAGGTCCCGGCCTTCCTTGCGCCCGACCGCGAGCGTATCGAGCCCCCGCCGCTCCCGGTCTTCCACGATCACGAACGCGGACGAGGGCCGGTCCAGGGACCGATCCAGCACGCGCCGGCCCAGGTCCCCGATCGTGCCCCCGTTCCAGATCACGCGATCGGCCCGGTCCGGATACAGGCCCGCGGCCTCTAGCGCGGTCTCGTCAAAGCCCGCACCCGGTCTGTACACGGTCCAGATCTCGCCCCCATGCGTGCGCACAAACTGGATCTCGCTTGGCTGGCGCAGGTCCGTGATCACGATCTGGTCGTCTTCCCCGAGCGAGTCCATGAACCGGACCACGGGCCGGAGCCAGACAATGGGATCGAGTTCGCGCAGCTTCTGGGCGACCCCGATCATGGCCCGGCGTGGACCCTGCTCTTTCCGGTCCCGATCCGTGAAGTCCTCGTCCGAGTACCCGTACAGAGTCTGGCAAACGGACCGGAGCGCGTCCCCGAGCGCGATCTGACGGACCCCGGTCGTGGGAAAGACCACGGTCTCGATCGGGGTCTTGGTCTTGTCCGAGACCGTGCCCCCGCACAGGATCTTCCCGACCGAGTCCTTGCCCGATCCCTTGAACCCGCACAGGCCAATGATCTTGGTCTTGGAACGGGTCGTTTCAAGACAAAGATCTCTGTCCGAGAGCCGGGTCATGTCAGCACCATCCCGGCCGGGACGTGGACCTCACGCGTGGGCGAGGTCCGGTCGCGCCAGACCCCGTGCAACTCCTCGCCCGTGGTCATGTACTGGACCCCGAAAATGAAACGGACCTCGTTCCAGAGCGTCGATCGGTCCGAGGGGAGGGTCCCAGCCTTGACCTGTGGCCAGCGCTTACCCCAGGCCCGCACAGCGGCCATGGGCGCCATGGGCCGGATCCGCAAGGGCAGGGCGTGGGCAAGGCCCGACCGGTCCGAGCGTTGCAGGTCCCGAGCCTCGGTATGGTACAGGACCTTGTCCCAGCGCTTGACCAGAGCATTCCAGGGATAGGGCACGCCCGCGGCCCACGCGAGCCCTTGCTCGATCCTGGACTCGATCGGGTCATAGTCCCGGGCAAGCGCGCCCTTGACCGGGCCGGGCATGTCCACGATCCCAAGGCCCTCGGCATGGTCGTGAATGAGGGCCTGCTTGATCAGGTCCCGGCGCGTGTCCTCGGGCATGTACATGCCCAGGGTCACAATCTCGATGATGTGCGAGAGGATCAGTTCGTGTTGCAGCACGGAATAGATCCTGTCCGAGGGCACGTTCTCGCTCTTGTCCCCGGGCCGGAGCGCCTGCCACGGCCGGCGCACGCCCCCGAGCACGTGCCCGCCATAGCGACAGATCTTGCTCACGCCCATGGTCCCGGCCTCGATCAGGGCCATGCCATCGATCGGGCTCGCGGACGGAGAAAGGGCCGGGAACAAGAACCCTGTCCCGTCCCGTGTGTGGACTCGAACCTGTCCTGTGCTCATGACTTGATCCTCTCAATCTCGGGCGGACCCGGGTCGTCGCTCGGGTCCTGATCCTGGTCAAAGACCTGCCACCGATCAGCATGGACGATGTACCGGGTCACGGTCAAAACCCGGCCGCGCGAGTCCTGATAGGCCGGTGCCCTGTGCTGGTACGCGGTCATGCGCCCGGTCACGATCAAGGTCTGCCCGACCCGGACCGATCGGGCCACGGCGCTGGCTTGCCCCTGCCAGAACCAGACCACGAACGGGACCTCGGTCTCGGTCTTGATCCCGGCCCGGGTCCGTCCCCAGGATCCGGTCATGACCTTGACCGAGAGGCACCCGGTCTTGACCCATTCGAGGGCCGTGACCTTCCCTGTGAGCGTGATCGTGTTCATGACGATGGACCGGATCCCAACCGGGGTGGGGACTCGTGGTTTTGAAATGACCCGCCCCCTGTTTAATGCCGCGGATAAGGGGCGATGGCAGAAAAGGGCCCGGCCGTGTTCCTCCCACCGCGTTACAAGGCGCAGGTTCAGACCACGGCCGGGCCGGACTGGTCAGATCGCGATCAGAACTTGGCCTCGGACCCGGCGTTCGAGAGCAGGGCCTGGAGCTTGGGCGTGAGCAGGTCGAACGTGTGCACGGGCAGGGCCGTGGGCTTGCCCTCGCTGTCCACGCCCTCGCGCACGGCCACGGTCAGGACCAGGGGCCGGGCGCTGCGGAACTTGGCCGTGATCAGCTCCTCGATCGACCACTTGCCGTCCGCGTCCTTGGCCTTCTCCAGCCACGCGCCGCGGTCCTCGATCGACTCCCCGGCCGGGTAGAAGTCCTTGGCCCCGATCGGGGTCCCGCCGTTCTTGCTGCTCGCGTTCATCACGAACGTGTCGGGGTCGAACGGCTCCTTGCGGCCCAGCTCCGCGGCCAGAGCGGCCCCGAAGTAGTTCGCGAGGTCCTTGGCTACGTACGTCCAGGGGTCGGTCGGAGCCTTCTTGCTCTTGAACAGGGCGCTCTCGCCCTTGACCCCGGGCTCGATCTGGGGCGCCGTGCTCGCGTCGGCCAGGCACGTGTACCCGATCTTGAAGCACGCCTGGTCCCCGAGCAGCTCCTGCATGAAGCAGTGCGCGTTCACGATGTAGCGCCCATCGCCAAAGGCCGGAACGCGGCCCGCGGCCTTCTTCGGTTCGGTCTTGCCAAACATGCCCATGATCTTGCTCCTGTCTGTTCTTGGTTCGGTCGTTTCTGTTCTGGTCTGGTCGAAAACTATCAGGGGCGGGACCCTGTCGGACCCTCTGTGGTCACTTCCCGGTCAAACCGGCTCGGTCCCGTGTTCCCGCCCCTGACATAGAAGAGATTGTCAGATCACGCCCTGGTCTGTCAAAACCGACCATGGGCACGGACCTGCTCATGGTCTGGGATCGACCCTGGCCTTGGCCTAGATCACGATCTCGTGCTTGACCGCGATCAACTCAGCCTCCGATCATGATCACGTCCGGGGCCTGATGACCCTGAGCAAGGCCCGACACGGCCCTGCCCAGGAACCAGCCAAAGACCAAGGCCCCGAACGTGATCGCGAACATCACCCGCACCCTCCTTCCTTGTCCCCGCACCCGGAGCAGGTCCAGCACCGGGGGCCGTTCGGGACCTTGACCGCGCCGCACTTGCCGCAGAACTTGGGCGCGGGACCACCCGTGGTCTTGGCCGTGATCGCGTTCGCGACCGCGTCCATATCCAGGGTCTTGCCCTTGCCGACCCAGACCCCGTCCGGGTACTCGGCCATGAGCCAGGTGCAGACCGCGTTCACGATCGAGGACGAGGGCATGTTCTCGCTCTTGCCGTCCGAGGTCTCGATCGTGGTCCAGCCCTGTGGCACGAACGATCCCCACCGGATCGAGTCCATGATCTCCGACAGGGCCACGCCCCGGCGCAGGTCCTTGCTGATCATGATCGCGAGCGCGTCCATGAGCCCGCCCACGGTGGAGCCATGCTTGGTGAAGGTCAGGAACACCTCCACGATCCGCCCGTCCGCGTCATGGCTCGTGCGCACGTACCCGTCCATGCCCCCGATCTCGATCTTGGTCCGCGACCCGCCCATGGTCCGGGCCGCGCGTGGCAGGGCCGTGGGCGGGTCGTGGGCCTCGCCCCCGACCTTGGCCTCGCCCGTGCCCGTGCTCACGACCTGAACGCCCTTGGACCCGTCCCGAAACACGGCCAGGGCCTTCACGCCCAGATCCCAGGCGAGGACATAGGCCGCGAGCACGTCCTCTTTCGTGGCGGAGTTGGGCATGTTCACGGTCTTGGAGATGGCCATGCTCACGCCCTCTTGCAGCGCAGCCATCATCTCGACATGACCACGCCACGAGATGAACCGGTCTCCGAGCAGGGCCTTGAACGCGCAGTCGAACACGGGCAGGTGCTCGGCCTTGAACCCGGGCGCGCCCTCGATCGTGTCGGACTTCTGCACGTGGGCGAGGATCGCGTCCACGTCCTCGGCCTCGTACCCGAGCTTGCGCAAGGCCGCGCCCACGACCCGGTTCACGATCTTGAGCATCCCGCCCCCGGCCAGGGTCTTGTACTTGACCAGGGCGATGTCAGGCTCGCACCCGGTCGTGTCCGCGGCCATCAGGAACTGGATCGTGCCCGTGGGCGCAAGGCACGTGCTCTCGTCATTGCGATAGCCATAGACCCGGCCAAGGTCCAGGGCCTCGGCCCACGTCTGTTCGAGCACCCCGGCCAGGACCTCGTCCACGGCCTGCACATGCGCCCGGGTCTTCCCGGCTTCGGTCGCGCTCTGGGCATAGGTCTCCAGGATCGAGAGCATGGTCCCGCGGTTCTGCGGATAGACCGTGAACGGTCCGCCGTGGTCCCGCGCGATCTCGGCCGATCGGTGATAGGCCGTGGCTGTGAGCAGGGACGTGATCCCAAACGCGAGCGTGCGGGCCTCGCGCGAGTCATAGGGCAGGCCCGCGGCCATCAGGAACGCGCCCAGGTTGCAATACCCGAGACCGAGCGGGCGCGTGAGCCGGGTCAGGTGCCGGATCCGCTCCGTCGGGTAGTGCGCGTTGTCCACGATGATTTCCATGGCCAGGATCAGGATCCTGATCGCGGCCTGGTACGCCTCGATATCCAGGGTCCCGTCCTCGTTTTGGAACTCGCGCAGGTTCAGGGACGCGAGATTGCAGGACGTGTCATCGATGTGGACGAACTCAGAGCAGTTCGAGACCACGGCCCCGCCATCGGTCCAGTACGCGTGCTCGGGATCGTCCACGGTGATGTCCATGACCGGCTGGTCCCCGAGCGGGATCACGGACAGGCGCTTCACCGTGGGCGTGTGCAAGGGCGAAGGATCGTCCGGGCTCGCGGCCATGTCGATCCTGAGCGCGTCCTTGGCCTTGACCTTGATCCCGTTCACGAGCACGGGATGGTCTTCCGTGCCCGTGAACCAGACCCCGTTCTCGTACGTGAACTTGAACACGGGCTTGACCGCGGTCAGGCCCTTCTCCGTGATCTTGGCCCAG
>ERZ650308.1915-NODE-1915-length-10457-cov-10.487695_pt1 | contig 10457 bp, 23 predicted proteins | sample MGYA00376244_ERZ650308 | MGnify/ENA primary metagenome ERZ650308 (study PRJEB26733, sample SAMN07839295) | wastewater metagenome | biome: small river; feature: stream; material: water | place: USA: North Carolina | collected 2016-04-26 ...
AGGCCCTTCAATGAACATCCTCACCGCCATCATCTGCGGCGTGTCGATTGCCGCCACGCTGCATCTGCCGTGTCTGATTTACATTCTCATCGCTAGGTAACCAAAAAAAACGAACACACGATTATGACACTTCCTCAAATTCACTCCAACGGCACCGGCAAGCGCTGCCTAACTGAGGGGTACGGTAACGCGTCTGATAAACTGCTCGACTTCATTGACGCATTCGGGCGCATCGAGTTCAACCCTCGCGACTACTACACGCAGGGCGATGACGCTTTTGGTAAGGCGAGAGATGAGCGCGACATCATCAACCAGAAGATTTTGGAGATCCGCCAGTACATCAACGCTCACCTTGAGGCGCTTTATTAACTGCCATGATCCCAACCGAGATGCGCGGCAACCGTCAAGACCTCGCCGACTTCCTGCGCAAACACCGCGACAGCCTCGGGCTACGGCACTACGGGCGCTACGAGTTCGATGGTCTGCCGGTCCACGTTTTCCAGGCGAAAGAGCCCACGTTTCACCATCCAGAGCTGCGCCGGAAAACTCAGTTTCTCGACTTCACGATTTTTCCTTTCTGATTATGACCGCCGCCAACATCACCTGCTTTCTATGCGGCTCGCTAGTGGCCTGCATTGGCTGCTTTCTGCTCGTCTGGCGTCAAGAACGCCTAGATCATCGCGTGATCCGTCACATCCGCCGCAATGAATACCTTCGCGGCTGGAAGGATGGCACGAATCAAAGCTGGCGCGAGGACGCCTAACTAATCCCCCATCAAAGACCAAGTTATGCCCATGAAGGGCCAACAAAACCAAAACAAAACACAATGAAAGCACATATCACCCTCTCGCACGAAGCCCGCCCTTTTGCCATCAAAGACAGCTACGGCAAATTCTACGGCCTGTTTCCCAACGGCAAGCGCCACACCATTGGTGATTCCTCCAAACAGATCGCAACCTTCCAGTATCGCCGCCTGAACAACGACGGCACGCCAACGCCTCGCGTCCGCAAGTCGAAAAAGCAGCGCCTCCGCGAGCGTCGCGCATCCATCGCCGCCTAACCCCTCTGCCCATGAAGGGCGAAAACAACGAACAACGACCTATGAGTAATCAAAACCAACTTGCCGCCAAAGGTAACGAACTCCGCAAGATCATTAGCGGAGAAGCCATGATGAAGCAATTCGCCACGGCGCTGCCAAAGCATCTCACCGCTGAACGCTTCTGCCGCATCGCTAATACGGCACTCACCCGCACGCCGAAGCTTCTCGACTGCACGCAGGAGAGTTTGATGAAGTGCCTCCTCGACCTCTCCGCGTTCGGCCTGGAGCCGGATGGACGCCGGGCGCATCTCATCCCATACGGCAATCAATGCACGCTCATCATTGACTGGAAGGGCTTGGCTGAACTGGCCTTGCGCTCCGGCATGATTGCCAAGCTGCACGCGGATACCGTCTGCGAAAATGATGTGTTCGCCTACAACATGGGCGAAGTCACCGAACACACGATCAACTGGAAGACTCCACGCGGCGAGATGTACGCCGTCTATGCCATGGCGCAGACAAAGGATGGTGAGAAGTTTTTCGCGGTGATGACGAAAGACGAGGTGGATGGCATCCGCAAACGCTCACGCTCTGGCACTTCCGGCCCCTGGGTGAGCGATTACAACGAGATGGCAAAGAAGACTGCTTTCCGCCGCCTCTCGAAGTGGCTCCCGCTGTCCGCAGAGTTCCGCGAAGCCTCCGAGAAGGACGATGACGACGCGATTCCTGGCGAGCGCGACGTGACGCCAAAGATGACCGCCCGCGCCACCCCCATTGACCCATTCGCCACGACCCCGGCCCCGCTGGAAGATGCGCCAGAGCAGACTTGGGAAGCTGAACAACCTGCGGAGGGCGGTCGCGACTAATGAAAATCCACTACGCAATCCAAGGCTCGCCCGAATGGCTGGCAATCCGCAAAGGCAAGCCCAGCGCCAGCCGCTTCAAAGACATCGTTACGGCGGTGAAATGCGAACTCTCGAAGTCGCATGATGCCTACATTGACACGCTGATCGCGCAGACATTCGTTCCTGATTGGGATGAATGCCCGTTTCCCTCATACTGGATGAAGCGCGGCACTGAGATGGAGCCGCAGGCGCGTCTTGCGTTCCAAGCTCACTATGAAGCCCAGGCGGGCAAGGTGGACGTGCAAACAGTCGGATTTGTCCTGCATGACAACAACGTTTTGGGCTGCTCTCCCGACTCACTGATTGCGATGGATGGAAAGCATGTCGCGGGACTGGAAATCAAATGCCCAGCACCGAACACGCACGTCGCATGGGTCCGCGCCGGCGGACTCCCCGACGAGCACAAGCAGCAGGTGCACGGCTCCATGATCGTCACAGGTCTGCCCGTGTGGCACTTCTGGAGTTACTACCCTGGCATGAAACCGCATCACGTCATCGTTCATCGTGACGACTACACAGCGAAGATGGAAAAGGCGCTGCTGGAGTTCTGCGACATTTACAGGCGTGAGTTTGCGAAGGCGCGGGCATCTCTCGAACTGGCAGGGGAGGGGCGGGAGTGACCTCTATCACCATCACCCTCCCACTCCCAGCCCGTGAACTCTCACCAAATGCGCGGGTGCATTGGGCGAAGAAGGCCAAGATCACCAAGGCGCACAGGCAAGCGGCCGGGATCACGGCATGGGCCGCCACCGGTGACAGTGAGCCTCCAGGCTGGAAGAAAGCCAAGATGCAGATCAAGGCCTATTTCAAAACGGCCCGCTATCCAGATCCAACCAACTTCATGGCATCACTGAAAGCCTACGAGGACGGCATTGCAGACGCTGGCGTTGTCGAAAACGACCGCGGACTCTGGCCTGAGCGCCCCGAGTTCTTCACCGACAAGCTCAACCCACGAATCGAAATCACTATTACAGAAGAAGCATGAATAATTACTCCACCATCGGACGCCTAACACGCGATCCTGAAACGAAATACACCACCTCGGGCAAATCTGTCACTTCATTCAGCCTTGCTCTTGACGTTGGATTTGGTGACCGGAAGAAAACCATCTTTTGGGAGTGCAAAATCTGGGGTGAGCGCGGCGAGACATTCGCAAAGTACGTTTTCAAAGGTCATCAAGTCGGCATCGCGGCCGAGATCGACCAGGAAGAATGGGACGACAAGACGACCAGTGAGAAGCGCAAGAAGCTGGTTCTGAATGTTCGAGACTTCACGCTGCTTTCAAATGGCGAGAAGCGCCAGGAGAGCAGCAATCAAGGCGGTCGTCAGCAACAGCGGCCAGCACAACAGCAGAGAGCGCCGGAGCCTGAGCAGCAGGACCCGGGGCTTGATGGGGAGGACATTCCATTTTGATCCTTATGATTGTCATGCCTGCAAATGCATCAGGTTGGTTTTGGCACTGCCTCGCTCGCGAGACAGGGAAGTTGGGCCATCTCTATTCCCCCGAAGCCCAACGTGGCCCCTGGCCCTGGCTTCCTTACGCTTGCGACAATGGGGCGTTTTCCTGCTGGAATCCAAAGGACAACTCTTTCGATGAGGATAAATGGGCGGCAACAGAACAACGCTGGCGCGAGCTGCTTATGTGGTGCCAATGCGCCCCTATTAAACCGCGCTGGGCAATTGTGCCGGATGTGCCAGGGAATGCCCAAGCAACTCTTGAACGCTGGCCCATCTTTGCTCCTGAAGTGCAGGCGGCATCTATCCCGCTGGCATTGGCTGTTCAAGACGGCATGACTCCCACTGATGTGCGCAGCCTGGCTATTCAACCGGAGGTGATCTTTGTTGGCGGCTCAACAGGCGGTGAAGTGGATTGGAAGTGGTCAACGGCTGAGATGTGGTGTCGAGAGTTTCCTCGTGTCCACGTTGGGCGCGTAAACAGTCCTGAGAAACTTTATTGGCTTGAGTCTATCGGTTGCGAATCCTGCGACGGCACGGGCTGGAATCGCGGTAACCGTAAGCAGACGGAAGGCTTGGAGACGTGGGCGCGTCAGAAGATCAACTTTGGCCGGAATGAGCACGCTCTCTGGCCGCATGTCTGCCGTGGAGCAAAGGACAAAAATCAACTCTCTTTCGCATGACCTACCTCATCTCAACCGTCGAGTCAGCCCGCGCTGAGGAGATCCTGCCAACGGAAATCCTGATTGCCGGCATCGAAGCCGCTCAGCACGTTCTCAGTACCGCTGAAAAGCTCAAACTCAAGGCTGACGACAAGCTGCGCCAAGCCCTCCTGGCTAGGCTCAAAAAGAACGGCTTGGGATATGGCATTGTGAGCCGTCGCATGGGTCGAGGTATTGAGGTGCTGACCAACTACTTCTGCAACAGGCAGGGAATCAAGCCCGCACACCTCCTGGAGTTGATCGAAGCCGTGCAGAATCCGCCTACTGCGGAGGAATTGACGTCAACAAAGAAGCAGAGTCGGAAGTATCCGAAAGCACAATAATACCACCTCACCCCAACACCACCCCACTAAAAGTGCCGAAATATGTCGTTAAAGGTCGTTAGGTGCAGTTTGTCGCAAGTTTGAAAGTTAAACATGAAGTTGGAACACGCCGGAGCCTTGATTCATAAGGGTTTCAGGCGATGATAAGGGGCCGAGTGAAGTCGGTCATCAAGGGACGAGAATCACAAATCATCCCCCTCCTCGTGGGCTATCAACAGGATAGCCGCTCTTCACCACGAGGAGTGAGGGATGGCCTAAAGTATCAGAAATGAAAACTCAAGATCAATGGTTTCAACCTGGTGATAAAGTGATGCGCGTGGGCAGCGTGCCACTTGGGGGGCACGTTATGAGCTGTGACAAGTGGCCTAAATTTGGCGAGATCCTGTGCGTGGAGGATTTTTTTGAGTGGCCACGATTTAACGCCGTCATGTTTGTCGGTTTTGGCGGATGGCGCGAATACAACGGCCTGAAATGTGGATGGAGGGCATCTTGTTTCCGCAAGGTCGAAGAAATCAAACTATGCGTCGAGGCCACCAAGCGCACGCTCAAGCCTAAAGAGGCAGCCGACCACGCCACCGCCTGACACTCCGCCAGCACTCCGCCAGCACTCCTGATGCACCACTATCCCTTCCATCCCGGCGACTACATGCTGGACACTGCGCACCTCACTCTTGAAGAGGACGCAACGTATCGCCGCGCGCTGGATCTCTACTACGTCTCTGAGGGTCCTCTAGCGGACGATAAGCGAACGCTAAGCAAACGCTTGCGAGTCGCTGAGCAAACGCTTGCGGCAGTGCTGTCAGAGTTCTTTGTTTTGCAGGATGATGGATGGCATCACGCCCGCTGTGATGCGGAAATTCAGCGTTACAAGGACAAGTCGGAGAAGGCGAAACTCGCTGGTTCTAAGGGTGGTATGGCAAAAAAAGAATCGGCTCTAGCGAACGCTAAGCGTCCGCTTAGCAAACGCTTAGCTAACCAGAACCAAGAACCAGAACCAAGAACCAACAAAGAAAAGGCACTGCCTTTTGTTTCTGCTGAGTTCTCTAATGCCTGGAAGAGATGGGAATCTCATCGCAAGGAAATCAGGAAGCCGCTAACTCCAACCACTACCGAGCAGCAGTTAAAGCAGATGGCAGCAATGACTGAATCCGCAGCCATCGCCATGATCGAAAATTCAATTCGTGGCGGCTACCAAGGGCTCTTTGAGGCCAAGCCAGCATTCCAGCCGAGGGCAATCGGCAACCGTCAGCCCGGCAACCACTCCAAAAGCTGTCTATGATCTCCACGACCGATTCAGAAATTGCCGTTGTGGCATCCATGTTCAACCTGCCCGGGTGGCTGAATCGCCATCGTGAGCAGATCGCGCCCGGCCTGTTCCAGAACGTCAACCATGCGTTGATTGTCTCGACTGCGCTGGCTTTGACTCCAACGGACGGCAATCCTGACGTGTGGGCAATCACGAACCGCATCAACCATGAGTCGGCTGGCACTGGCGTTGGGGCGCTCGTCACTGAAATTGCCTGCGCCTCAAACGTGCCATTGCCGCGAGACGCACAGACCCACCTAGAAGCGCTCCGAAGGGCCTATCAGCGCCGGGAACTCGCAGACGCCCACGAAAAGGCCGCAGAAGCGTTCAGAACGGCTCCCCTGTTCCCGTCTGAGGGCGAGGAGGATGTCGGGAAAGTGGTTGAGGACATCATGGCCGACGCTGGCAAGCTTCCCGGCAAGATGCTTTCGAGGAAGCATGTTCGCGAAATCATCCCCAGCGTTTTTGATGAGATCCAGGAGCGTTGTCAGAATCCAGGGAGGCTGGCAGGCATCTCGACCGGCATTCAGGCGCTCGACCAAAAGACAGCGGGCATGATGAAGGGTCACGTCTGGGTGTTCGCCGGACTTCCTGGCGACGGAAAATCGACCTTGATGCAGAATTGCGCGGAGTCCGCGGCCTATGCCGGTCACAAGGTGGACTGGTATCCGTTGGAGATGCCGGATACTGAGCAGGTGTTCCGCCTCCTTTCCGCAGGCGGAGGTGTGGACAACGAAAAGCTTTTCAGCGGTCACATGCAGCGGTGGGAGCAAGAGGCCCTTGGGGTTGCCGTCAAGCGCCTCAAAGAAAGTCCGATTCATATCGTGGACGTGGACGGAGCGAGCGCGGGCGACATCATCTCGGACATTGCCCGCAGTGATGCAGAAATCGTGGTCGTGGACTACCTGCAACTCATGGAAGAAACGGGCGGCAGGAAGGGCGCAAACCGTGAGGAGATCATCGCCAGCATTTCCCGCAGACTTAAACGCACGGCAAAGCAGACCGGCAAGACGATCCTGACTGGATCACAGCTTAATGACGGCGGCAAACTCCGCGAATCCCGCGCTATCGGACAGGACGCAGACAAGGTTTTTCTGATCAACAAGCACCCACTCGAAGGTGGAGGTGATGGCGATTATGACGACTCCATGCGCCTCCTATTCTGCGACAAAAACCGAGGGTTTAAGCGCCATTGGGAACTGCCGCTGCGCTTCCTGGGTCACGTTTTCCAATTCAAGGAGGTGCCGCAATGATCCGCATCATCGACACACCCGCCGAAGTCGTGGAGGCCAAGCTTCAAAAGCTGCTCGCGACGATGAACAGACTTCGCGCCAAACGCGCAAAGAACACGAACAAGAAAAGGAGAAAATGAGATTATGAAACTCATCGAAGAACTACAGAACGTTCCAGACAAACTGGATAAGCGCACCTTGTATGACGAGGCTGACGTTGTGCGCCGAGCAATCACAGCGCTCCGTGCTGCGGAGAAGATGGCGGAGGCTATCAAAAACGCATCCACAGTGCATGGCACAACGCCCGCGCAAGACGCCGCCCTCCGCGCCTGGAACGAAGCCACGGAATAGCCATTATGAAAACAACACCTGAAATCAACGAGGCGGACGTTCACTCTGCATATCTGGATAGCGACGGCTCCTTGTTCCTCTATGACAAGGATGGAAACGATATTGAGGGCTGGCCGAAAGGATGGCCTGAGCACATTGTTAGTGTTCGAGAGTTCCTTGAGGCTCGCCAGATTCATTACGTCAACAAACCTGCGCGGACTCTTGCCGAACAACTCGGCATTGAAGAGCCAAAACTGGAACCCGCCTCAGTGGTCGTCGTGCCGAGGGAGGTTTTCGGTAGTGGGCTACTTTGAAAATAAATCACATTTCGTTTTGACATAACCTAACGTTGGGTTATTATAGTGACGTTAACCCAAACCAAACACCACTATGACTCTCACCGAAATCACTGACAAGCTTGAAGCCGCTGGCTGCACCGTCAAAGTCTGGAAAGACGCTCGCGTCTATGTCCAGAAAACCCCTAACGGCGGCAAGGCTGATTATGGCTACTGCGTCGAGGCCGAAGATGTCCGCGATATTTGCGAGCACATCACCAAACGTAACGGCGAGATCGCTGCAATCCTCCGCGCCTAATCTCCACTCACCCACCCCATGAAAAAGAATATCTCAGCCTCCGATGCAGCGGCAGCTATGGGCCGCGTGAAATCCCCCGCCAAGACCACCGCCGCCCGTAGCAATGGAGCTAAGGGCGGCAGGCCGCGCCAAGACACGATCTTGGCGCGGGCCTATGAGGTCACCCGTGCCGGTCAGATTGAGATGGCGCTGGTGCGCACGCTCAAGGGCAATCTGCTCTATGCGGTCAATGGGCGCGTGAATAACGCCCGCGCCTTTGTGGGCCTGGATGACGCCCGAACGTTTTGGGACGCGGCCCCTTACCAGGAGGGGCCGCGCCCATGAACACCACACCACCCACTGGAGACCTGGTCCTCGAAGCACGGTCTGACATCCTGGACCTGATCGAGCACCTAGCCGCAGCGTCAACGCGGCTTCGCGAAGCATATCAGGCGCACGATCAAGGTAACACGAAACAAGCCATCGCAGAGCTTGACGAGTCCACCACCGAACTCTGCTCAGCCACCGACCTTCTTGACGAGATCAAAAACAAAACCGCCCAGTGGAGACATTGGGCAGCGCAGTCACTTAAACCAACGAAACCATGAACACACCTTTGACTTACGCCGTTGAACAGCGCCTGCGCTTCATAGACTTCCTCCTAGCTCAATACGGGAATGTTAAACGTGCTGCACTCATTGACTACTTCGGCATCGGTGAAGCCACCGCAACGCGAGACTTCGGGGCCTATCACGAAATCGCGCCCGGCAACATGGCGCTGAATCCATCAGACAAAACCTATTACCGCACCACAGCTTTTACCCGTGCATGGAAATGAATAAACTCCGCCGACTTCTCCAATGGCTACTCGAAGATGAGTGGGACCGCATGAACAGAAAACGACAAGAACAAGGAAGGCCTCCGATCATTTTTTGGTGAGCAAAATTACACTACTACACAGCAATGCATGACCCTACAAGTACGCCAAGAACCAACGCCGTCACCCTTTCAGCCTATTACGATACATGGGGCGCGGAAAGGATAATCAAATCCGAAATAATACTTTTGTGACGCCTATTTTTCGTGCATCATGCGCGAATAAATGAGCCGAGACGCTGCCGACTTCACCGAGGCTTCTTACTTTGACGATCCGTCGTTAGGGTGCGATTCGCTCGAAGATCATGTCAAGGAGCTGGTGAGCCCAAGGCTAGCCAAAGGAACGAGGCCCGAGGATGCTCAAAAGCTCTTCAACCTCGTTCTTTTCGTTGTGCGGACGATCTTGGATGAAGGTAGGGCGTCGGCGCTGGTGGACGTTCAAAAGCTCTCAGGGCGCGAATTGCTGGCTCGTTTGGTGGCTGAGATCATAGACGCTCCACAGCCGCGATTGATGGCTCGATGCGTGGATTTCGTGTTCGGACTGGGTGTGCAACTTGGCAAGAACGAGACGGACATCGGCGAGGCTGAGAACGTCACAAAAGCATCAGTTAGCCGGTACTGCGTCGGATTGAAACGCGATTACCTCGGCGGCACTCCTGCGCCCGGCATGAAGAGCAACAAGGCTGTCGAGGCTTACCGCGAGATCAACACCGGCAAGAGATCACGACCAGCGGCTAATGCTTGGGACGGTTTCGCTATTCTCAATTCACACATCAAACAAACTGCATGACACCACTAGCCTACACGCCAATTCGGCCCGTCTTTGTGCCGACCGTTCATTTCAGCCACCACCACGGGCCATCTCGACCTCTAACGGATGGCGAGCAGGCAGTTGTCTCTGCTGGATTCTGCGGGATTGGTCTTTTCCTGGTCATTCTCGGGCTTGTTATGGCTCGCATGTTCTGGCGTGACAAGAACGTGGATGTTGAGACGCGTGTCGTGTTTCTAATGCTCACCATGATGATCACTGTGCCGGGTGTCTTCCTGTTCATAATCCCTTTCCTTTGCGTCCAATGACACCACTTCCCGAGCCATCACCTGACGAGTTAGACCGAATCACGCGCCTCATTTCCGAGGCTAATAGCGTGGCGGATTCTGCTGTCGATTTCTCCGGCCAACGTCTGCGGATCTGCATTGAGGTTGGCTCGCTGCTCATCGAGTGGAAAGCCAGGTTCAAGCATGGGCAGTGGATGAAATGGGCAGAGGGTCATTTGCCAGGGCTTGAGGCAACTGCTCGCCAAAGGTGGATGGCATTGGCTGCTAAGCATAAGAGTGGAGGCTTGGACATCACTACAGCCCGAGGACTGAGGCAGGCTTATATCATGGCAGGACTGATGCCGGGTGGTAGTGGTAGCAGCAAGGGCAGCAACGCCAAGCCGTCATACCTCACGCATCTAGCTAAGCTGGTGGCTGCATTGCAGGGCATTGAGGTGACATCGCTGACATTGGAGCAGCGAGCTACGCTGAGGCTGCGGTTTGAGCCTGTATCTCAATTCGTTAGGCAACTCTAATAATTATAGACATCACGCTATCAATTATGATTCTCATTCATGCGACAAAGCATACACCCCCTGGTAAGGAATCTTTTAAAGGTATGGGGGTTATAGCTGTTATTCAGTCCAGATCGGAAGAGCAC
>ERZ650308.1917-NODE-1917-length-10449-cov-5.518184_pt1 | contig 10449 bp, 7 predicted proteins | sample MGYA00376244_ERZ650308 | MGnify/ENA primary metagenome ERZ650308 (study PRJEB26733, sample SAMN07839295) | wastewater metagenome | biome: small river; feature: stream; material: water | place: USA: North Carolina | collected 2016-04-26 ...
TTCCTCCTCCTGCACCACCTGACGCACCGCCTCCATACTTAAATGTTCTAACGGGCTTAGATGCGTCGTTTGCAATAACAGTAAAAGAATCAGTAAAAGCAGAGTTATAATTAAACGTATGACGCTTAAACCCGCCTGAAACGGTTAAAAGTCCTCCAATAGCTCTCACCCCAGCTTCATTAATAGAGTTTAATTTAAAATAAGGCGATATTCCTCTTCCTATTCCTGGCATAACTATCTATATCCGATAATACTACCCGAAGCTACTGTACCTGTTGTAATCTTACATCCATCAGGTATAATAAACAAGTCACCAGCTAGTAAAGAAACCCCCGATATTCCCAAAAATGTTAACCAATCTACTGTTGTCCCAGCCCCATCAGTACCGCTTAATACAGTTATTGAGGTATCTTCCCTTACATAAAAAGAAGTTAAACTCTCATTTGCAATAGCCCCATTGAAATATTTACTGCCGCCACTTGCCGCAACCTTATTCATGCTAGGCTCGTTATTAATAGCCCGCAGTATTTGTTGTACCTGTCCGTTTTCCATAGAAATAAGTTATTAAGGGGAGAAATTAATCTCCCCATTAATTAAACAATACGAGAAAGAATAGCGGCAGTTGCCGAATAAATGTAAAGTTGGAAACGTCCCACTTTATTAGCTGTTGATACAGTTAAAGTTGCCCCGCCAGTTATGGCTGGAGTTGCAACTGCAATAGTAGCACCACCATCCACAGCAAGTGTTAAAGTGTTAGCACCACCTGTGTTATCAAGTACAAATTCTAATGTAGTACCCGCACCGATAGTAACACCAGCAGCAGCAAACGCAGTGATAATGTTAGCAACAGAGTCTAAAGTCAATGTTACAGCAGCCGCAGTAGTAGATTTAATAGTACCTGCAATTAAGCCGTTTTTAACCTCAGTTAAAGTCCAGCCAGCAGTTGTATCAGTACCCGCAGTGTAAGTAGTGTTAGCACGAATAACGTTTTTCTTAGCTACTAATTGACCGCCAACAGTTCCGTTCTTAGCAACACCAATACCACCTGCGGTAGTAATAGCACCTGTTGTTGAACTTGAACTCTCAGTGGTATTTGTATTTGTAATTGTTCCTGAATAGGTAGAACTACCTGCAATTGTGAAATTAGCTGATAAATATTGACCTAAAGTCATTGCTTCATCAGATTGTACAGCCGCCAATAATTGGCCGAATCTGAAAGGTTTTGCACCTGAAAAGGCCGCACGGCCATTTGCTTGTTTTACGAACATGATTAATGTCTTAAATGATTAATAATTCTTTTAAAAAAGGGAGGTTTTTATGCCTCCCTTATCTTTTGTCTTGATTAGAATACAACTACTTCTTTGTTTGGAAGTGCTAAGAACTCGTCCATTACACCCACTGATGCAGTACCAGTGATTTGTGTAGTTAAGAAGAAAGGAATTAACACTGTACCCGCAGCAAATTTAAGTGCAGTAGTACCCGCTGAATAAATAGGGTAAGATACACCGTTAGCGTAACAAGTTACATATCCATCAATATCCACTTTAATTACAAACTCAGTTCTTACACTGTTAGTAGCACCAGTAGATGAAGATGTAGTAGTTACAGTAGCAGCATTTGCTAAGATACCCGCAGTTGAGAATTTACCGCTAGTACTTGTGAAACCAATAGCACCTAAGTTTTGGTAATCATTGTAGTCTAGCTGGAAAGCCTCTTTTGAACGGAAACCAAACAAGCAGTTAGCACCTGTTACAGCAGTTACAGTAAAGCCAGCGATTAAGATAGCTTCTGTTTTACCTACAACAAATTGTTGGCTGTTAGGAGTAGCTGTTGGAACGTAGTACTCAGCACCGTCACCTGTTGCAACGTCTTGGTCAGTTAACAAACCAGTTGTACCTTGTGTAGGCGCAACGATAGTTTGTGTACCAATGTTAGTGTGTTGTAATGTGCCATAAGAAGTCATAAACTTGTTTACTAACGAAGTAGTAGTGGCAGGAACAGCACCCAATGGGCCTTGAATTACGAAGTTACGGTCAAAGAACTCAGCAACAGTACAGTTATCGTGCTTATAGAAAGCGTAGATAATCTTGTGCATTTCTTTTTGGAAAGCCAAGAAGTTAGTTAAGTTACTTGTAGAAGTACCTGTACCATTATCAGCGTAGATAGTTTGAATACGAGTTTGATAAACTAATTGACCACCTAAAGTGATACCGTCAACGATTTTCAAATCTTCGATAATAAAACCATCGTACTTTTGGCCTGATACCGCAGGAGCGTTAGCAGAAGTTACAGGAGGCGCTTCGATAATACCACTTACAATGTTACCATAAGTGAAGTTAACAACAGGCTTCTCAGAAGCAAGTTTAGCACCTACACCAAACGAATAAACAGCAGCAGTAGTTACCGCTACGTTATTGTCGGCAAAGCCAGTACCATCTGAATTAGGCACAGGATAAACTTCACTAGCACCTTTGATAGCACTCATGTTTTGAGCGTACACAGGGTAGTAACCACCGTCATCAGTAATTGTAATACCTGCACCACCACCAACAGAAGCAGCTACTACATAATTAGTACTGTCTAAGTTGATTTTAGTTACCAATTGTCCGTAAATAGCTTCACGTTGTAATGCCTCAGTTGCACCTAAAGTAGCAATGTTTGGAGGGGTTACATAAGCGTAAAGTTTTACAGGGGCTTGGTTAACACCACTGATTGTACGTAAAGGGTCGCCAATTGCGATAGTGTACTTAGTTCCACCTGTTGGAGTGAAAGTAGTACCACCGATTGTAACAACTTGTGCTACTTCAGCGCGATACTTTACATTGGTAATAGATGTCATCGCTGAAAAGCGAACTGAATCTAAACCCGCAACGGTAAACTTACCGCCGCCATACTGTACGTCACTACCAACTGTTGAGTTGGAGTTGAACAGTATCGATTTTTTGATTGTTCTTGAACTCATTGTTTTTTGTTTTTATTGGTTTATAATAATGTAAATTTAGCACTTAATTTGACTTATGAACAGATTTTGTTGAAAAATAATGGCTCTGAGTTGAAACCTTTACATTTTAGCCGCTTCTGCTTCCATTGCCAAAGATTCTTGTAGCATACCAATAGATTTCAGCATCTTTGCCGCACAAGCCTTGCACAGACGTTCCTGTGTCTTCTCTGGGAGGTCAATAGGGCTTGTCTGACTAGCCAGTATCACCTGACCGCTAGTTAAAGCATTAACACCATTACCCGTCAGAGTAGCACCGATTTGATACGTAACACCGTTAAACACTGTTACCTCAGTGGCATAATAAGTTGCTAGGTTAGTAAGCACTGTTGTAGTATCGCTTATTAATTGTGTTTCTGAGCCAATACTAAACGCTGTGGGCAACTTTAAATACGTTAGTGATACTGTTAGTGTACCCGTTGTTCCCCGCCACACTGTAAAGCCTGTGCTTGTTTCTATCACATACGGGCGGTTGTTAGTAGGGTGTTTAAAACTATCTTGTAACAGCGGGCCAATTTGATTGTATGTAGTTGGTCTTGCATAGCTACTTACACCTCCAATGATAGTTCTTAGTGAAATAAACATATCGTAATCTGTCGGATATGTAAATGAACTTGGTGTAGAACTATAATACTCTGTCGTTACAGTAGTACCATCACTTACACTTGGCGTAGCAACTTTAATCAACGTAAATAGATTATCTCTAATCTGCTGATTCATTTCAAAACTTTTAGGGTCACGGTTCTCTTCGTCCCCGAATTGCTGATTTATAAACTCATTAACAGCATCGTTCATCGCTAAGTTATACTCAGCAAATGTAAAACGTGCCGCTGCCGTTAAGTTTAAATAGAAATCTATACGTTGTTTAGCCTGTATGCTGTTCATTATGTAAGTGTTTTATTGCAGGATAAAGATAATAAAAAAAGGCGGTGTTACCCGCCTCTTAGTTTAGTTAGCCATTCTTTTCTTTTGAATAGCCTCATTTAGTAAATCAACTTTCTGAGCAAAGGTTTTATTCTTTCCGCCGATTAGGTGCGGGCTTTTTACACCCAATTCCTTAGCTTCCAAAATAAGCGCATCTAGCACAGCTTTTTCCGCCTCATCTTCATCAGCCGTTTCAACAGGCGCAGTTTTCTCCGCCAATTGCTTTCTCAATTCAGCAATCTGTTTCTCGTAAAACTCTTTATCACTTAATTGTGATTGAGTCTTAGGTTTATCAGAACCTACTACTGATGACTTAGAATTGTTTTGCTTGCCTCTCGCTTGAATATCAATAGAATTAGCAGTAGCACGATTTTGTTTTAAATACTTAACAGCCTCATCTTCGGTATAACCAATAGTAATACCATTGAAGATAATTCCATTAGGATTTTCAACAACAACACCCGTTGCCATACCACGTCTTAAAATAATGTTCTCGTTTTTAAACTCACTATTGTACACTTCTAAGAAACGCTCAGCGCCCGTTTTACCGTTCACTTTAGTTTCACTATCCACGTACTTAATGACTTCAACTTGAAGCGTTGTTTCTGACATGAATTTAGGGTCAAAACCAAGTAACAAACCAATCTCTTTAAGTTCTTCACCGTACAAGCTATCAGCAATTTTATTTGCATCAGCCTTGCGTCTGCGGTTAAGTAAGTATTGACTTGCTTCTTTTTCTTTATCCACTTCTCTGTAAACAGTTTTGCTACTGTGTACAAAATTAGGACTGCCTTGTAAGAATGGCCCGTATTTAATACAGATGTACTTTCTACGCTGCGCAGGAATAGATAGGTCTAAAAACTCCACATCACGTAAAACTTGCTTCTGCCAGCGAATTTCGCCCGTTTTAGGGTCAAATCCACTGCTAATGCCAATCTTCATTTGTGTTTCTTTGTCGGTGACTACCGACCATGCAACTTCTGCTTTGTGGCGGAACGGAGTAGTACCATTCTGACCAACAACACCCTTAGCAAACTTAACAGGAACTAACTCTACAATACCCTCAAACGGAGCGTACTTAGGGTTATCCATATTAATTACTGTGTGTTCATAACCATTTCTATCTTTTAGAATGATTGTATCTGCGACCTCTTTAGCTCTTTGGCTAGTATTTACATCCGCAGTTAAGGTTAAATCTTCCATCTATGATGTTTTTATTTGTTTGTAAAAAAAGAGAGAGGCTTTTACACCTCTCCCTTACTTAATTAGGCAGTTGGGTAAATAATACCGCACAATTGAGTATTATATACGTTCAACATTTTTTGTGACAATACTGCGTAAGTCATAGCATCTTCTTGGCTAATGATAGCTTCAGGAGCGCCTGTCATACCATTCAATTTTGCCTCAATGAAAGAACGGTCAACACCATTAGCTGCTTTGTGAAGCATCTCCATGTTGTAATCGCTGCCTTGATTTAAAGGGAAAATGAATACAGTAGAACCCATTACTGACTTACCGTCTGAAGTTAATTCAGGATAAGCGAGAGGGTCATCAAAGATAGGATGTTGAACACAAATCATTGTGTTACCACCGAAGTTGATTTTAGCGAAGTTATAACCTACGCCCGCTTCAGCACCACCCGCTTTATCTTCTTGGTTTTGTACTTGCATTAACTGCACGTTTTGTGAACCAACCAAGTCAACGGCTACTGATTGCCAGTTGAAATAACCAGGAGTACCTGTTACAAGCAACCAAGTGTAACCAGTTGTCATGTTACCTTTAAGTTGCAATGTTTGCATCATATCAGTAAAGTCAGACAAGATAGGTTGACCATTAGTACCTGAACCGTAAGCCGTGTTACCACCTGCAACTTGCTCTTCAAAACCATCACCTGCAATTACTGGTAATCCAGTATCAGGGTCAATGATGTTAGAGTTAGCAAGTAAAGCACCTGTTGAGTCTTTCATAGTAGAAACACCAAACCAAGCGGCACGTTCATGACGTACTGATTCTTTTGCACGCAATTGAGCAACTTCTTCGTACATCCATCCTTTACCTGACTTGCCATTAGCAGCGTTAGTAAAGTTATACCACAATACTTGTGCGTTAGCATCACCTGTGATAGAGATAGATTGACGTTGAATAGTCATGTGGTTAATGAACATATCAGGGAACTTGCTGTAACCATAACCCTTCAATGATTTCTCACCGAATGAAGTGTGTGATACAAAGCACCATTTAGTACCTGATTGTGGAGCAACCCAAGTAGAGTAATCAAATACCTCTTGTGAAGGCGTTTTGAAAGTGTAGATATAACCACCACTTGAAGCAACAGGGCCAGTCATTACACGGGCAGTTTTACGGCCGCCGTAGAATACAGGCATATCACCTTTTTGGAGGCTGTTATCTTGCATCTTTAATGAGAAACTACCATCAGCACCGCTTGCGCCAACTTGGCCTACGATTACAGATGCTTGCTCAATACGACCCATGATACGGAACTGATAAGCATCAGCGCCAATAGGCTTCGATTTAGTTTCTACGTTAGGGATACGAGTTTTAGCTTTGTCATTAATGCCATAAGGAGTAACAACACCTGAGGTTAACAAAGTACTTAATTGACGGCGTTGAACGTAGTCAATCATTTCACGAATTTGAGGGAAATTAGCCTGATTTTGAATAAGGTCGTACTGTGCAGTACACTCATTCGTAAAAGTGCCTCGTGTGACACTTATTTGGCCTGGATTCATTGCCATAATTTTTAGTTTTTAAGAGTTGGTTTAAATTGTTTTATCCGCCGAAAATACCATCTAAGGCTTCCCATTGGTTTTGTCCTTGTTCTTGTGTTGGAATTGCTCTGCCCGCCCCTCCACTTTGTTTAACAGGTACATCACTTAGCTTTCGTACTATCTCTGATTTTCCCTTCTCTTCAGCTTTCTTTAAAGCGATTTCTTGGAATTTAGAGCCAAGCTCGTGTTGTAAAATAGACCTAACTTTATTCTGAGCCTCGTTAAGCACCTTGTCATAACTACCACTACGATACTTAGCCTCCATTGCAGCCTTAACCTCTTTAGTCAGAGGTACGCCTAAGAACGCTGACTCATTGTTCAGCGCTTGAAAAAACTTTTCATCAGCGTCTTGTTTAGCTTTAACTTCTTGCTGAGTCCGTTGCTCTTGCAATTGTTGGAATATTTCAGATTGTTTATTTAATATTGCTGCTTTCTCTTGTGCTAATTGAGCCTTCTCAATTTTAGCTATCGTTTCTAGCTTATCATTAGCTGTCCACTCTTCTAATTGAGCGTCCACCATATCCGCATCGTAAGCAGGATTAGCTTCTAGCTTCATACGCAATAATGTTGCGCTATCTAATGCTAGTAATTGGTCGTGCTGCGCAGTAGGGTTTAATGCTAATTGCGGGTCAACGCCCAAGTCAATCATTTTAAAAGCAGTGGCAATTTTCGGGTCTAGTTTCTCATAAAGAGTTTCTACCGTTGCTTGCTGTACCTTTTCAAATTCTGACTTAGGAACATAAGACTCAGTTAAGGCTTGTTTAAATGTATCGAAATCTTCTTTCTCTACTTTAATACCTAGTTCTTGTCCTACCTTTTGCCAAGTACCATCTTCATAAATTGTTGGCACATCTTTTAAGTCTGTAACATCAAATTTGATTGCAGGTTCTTCCGCTGGTGTTTCCGCTGGCTTTTCTTCCGTTTTAGCGGGTTCTGCGGGCGTTTCAGGCTTTGTAGGCTCTGTTGGTGTTTCCACTGTTGGAGTTTCCACAGCGGGTGTTTCTACCTGTTCTGTGACAGGGTCGGTGACTACTGCTACTTCATCTGAAGTGAGTGCCGACCAATTTGCTTCTGCTGCATTTTGAGCAGGATTATTAGCTTCTGTTGACATGATTATACATGAATTGTTTGTCGAAAATAACAATTTTAACACATATACACGGCATTTTGTTAATAAATGTGTGAGTTTTTAACAACTAAAACGCAACCTTGCAGAAAATGCTTGTTTTTATAGGCAACAAAAAACCCCCAAGAATTAACTTGAGGGTTTCCTAACACATGGAATCAAAGAGAATTAATCTGTATGAGCCACAACGCAAAAAGGCCGATTAATTACATAGTACAAATATAAACAAAAAAGCTACCAAAATTAATTGATAGCTTCTCTTCCGTGAAAATAAAAGTATGATGACGACTAATAAAGAACGTGGGACAAATGTATTACAAATCTGTAATAAAACAAATAATATTTATTTCCTTACAAGCCTGTAATAAAAGCGAAGCCCCAACTTGTTACATCGGGGCTTTCAAACATAGTCGCTAGACTATGCGGGGTTGGAGAGCTTCTATTCAACAGGCGGCTGCATTGTATTAATCTCGTGCATATTCTGCAAGTTATTCAAGTGCATATCATTATTAGCCTTGTTGTTGTCAATCATTATTTGACCTTGTGTTTTAGCATTAATCTCGTCAATTTTTGATGCTTGCATATCTTCACGATTTTCTTGCGCTATCTGTATTTGTGTTTGTAATTGTTGTTGTTGCATTTGGTTTTGCGCCTGCATTTCTGCTTGCTGTTGTTCCTGCGCTAACTTCTGCACTTCCTGCCATCCACTTATTAAGAACTGTCTTTTCTGAGCCAATGTTTCAGCAAGCATTACATTCATTGCATCCATTGTTCTTAGTTCCTTAGCGTTCAAAGAAATTTGCATCAATGTATCTAGTTTCTGACTTAATTCAGCATACAAGCTACCCGACTCAATATCTACACTGTAATCTTTATAAGCTAATTCTACTAAGTTATTCTTTAAGAAAGTAAATCTCTCACTGCCCAAAATTTGCTCGCCTTCTTCTGTTCTATAAAAGGCATAGCTGATAGCACTCTTATTTACTATCTGTTGAATAACACGTTTAGTAAAGCCGTCAAAGCCATAGAACAATGCCTCAGTGATAGTGCGTGAATTGTTTTGGTCGGATTGCTGCGCTGTTGCCGTTGAGCTTGCCGCAGTCATGCCCATCCGTGTATCGTTAATGCCCGTGATTAAATTAATCTCGTTTACTAAGTCTTGTTTAAATTGAATTAAATAAGGAAATGAATCACTTAATCCTAAGTCAAATTGCTTGAATAATATCTGAGGGTCTAATTGCTTGCCACTGATATTACCTGCCGCCGAACTATCGTATTCGATAACAGAGTCGTTTACCATTCTATGTAATTGCTCTACTATCTTATCCTTCGCCCCGATTGCTGCACGGTCAATAGCTAAAATCTTACCTTTTGATTTTGCTAACTCACGGTTAAGCATATACCTTACAATGTCATAGAGATTATCATAATTCTCCATTAACTGTTGTAGCGATACTGTTGTGCCATTCATTCTACCGTGTACATAAAACACATAAGAGCAACTTAGAATATTACTAGGATTATCAATACTACGCTTCTTAGGTACTTTGCGCATATCAATATCTATTAGTCCGCCAATACGTGTAGCCTCATATTGCTCTTCCATAAACTTAGTTACAATAGTCCAACCTTCTTTAGCGGCTTTCTTATCGTAAAAGTCTTTATTGCCCTCATATTTGGCGGTGTCCATATCAAATGTAAGCGTAGGAACAGATGAATCTAATTCCATTTGCGCTTGTGTTTTAGGAACTACCTTTTGATACATGGTAGTTACACTATCCCATTCAATATGTATTACATCACAAAGTAATTCACCATTTACATAGTTCATATACCCTCTGCTTAATCCATCAGCACCTACATACTTTTGCCAATTACTTCTTGCATTTTCTAATGTGTCACGTTGTTCTTTAGTTAACTCATAACGCATTAAAATCATGTGTACGGGCAGCGATAATCGGCAGCCACGTATCGGACTCTTCTCAGCATAATCATCTCCCTGAACCGCCTCAAATATGCAATCTCTAGGGTCTAATGGCCAAAGGTTAATCTTACCCTTCTCATCCATTTCAATCCTAGCACCACAGTAATTAGTAATCTCACAATACTTAAACGCCTCGCCTATCTTTTGTTTGGCATCTAATTTCTTTATTTGTGAATTAATAATCAGTTGCATTATATCCTCACATTGGTCTTTGAAACTCATTTTTTCAAATTCAGTTTCATCCTGCGGGATTTGTACACCATTCATTACATCTACACCCGCCACATTCTTAACCGTTTCCACCTCATCACGCATAAGCATAGCGCCACGCATTAAGTCGTATTGCCTTTGCTTATTCATTACTGATTGTGAATTGATAGTCTGTACGGTAGATACTAACGGGCGGCGTAACCACTCACCATGTAAGAGGTCAATTTTTGTTCTGCCTAATCGGTAAGCAATAAATGGTGATTTATCTTGTGTACCATAACGCTGAGTAATCCATTGTATAGATAATGGGTCTTTAACACCGTTATATACGTTTAACAAGCGAGTCATTCTAGTCCTCACTTGATTATATGTTTTTAGTAAACTCTCAGCGTAGTTAAGATGCCTCGCCAACCAGGCG
>ERZ650308.1918-NODE-1918-length-10447-cov-8.739319_pt1 | contig 10447 bp, 6 predicted proteins | sample MGYA00376244_ERZ650308 | MGnify/ENA primary metagenome ERZ650308 (study PRJEB26733, sample SAMN07839295) | wastewater metagenome | biome: small river; feature: stream; material: water | place: USA: North Carolina | collected 2016-04-26 ...
TTTGATAAAATTCCTGTGATAGAACCCCACGTTCCACCGCCACCACCGCCACCACATTGATTTGCTATTTCAGCGACAAAATAATCATAAAGTTCCTCTAAGTCTGCATAACCGTCAGCAATGGCTTTTTCTAAATTCCACCAAAATGTTTGCGGCACATTTTCACTGTTTTGGATAAGGTAAACTCTATCTTCTGAATCAACTGTTTTTGCCGGTGAAAGTTCTGTAGTAGTAATTAATTTATTAAATGATACAGAACCTTGTGGATTCGTAATTATAATCTCTGCACAGTTTGATGTAATAGCCATTTTTACGAATTTATTATTACAAAAATATAATGAAAAAATGTAACTTCGTATAAGAATTATAACAATTATGTTTGTAAAAATCGAATTGCATGAAATTCCGCCATTCTTTGTTAATACGGAATTAGAAAATGAGGTTATAAAAAATATGGTAACTGAGTTTGAAAAAGACCGGAGCCAGTACGGTTATAAAAACCTTACCCTTAAAGAAAAATACAATACCAAAAAGGAATTCTGTAAAAGATTCAATCTAAAAATTGAACATGACAGCATTATTTCCTTAGAAATATACAAACAAGGCAGAACAAGGCGCTGGTTACACGAAAGGATTAAAGAAGACGGACATACATTGTCTTACATCTCAATGTGCCAGAAAATAACTGGATATGGCTTTATGCCTCTGAAACTGAAAAAATCAATCTATAATTTATTAAAAATACACTAGCCTTCATATTGCTCATTTTGCATATTCAATTGATGTTCTAGTATAATATTCTTAGCTTCTGCCTGTTGCTTTTTATCAATCTTCATAGCTTCTAATGCCATTTCAAATTCTTGCTGCATTTTTTTCATCTGTGCTTCCATTGCCAACAATTGCGCCTGACCTTGCTGCGCTTGTTGATTTGATGCTTGTTGCGCTTGGTTATTGAGCTTCATCTGCTCCAGTGCGTACTCTTTGGCTTCTTTCTTTCTACGCTCCACCAACACTTGTATTTTATATCTGGCAATTTTTGGATTGTCTTTTAATATTTCCTGAATTATCAAATTATCAGAAAAATCTAATCCATCCTTTCCGCCGGTTTGTACAAATCTCTGATTTTGCTGAGCAAGGTTTTGTTTTATTTCGTAAATATCTTCTTCCGTGAATCCTTTTTCCACCTGCACCGTAAATTCTCGGTTTATGGCAAAATCTATATCAGAAAGCATATCTGCTTCATAATCATCAAACATATTTGCATAAGGATTCGGAATTTTATCTTTACTCTGATACAGCCTAACCACCATATTTGCTTTAGTTTCAGCGCTGGCGCGAATAAGTTCGTCTTTCTGCTCAAATAATTCCATTATGGCCTTGTCGGCACCAAACAATTCCGCTTTTGTAGAATAATTACTTTTTCTCTCGTCCTGCTCTATACCAATATCCACCTTTGGCGTACCGGCAAATTGGAAGCAAATATCTACCATCTGATTGATAACCTGCAGGTACATATTCAGCATTTGGACCGGATATGTAACTGTACGGTAAGTATTAGGATTGCTTTGTTTGCCATCAAGTGTTTGCGTGCCAACAAATCCGGTACCAATATTTAAGGCATTCATTAAGTCTGTAACCTGGATATCCGGCATTACGACTTTCAATAATTCCGCTGTTTCTGCCAATGATTTAATGTCAATATCGGTACGTGTCGGTTTCATACGAGCAATTTCATTTTGGTATTTTACCCATAAAATTGTCGCAATGTCTTCAAACTTTTTGATATTATAAATTGGAGAAGCAGAAGTCAAATCTTTGTTTATTCCACGAATAAGAATTACCGGAGAATAAGCGTTTCCTATTTTTCCGTTTTCTTTTTTTCTACTCATATTCTCAATTGGACCGTATTTATATACTTGATCGATAGCCTGAACATAATATGCGCGGTACCATTTCTGAATTTTATTTTTAACATGCGAGCTTCCATTATGATTTCTCAGGATTACTTTATTATCCTGAAACATCACTTTCATTGAATGTTCATCTACAGTACTCCAATAGCATAATTTGACATTTAAAACTCCGGTTTTGTCTGCAGCACCAGTCAGCAATGAATATGTATCGTCTAAAATATTTGGATGATACGTAATATCACCACCTTCTGCAACCGTTGATGTATGTAGTTCGTTTTTTATCATTTCATAAAAAGAATCTACATTAAACTTTTGGTCTATAATAAACGCATTGGCATCGCTATAATTACGTTTTGTGCCACCAATTACCTTCAAATCTCGGATAGATATTGGTTCTTCACAAATTTTATTGTCTTGACCAAAATATACGTGTGTACAGCATACGCCAGCGGTAATTAAACTTTTATTTATCAGTGGATTAATTTCAAATTTGAAATTATTTCCGTTATTGATTATGTCAATGTGTTTTTCCAACAATACCTCAATGCTGTTTTTGTAACCAATATTTTGATAAAATTGTAATTCTTCAATGGTTTTTGGCGTATAATCTTTGAGTTTTGATTTTGATTTTAATTTTTGTCCAATAATATCTGCGCCTAATGCTTCATTGATAGGGCCTTGTAGTTCCAGCAATGTTTCTAGTTCAATAAGATACCGCTTTTGTTCATTCTTACTTTTTTCATCTACCAATTCAATATTTGTATAGCTATCAACTTTATTCAGCCTGGAATACATGCTTGCAAAAATCTTCTTGCATAATCCAAGCGGCGAAAAGTCTAAATCGTCTACCGTAAAATATCTTTCAGTACCATTTTTAGAATATTTATTCGTGAAAAATGATTGATATTTATCAAACGGCTGCAATGCCTGAGCATAAAGCTCATTTAAGCCTGCATTGTCTTTTGCAATTTGTCCAATTGAACAAGGCTTTGCAATCAACACCTTACACACTTCTTTTGCATATGGTTCATCAGTTTTTGCACTAACTGAGTATTTTTTTGATTCTTTAGGCAATATGCTCATGTCTTAAAATTTAACGTTTGCTAATAATTCTTTCATTCTATTATCCGAAATTCTACCTTTATATTTAGACAACAATGTGCTGGTGATACACTCACCAATCATATATGCAGTTGCAATATCGTGTTTTGGCATCGTATCTGGTGTAACAGTTATAAGCTGATCTAAACATTCAATATGTCTTTCCGCAAGTCCATACAATTTAATATACATTCTCGTACTATCAAAATAATTCTGCTTAGATTCTTTGGTTGTTTTGATTCCATAGTTGTCGCGTGTGGTTTCATTAATGAGATTTCCTTTAGCATCCATCAAAAATCCCATCATTCCTTGCTTGTCCAAGAAGTCAAAAATAGTCCTAGTACTTCTTTCATAAAGCAGCGGACAGCCGTAATAGATTAATGCCATGGCAATATCTTCCCACATTTCTTTCACATCATCGGTCCGGAAGAACATTACAGCTACCGTTCTATTGGTTTCAAAATTAAGTCCATTATTCAGCGGATTACCTTGTTCGTCCAATTTGTCTCCGTCAATAGTCACGTCAAACAACCGCTTTATTCTTAGTGCCGGCTTTGAACTTTTTGAATTTATATGGAGTTGTCCTTTATTATAGTCAACTGGATCCAATGTTGCAATATATTTACCAACGTTCAAAGGCATTATTTTACCTAACATCTTCTGAACATGGTTTTTTATCTCAGGGTGGCCGCTTATATTAAACCTGGCATTTACGTTAAAATCGCGATATTCCGGCTTTGCTTCTACATTTACTGATTCTAACCGGTTAATCCAACTCATCTGTGAAAATACCGGTCGTTTAGGATCATCAATAGGAAGTTCTAAGGCATTTAATCTAGCTTGGTGTAATAATGCAAAATCAAATTGACAAACCTCAGATGATGGCGTTAGTGCGTCTTCAATAAATCTTGGATTTTTACGTTTAAATTCACGCGCTTTTTCGTAGCCAGCATTCTTTAGTGTGTTTTCGTATTCAGCATCTAAATGCGCCTGAGCTTCATCAAATAAAGAAAAGCCAAACTTATTCATATATCCATTAAACCCAAATGCACTCGGCTCAAAATATCTTCGTGCACCATAGGTACTACACCATTTTTCTGTTGCAGTTTCCGGCGCACATACATCGTACATTTCTCCAACAACCTTTATTTGTTCGTCTTTAATTTCATCAATAGAAGAAACAAAAGCCATTAGTCCGGCATATTTAATTATTTCACCAGTTAACGGATCCTGAATGTTGTGTTTTATACCACCATCTTTAACACATAATAGGTTTTTTTCCATTGTTACAAATGGATTTGTATTCGGCCACTTATAGCATTCATCAATAACACCAAGGCGTATAAGTTGACCGTCAAAGGCTGTTTCTACTGTAGGTGATGTATATAAGAAATTATTTACATCTGGAAATGCTAATTCATCGGTGGTTTTTTCACCTTTCATTTTTTCATTATATCTTGCAGTTAAATACGGCTCTGGTAGTAATAAATCTGGTAGTTTTAATAAATTAGCTTTTACCGGAGTGAAATTTATCTGTTTTGATTTTGTTATGTTGTAGTTCATAAGACCACAATTAGAATTCTTTATTGTAGTCATAACTTTTTCTGCGGCAGCATTATTTGGCGCCGTTCCACCACCACGTCTACCTTTAAAATAAAGCAATCCTAATACATCTGGCGCATAAAAGCTGTCAGCTAGCAATAAATCGTAAAACCACTGGGAATCCCAGAATTTTGAAAAGTTTATGGTATTTGCTCGATAATAGTTTAGAAAATGATAGTAGAAATCATTAATCCAAATTGTTTTCCCATCAATTATTTGCCACTCACCATTTATTAATTTTTCCCATTCTCTAGCATGAATATCTTTTTTTACATGGTCCGGAAGTAATATCCAGTTATCGCCAATTAAATCTGTTGTAAAATATCTTTTTCCGTTAATTTCGTAGCTACTTCGCTGGAATACCTGTCTTTCACGCGGCAACCCATAATTCACCATTTGCTTTAATGGTGGAGGTGTTGGAAATTTAATTGTGTACTCGCCAACTCTTGCCGAAGTGGTGAAGTCGGTAAAACTTTCTATGTACAATGCCTTATTTGCCATGTTAAATATGTGTCCAAGATTTTCTTTTTCTGATTGCAATTATATTTGTTCGATTAACATTATATAAAGTTCCTAATTCTTTGGAGCTTAAGTTGGATGCTCTTATTTTTAAAACGTCTTCTTCTTTCAGTTTATGTTGTGAAGATTTTTCCCCCTTACCTTCTATTGGCAGTTTTAATTCATTATCATAAGCATGCTTCAAATTTTCAGAATAAGTACACCATTCTAAATTTGATAAAGAATTGTTTAATTTATTGCCGTCAATATGATTTATACAGGGTTTATTGTCAGGATTTGCTATAAATGCAGTCATTATTAATCTATGTAACGTCACACTTTTTGCCTTGTTGTTTAAACTTAAGGAAACTGAATTATAACCACCTGTATTTAAGGCTGGTTTCAATATTATAGACTTGCCAAAATGATTGCTTTTTACCTTATTGGTATTAGATATCTGATACTTACCTTCAAAGCCTTCTATGTCTTTCCAAATTTCTTCCATAAAATCGCCATTTAACGCACGTCATATTTGTACCCTTTTAAGATATTTTGAGGTTTACCGTTATATATTTGCCCTGAAATGTCGAAATAGATTCTTGCTTCTTTACCTTCTAATTTCAGTACATTTTCAAACTTTTTGCCACTGAAACTTATTGCAGCATTTTTTGGGAACTGGCCTTGTTCGTAGTTTATCAATACATCATATCGAAACCACTCTGTAACACCATCTTGTTTAACACCTGTGTTTTCTGTAACGCTAATTACTTTTCCTGATAATTCCATTTTCGTAATTTTAATTTTTAACCCAACATTGAGTTTTCACATTTATATTTATTTTCTAATTCTTTTTTTATTGCAAATTGTTCAATATGTTCCATATCTCCAAATAAAGTTGTTCTACGTGTGTCAATTTGCTCCGATAAATCAAAAATATCTTTTGTAATTCCCAGTGATTTTACAAAATCTGCCATGGTTGCATCTGCTGCCATGGTCCTGAGTCTGTTATTCAAATTTTCCAACTGTATGCTGGCACTTAAAAAAACACTAAATTCATTGTCGCGATTCCATAGCATGTAGCGCATAGCCATTTCGTTTTCAATATTTATAAACGCTGTGCTTTCATATACGCTTTTTACAATTTTAAATTTAGATAACGCTTCTTCTCTTGCTTTTGCAACAATTCTATGAGTTGAATGTAATTCACATCTTCTATCATAGAAATAAATTACATATCTTAAAATGGTGTCCAATTGAATACCGGCTTCATTTTTAAAATGCAATCCAGCCACAATAAATGCCAGTTCCGGAAATTTCTCTGCGAAATTATCTTTCTTGTCCTGAAATACGTTATATTGTTTTGATTGAATCATTTGTCAAAGTTAAGGTTTTTATTCATTATCTTTCAGTTCCTCGTGAATCACTGCTGCTACCAGAACTTCTTGAATTATTTTTGCCTTTACTGCTAGTATCATACTGCTGCACACCAATTCCATATAATCCTAAAATAACTTCTAATAAATCCTTACCAAATTTATCTTTATCATTGAAGTTTTGTGCCACCTGCATTACCTGTAATGGTGCTACTAATCCGGTAATATAATCATACCATTCTGCTTCACTTGCACTTTCGTACTTGTTATCTGGATTTTTATGTGTTGTTACCGCTGCTAAATAAGAAACTGTTGGACTAAGTTTATTTTCTAAGAAATCAAAAGCCGGCGTAAATCTTGTTGAACCATATGCTTTTGATAAATCTGTTTCTCTTCCGCTTGAATTTATAGATTTTTCTGTTGCTATACGCGCTGCCGTTCTAATTAATGGTGCGTAACCTGCAGTAGGATCAAATGTTGTTTGTTTGCTTCTTACCTTTAAAAAGTCGGTAGCAACCGGATTAAAATTAGGCTTTCTGTCTTTATCATCATCATCACCTGATGCATTTGATATAACCGTACCAAGCAAGTTGAATAATCCAATATATACTGCCGTTCCTAGCAGTGATTTAGCTGCCATTTTTCTGCTCGGTGAATTAAATGGAATATCAGTTCGCAACAAATCATGCAAAATAAGTACTCTTGAAGTAATCATTCTTGGTGAAAACAGTATAAAGTTTAAAAATTTACCTGTAATTCCGTCTGCACTTCTACCACGGCCAGTTAGGTTGTTTACAGTACTTGCAAGCGCCTTAAACATTTTAGGATTGTCTTCGTATTTATATCCAGCTGCTTCTAATTCTTTTACGCCTTGCTCAAATAAAGAAAATCTAATATTATTCAGGAATCCACTGTATGCACGCGCACTACCTTGGTTTAATTTATTAAATATCGGAATTTTATTTACCAATTTAACTGTAAATTGGTCGTCTTGTTTTCTTTCATCTGCGCTTGCTGGATCGGTTATTTGGAGTCCACTATCTTGTGCTAATGTATAATTATCACTTTTCATAATTTCATCAATGGAATCTTCAAATGTCTTTTCGTTAAATGCTTGTCCATGCATTTTAATAAAAGAATTCCAAAATATCTGCGGATTAGATAGTAAAACAGTTGCACCTTGTCGTAATGGTGCTGATAAATCTAATGTAGCTTTCAGTGATTTAGGAAGTGTCAACACATCTAAAATTCCATCAACAGCTTTTTCCGTAGGACTTCTATTTTCTAATTCAAATTTATGTTTTGCCAATTCATAATCATCAGCTACTTTCTGTTTCTCTCGGCGCAACTGTTTTAATTCATCATCAATCGGTGTTGGGTTTTTCTTGACTATAAAATCTTTTTCATCAATTCTGCGTTTCAATTCATCAATTCTACGCTGATTAGCTTTTTTAGCTAATTCCAGCCTTTTTTTCTCAACATGCGTTTTCCATGTTTCATCTGCTTTTATATCATCTGTAACCTTTTTTATTTCAGCATCTAAATCAGCAATCTGTTTTGCCAATTCCGGAAACTTAGATTTATCCGGACCTTCCTTTTTATTGGTTTCGTAAACCTTATCTATTTTTTGTTTCTCTAATTTTTCAAGTCGTTTTTTCTTGGAATTAATTAGCTGGTTTAATCGTTGTTCGTCAGATAGTGTAGATTTTTCTTTAGGGAACGCTGCGTCGTATTCTGCTTGCTTTTCTTTTAACTGAGCTTTCAGGTTATCCAATCCGGCGTCATTATAATTTTGTACATTTTTAGATTTTTTAATACGCTCTTCTCTGTCAATAGCCAGCTGTAATTCTTCAATTCTGTTTTTTACACGGTTCTTCGCTTTATCTAGTGCTGTCGCCCAAAGTGCATCTAATTCTTCCTGTGATTTTGGAACATTCTTTAATAATTGTTGAATTTCCTGCATCAGCAATCTTTCTGTCGGACCTGGTTTTTCACGCTGAAAACCACTTTTTTTAGGTAGTTTTCCGCTTAATAAATCATCCTTGGCAGATAATAATCTACCAATACGTTTTGCTAAGGCTAATTTATCACCAATTAAATCTTCCTTACTTTCAATAGTTTCACCGTATTTGGTTATAATATCACGCACTTTCCTTTTATCATCCTTTAACTCAGGATAAATATCACCATAAACTTCCAGCACTTTTTCTACAATTCCATCAATATCCTCTGTGCCATTTCTTACGATTTCACGTAGCAATGAATTTGGTATTTTGAATTTATCATCCGATACCTCAGTATCTAAATTCAATAATTCTTCTTTAACCTGGCGGTCAACAGCATCCTTATCTCTCTGTGATAGGTTTTGATACCATTTTTGTTTCTTAATTTCCTGCAATGCGGTATTGATACCATCTAGCAATTCGCCGGTTTTTTCAATAGCTTTTGCTGCAAGTTCAATAATATCATTATACGATACAATGCTGTTTTGTGTAAGTTCAATTGGATTGCCATCCGCATCTTTTAATACAAGTGGTTTAGATTTTAATTGTCTAAACTTATCTGCTAAGGCTTTTGCTTTCGCTTTAAATGATGCGGTTTTAGGTTTATTGTTTAGCGCCTTGATGTTTTTAACTGCATTTTGTGCTCTTTCTTCATCAAGTTTAGCTTCCAGTTCTTTAATCTTTTTATCAAATTCGGCAATCTTTTCAGACTGTTCTTTCAGTTGTAGTTTTTCTTCTGATGTCAGTGGTGCACCTTTTGTCTTGGTTGCAGATTTCACCATTGTATCGTAAGTGAATAATGATTTTTGATAGAGTCTATTCAGCATAGCTAAGAATCTACCGGCATCACGCGCTTCGGTGTCAAAAATATCAACTGAGTATGCCTGCAGTTCTTTTAGCCTTGTTCTTTCTTCATCTGTGATTTTATCATCGGCCAGCTTTGTATCTAATTCATCAACCATTTTAGCGTACACCACTGCTGCCTGAGCTCCTTTGATATATCCGTTCTGTACTGCCTGGAATGCATGTTCTAAACCAACTTCTTCAATGATATCATTGGCTTCTTTTTCAGCAATAATTTGACTTTCGGTTTCGTATGTTAATCCATAATCTTCAATAATAGATTTTAGTTCTTCATCGGTAGTGCCGTCGAATGCGCGGTTTTGTAATCTTTTTTCGTTTACGGATTTTTCTTTTTTCTCATCAACTGCTTTTTCATTTACAGCATCCCATGTATCAATTACGTCTTGTTCGTTAATTTCTGGATTGTTGTCTTTAACGTAGTCTATTGTTTCTTGTTTGGTATAACCTTCTTTTTTAGCATCTTCTACAAATTCTTTTAAGCCATCTTTTACTTGAAATCTAATATCATTACTTTCATTACTAAATGTGCCTACATTGTTTGTTGCAGACTTTATTTGGTTGGGATTGTAAATTAAATATTCAGCATAATCTTCGTCTGTTGATATAACACCATCGTGATTTTTACCTTTTAAAAAAGTGGTTTCCTCACCTACTGAAACACCTAAGTCTTTAGCAAAAGAGCCTTGACGAGAAGGGGAAGTGTGTTCCCAGTTAGTTGATATGTAGGGTTTTTTTATATTTAAAAATACAGGCAACACATTACCACTATAGTTGGAGTAACTGTCCGCTGTATCAAAATTATTTGTAAAGTAGAAGCCATTCCCTAAAAAGCCATAAGTATCCCCACTTCCATATGACCTATTATTTTGTTTAAACTCTGTAAATTCAGAATTTGTTCCATGATATACCACTAATGGCTCACCATTTTCATCTACAACTTTACTTGCTTCTTTCGGATTGTTTTCCCAATCACCAAACCAATTCTTAAACGCATCAGTTCTTACAATTTTAGCTTGTTGTTCTGTAAGGTTACTCGACTTTCCATTAGATGCCAAATGCTCACCTTTATCGTTGTATTTAAGTTGAATATCCT
>ERZ650308.1920-NODE-1920-length-10446-cov-4.218555_pt1 | contig 10446 bp, 6 predicted proteins | sample MGYA00376244_ERZ650308 | MGnify/ENA primary metagenome ERZ650308 (study PRJEB26733, sample SAMN07839295) | wastewater metagenome | biome: small river; feature: stream; material: water | place: USA: North Carolina | collected 2016-04-26 ...
TCAATCTGAAGGAACAGGTACTGTAACGACAAAAGCATCTTCTGCAAGTGGTTTCTATACAAGAGGTAGTTACAATGAATACCGTCAATCAAAAGGTAATAAATTGATTGAAGCTTATCTAAATTATAACAATGCAGATAAAAAAAGCAAGCATTTAGTAGATTTAACAGCTGGTTACTCGTTCCAAAATTGGGAGACTTCAAGTCCAAACAATGCAACGTATAATGAAGCAAGAGACTCTATTATTGCGGTAGCTGCACAAAATCCATTTTACACGGCAAATGCTTTATTATCTTACTACGGACGTGGAATTTATACCTATAATGATAAATATGTTGTAAATGCAACATTACGTTACGATGGTTCATCACGTTTTAGTGAAAATACACGTTGGGGTCTTTTCCCATCAGTTTCAGCTGCTTGGATCATCTCTAAAGAAGGGTTCATGAAAAACATTACATGGTTGAACTTATTGAAATTAAGAGCTGGATACGGTGTAACAGGACAACAAGATGGTATTGGCGATTATTCATATATCGGTAACTTCTTTGAAGGATCTGCAAATGCTCAATATGCTTTTGGAGGACAATTTTACACAGTTTACCGTCCAAATGGATACGATGCTAACTTAAAATGGGAACAAACAGCATCCATCAATGTTGGATTAGACTTTGGTATTAAAAAAGACCGTTTGAGTGGTTCTGTTGATTTTTACCAAAAAACTACAACTGATTTATTAGCAACTGTTCCTGTTCCTGTTGGAACTAACTTTACAAATGCAATTTTAACAAACGTTGGAAGTATGCGTAACACTGGAGTTGAGGTTAGTTTGAACTATGGTTTGATTGCACGTAAAGATCTTCGTATAGATTTATTGACGAATGTTTCGTACAATAAAAATGAAGTATTAAAATTAGCTCAAGTAGTGGACCCAAAATCTCCAGGGATTTTAGTTGGTGGAATAAGTGGAATTGGTAATACTGTTCAAGTTCACCAACTTGGAAACCCAACTTTCTCTTATTTTGTTTACGAACAAGTTTACAACACCGATGGAACAATCAGACAAGAAGGACAACAAGCTTCAGTTGATATCAATGGTGATAACCAAATAACAACTGCTGATAAATGGCGTGCAATTGATACCTACGTTGATAGAAATAAAGATGGTGTTATTAATATTGATGACCGTTACATTACAGAAAAAGCTGCACCAAATGTATTTGTTGGTTTATCAATGAATGTTACGTATAAAAATTGGTTTGGTGGTTTCTCAATGAGAGGTGAATTTGGTGGATACATCTACAATAATATTCATTCTGCAAATGGAACATTCCAATCAATTAATGGAACAACAGGTTCATTGAACAATTTATCTTCTTCATACTATGATGATGAAATCTTAAAAAGTAATGAACGCCAATTGTTGAGTGATCACTACTTAGAAAAAGCTGATTTCTTCCGTATGGATAACATCAACATTGGTTACAAATTTGGGAAATTAAAATTCACTAAAAACAGAGTTGGATTAAATGCTGCTTTCTCTGTAAACAACGTATTTGTGATTACACAATACAGCGGACAAGATCCTGAAGTATCGAATGGTATTGATAATAACATTTATCCAAGACCACGCGTTTATTCATTGAATTTAACATTTGACTTTTAATTAATTGAAAATGAAAAATACACTAAAATTAGTATTGTTTGTAGTTGGTTTAAGCGCATTAGCTTCTTTAAACTCTTGTACAAAACAATTGAACTTAAAACCTAAATATGGTTTTAATTCAGAAGCGGTTTATAAAGATCCAAAAAATTATATTCACGTACTTGCAAAATTATATGCTGGTTTAGCAACAACAGGTAATCAAGGTCCTGCAGGAAGCCCAGACATCGCAAGTACAGATGAAGGATTCTCGGAATACGTTAGAGCACTATATAATTTACAAGTTTTACCAACAGACGAAGCAGTTTGTGGTTGGAGCGATATCGGTATTCCTGATTTATGTAAATCAACTTGGTCGGCTGAAAACACATTTGTCAAAATGATGTACAACCGTATCTTTTTCCAAATTGCCTTGTGCAATGAATTTGTAAGAGAAACGACGGATGCTAAAATGGATGAAAGAGATTTTTCTGACGCAGACAAAGCGATGATTCGTACGTTTAGAGCGGAAGCACGTTTCTTACGTGCCTTGAGTTATTCTCATGCAATGGATTTATTTGGAAATGTACCATTTGTTGATGAAACAGATTTAGTAGGTGCATTTATGCCAGAACGCATTACAAGAGCAAATCTATTTTCATATGTAGAATCAGAATTGAAAGCTGTTGAAAATGAATTATTGCCTTCAACAAGTGTTCCTTATGGACGAGCAAGTTCTTCGGCAGCTCAATTCTTATTAGCGCGTATTTATTTAAATGCAGAAGTTTATACAGGTACACAGCGTTACCAAGATTGTGCAACATATTGTTCAAAAGTAATTACAGAAGGTGGGTTTTCTTTAGACGACAAATACACTGACTTATTCAGAACTGATAATAACACATCTCCTGAAATCATTTTCCCAGTTGTATTTGATGCATTATACACGCAAAGTTACGGTGGTACTACCTTTTTAACGTGTGCTTCTATTGGAGGTACAATGGTGGCTGCTGATTACGGTGTTAGTGGTGGTTGGGCTGGATTAAGAGCTACTCCACAATTGGTGAATAAATTTACAGATTCAATAACGGATGGCCGTTACCAATTCTATACAGATGGTCAAGTAAAAGAAATGACGACACTTTCAACATTTACAGATGGTTATGCTTTACCAAAATACCAAAATGTTTCCTCTACAGGACAAGTAGGTTCTAATAACGGTACTTCTGGACAATGTGATACAGATTTCCCAATGTTCCGTTTGGCAGATGTGTACTTAATGTATGCAGAATGTGCAGAACGTGGTTTTGGAAGTAAAGCAACTGGTTTAAGTTATTTACAATTACTTAAAGACAGAGCTTACGGTTCAAACACATCTACATTGGCTGATTATAATTTACAATACATCATTGATGAAAGAGCACGTGAATTACACTGGGAATGTACAAGAAGATCAGATTTAATTCGTTTTGATTTATTTTCTGGTTCAACGTATTTATGGGCATTTAAAGGTGGTGATGATGCAGCTGGAACAGCAATTAACCCAAATTATGAATTGTATCCTATTCCAAATGCTGATTTGGTATTAAATACAAACTTAATTCAAAATCCAGGTTATTAATAATCGAACAATAATTGAAAAGGGAATCGAAAGGTTCCCTTTTTTTATACTTTAAAAAATTCGCTTGCAATATAATCTGCTTGTAATCGACCTTTATCCGTTAAACATAAATGATTGTTAGAAAACACAAGCATACCATCTTTTTGAAAAGAATGAAGTGTTTGTTGAAACGCTTCATCTAGTGGAAAAAGAGCCGTTAATTGTTCGATAGCAACACCATATGTAGTTCTTAAACCTGTCATTACGATTTCATTCCACTGGTCTTTTAAAGTCAACGATTCTTCTTCAAAATAAGCGTTTAAATCAAATTGCTTGAGGTACTTCGTATTGTTGGAAACATTCCAGCGACGCTTACTTCCATTAAATGAATGCGCTGATGGTCCAACGCCTAAATAAGAAATACCTTTCCAATAATTTGAATTGTGCATTGCTTCATGACCCGGCTTTCCAAAATTGGAGATTTCATAATGCAAAAATCCTGCTTTTTTTAACCGATTCGAAAGTTCTAAAAACTGCTCACTTTGTGCATCTTCACCTGCTGGAACAATTTTCTTTTCGTTGACCATTTTATTTAATGCCGTTTTCTCTTCCACCGTTAAACAATAAGCAGAAATATGTTGAACGTCCATAGCAATCACTTCATCAATGTGATGCTTCCATTCTTCCAGTGTTAAATCTGGTAACCCATATATTAAATCAACACTGATTGCTTCAAAACCAATGTTTTTTGCGCGTTGAACACATGTCAAAGCTTCTTCTACAGAATGTGCACGGTTCATCCATTTCAAATCTGATGTCTTAAACGATTGTAAACCAATCGAAAGTCGATTGATACCCGCATTTTTCCACATGCTTAATTGCGAAATGGAACAATCGTCTGGATTTGCTTCCAAGGTAATTTCTGCATCCGCATCAATTGAATAATTTTGAGCTACTTGATGAAGCAAATAACTCAATTCTACGATGGTTAATAAACTTGGGGTACCACCTCCAAAATAAATCGAAGCTATGGTTGAATCCTCTAATTCATGTTTCCGAAGTTGGATTTCTCTTCCAATAGTTGCAATCATTTCTTTTCGGTAATGCTCAAAGCTTGTACTGAAATGAAAATCACAATAGGTACATTTCTGTTTACAAAATGGAATATGGATATAAATACCTGCCATGATACAAAAATACGCATAGCTATTTACGTAGTTTCACCTAATTACAGCAAATTATTGGTTTAAATCGAATAACACCAATTTTTTTAAACGAATTTTAGAAAACCAAATTACTAATATCATGAGAAACTTTAAAGAAATGCAACAGCAATTAAATCTTGAATTAGATCATTTTTCTACTATCATTCAACATGTTTTGCCAACCTATATTAGCTTGATTGAAAAACCAAGTTTAACTCAATTAGAATTAATAGAACTTGGAGAAATTGAATATTATTTATTAGAATTAAATGACAAACTCAACTGCATCCGAGAAGTAATTGCGAAAGAACTGTTTGGTGCAACTTTTGAGAATTATTACCAACAAAAAAACGAACTACTAAATCAAGAAGGCGAAAATCAATACCAATTAGTAAAATTAAAATCTGCTTTTGAAAAAGAAATTAAAGAAGGCGGAATAATAATTTGGAATTAGGGCATTGAAAAAGTACCTTTGGTTTAAAATTAGTTCACCATGAGGTTTATATTTTCAATCATTAGCGTTTTATTTTTATCCTATTCATTTGGGCAAGATTATACTACAACAACCTTAAACAATGTTGTATATTCAATGGATTATACAGGCGCAAAACAAAAAGTAACGCAATTCATTCAAAAAAACAACATTGCTATTAGTTACCAAGATGAAAACAAACAATCGCTTTCATTGCATTTTAATTTGCCAGAAAATCTCTATTCTAAATACGATTCGCTGATTGAAAGTTGTGGGTATTCAACGACTAAAAAATTCAATACCATTAATAATACCATTCGCGTTTCTGAATTAAAAATTGACATTGCTCACTTACAAGCAAAACAAAAAGAATACAGTGTTTTATTAGCTAAAATTGAAGAGAAAAATGAGGGGAAAACAGAAAATTATCTCAATTTTTGGCGCGAAAAACAAAATTTAGAAGATCAAATTCACCAAAAAGAACGCGAACTTTTAAATTTTAGTACGACAAAAAATCAATATGCAGTTGAATTATTTCTTTCAGAAGAATTAACTACAACTGACAATGCACGAATAAAATTTGTAAACATGCCGGGTGGCGAATTCTCGTTTTTAAACATCGATTCGCCAACTGAAGGTATTTCTGCTGCTAATTACCAAGGCTACTTTTTAAAATACTTGTTTACACAAGGAAAAAGCTATATTTCTTTAGGTGTTTACAAAGCTAACAATGTGCCAACATCAGATTCGTTAATGTTCTCAGAATTATTTGCCTATTCGTTTGGCCAAGATTTTTATTCTCGACACTTAGGTCGTGGATCGCGTAAATTTTTAAACTTATACTCTGGATATTCTATCGGAGGAATGGTAGCAACGGGCAGAACATCAAAAGAAGATATTTTTTACATCGCCCCTTCAATAGGTTTAGAAATTTATAAAAACAAATACTTATTGATTGATTCTAAGGTAAACTACTTTATACCATTTATGCACAATAAAGAAATGCGTGGCTTAAGTGCAAATATTTCATTAAGCGTTGTTTTTTAATTCGTATTACCATTAATTATTCAATTATTTTCGTATCTTCAAGTAAATGAAATCAACTTTAATGAACGAAAATAGTTCACCCGCAGAATTTACAGAACGTTTTATCAATCAAACAAATCAAACAATTTTTTTAACGGGTAAAGCCGGAACAGGTAAAACGACACTACTCAAAAAAATTATTGATGCAACACATAAAAATGCGGTAATTGTTGCTCCTACAGGAATCGCAGCTTTAAATGCTGGTGGAGTTACCATCCATTCTTTTTTCCAATTGCCTTTTGCAGGTTTTATTCCTGAATTCGGAGTTTCTCCCCATTTTTCTTCTGCCGTAAAATTTGAAACGAAAGACACCTTAATGCGTCATTTTGCCATGAACAAACAACGGCAAAAAATTATTCGCAACATTGAATTGCTGATCATTGATGAAGTAAGTATGCTGCGTGCTGATTTATTGGATGCAATCGATTGGACCTTGCGTAACGTTCGTAGAGAAAACTCTCCATTTGGAGGAGTACAAGTGTTGTTTATCGGAGATTTATTGCAATTACCTCCTGTTGTTAAGCAAGAAGAATGGCAAGTGTTGAGAACATACTATGATGGATTTTTCTTCTTTCATGCAAAAGTATTGAGAGAAATTCAACCTTTGTATATCGAACTTTCGACCATTTACCGTCAACACGATCAAGCATTTATACAGGTATTAAATCACCTTCGCGACAATAAAATAACAGACAATGATGTTGAAATATTAAACAAATTTGTTCAACCAGATTTCGATTCTTCTAAAGTTGAAGGCTATATAACGCTTACAACACACAACTCGAAAGCCGATGAAATGAATGCTAAAGCATTGGAAGCATTGAAGGGGAAAAAAGTAACCTTTGAGGCTGAAATCACTGGCGAATATCCCAAACATTTGTTTCCGATTGAAGAGCAAATGGTTTTAAAAGAAGGCGCTCAAGTCATGTTTATCAAAAATGATATTTCCTTCGATAAAAATTACTACAACGGTAAAATGGGGAAAATCAAATCGTTAAGCGATCATGAAATAAGTGTGTTTTTCCCAGAAGAAAACAAAACGATTACAGTTGAGAAATTCGAATGGGCGAATATTCGTTACACATTGAACGATGCAACAGGTGAAGTGAAAGAAGAAGTGATTGGTACGTTTGTACATTATCCATTGAAATTAGCCTGGGCTATAACCGTTCATAAAAGCCAAGGTTTGACCTTTGAAAAAGCAGTTTTGGACGTTTCAGATGTATTTGCTCCAGGACAAGCATACGTTGCCTTATCACGATTGCGCTCACTTGAAGGATTGGTTCTATTGAAACCTATGCGCATGAATGGTTTGTCAAACGACCAACAAGTTGTCGCTTTTAGTCAAAATAAAGCCGCTGAAGAGCTTTTACCAAAATACTTGGAACAGAGCACAAAAAACTACTTATTACAATCGTTAAAACAAGCTTTTGATTGGTACGATTTAAGTTCCAAGTGGGGCATTCACGAAGCTAGCTATAAAAATGTGGGTAGTAAAAGTGAAAAAGGTAAAAACAAAAGTTGGATTACCATGCAAAATCAAGCGATTCAAACAACCATTGAACCCGCTCGAAAATTTTGCAACCAATTGGATAACTTGTTTTTGAAAGAGCAGTTTGATGTAAGTTTTTTAAACGAACGTGTACAAGCTGCTTACCAGTATTTCTTCAAAATATTGGACGGCGTATTGACTTCCAATTTGAAAAAAATTGCTGAACTAAGTCGGGTTAAAAAAACCAAACAATACGCAGAAGAATTAGAAGAATTGGATGAATTTCTGACAGAAACGATTCTTAAAATTAAAAAAGCACGTTTACTCATCGAAGCAGTTGCAGCTGGCAGAGAAATTACGAAAGAGGTCGTTTGGAACACAGAAATAGCCAATTACAAAATCAGTAAAATAGCTGCAGTTAAACAAGAAATCAGACAAACCCCAACGCTATTAGACGAACCAGAAGAAGATGATATTATTTTCTTAAAAACGAGTAAAAAATTAAGCGTAACAAAAAAGGAGAAGAAAACTACTTACGAGCAAACACTCGAGTTACTAGAAGAAGGAAAAGAAGCAAAAGAAATTGCGAGATTGAGACAATTATCAGCACAAACAATCAATAGTCATTTTGTGTATTTAATCCGTGCTGAAAAAATTGAATTAAGCGATGTTATGTCACCAAAACGTATCAACGAATTAGCAAACTTATTTGAGGGTTATGAAGGTTCTTCACTTACTCCATTAAAAGAAAAGTTAGGCAATAAAGTTACGTGGGATGAATTGAAATTGTACCAAGCATCCACCTTGATATAACTACATTTTAAACTGGTAGTTATCGTCTTGTACCGATTTTAAGTATTCTGACTGGTCAAACTTAAATAATTTTGCAGGACGATGTTTTACATTTTTTTGACGCTCATTCAATGGCGTTAAATGCAAGGGTTTTATTTTTTTTCTGAAATTTGCTTTATCCATAATTGTATTGAACGCATATTCGTACAACTGCTGTAACTCATTCAATGTAAATCGTTCAGGTAACAATTCAAAACAGATTGGCTCATACGTTAATTTTTGCTTCAATAACTCATACGTTGAACTTAAAATAGTTGAATGGTCAAATGCCAATGCCGGAATTTCATTCAACGAAACCCACTGAGCCTTCTCTGCCCAAGAAGAAGCTTTGATTTCAAAATCTGTAATGCGAATCAATGCAAAATATGCTATTGTTATAACACGTCCTTGAGGATGTCGTTCTGGACTTCCAAACGTATGTGATTGGTGCATTTCAACATCTGACAAACCTGTTAATTCATGCAAGATTCGACTTGCTGCATCTGGTAAATCTTCGTTTGGATACACTAAATCTCCTGGAATAGCCCAAAAATGCTTGAAAGGCTCCATCCCACGTTGAATCAATAATGCTTTGATTTCTCCTTCTTCGTATCCAAAAATCACACAATCCACTGAAAAAGCAGAAGTAAAGAAATCGTTTATTTCAATTTTATACAAAGACATGTTATTTTGAATAGTTAAAATTGGTGGTTAATTCATTGATTTTGATGGTGAAAGAACCACTTTCCGTAACCATTTTATTCGTAAAGTTTGCAAACATAAGGTCTTTTTCAGAAATGACAAAATTTACAGTTTTTACCTCCCCTGCTTTCAAAGCTATTTTTTCAAAACCTTTTAATCGTTTCCCAAATGTTGTACTACTTGCAATGTCATCCGTTAAATAAAGTTGAACTACTTCTTTACCATCTATTTTTCCAGTATTTGTAACTGTAACAGATACTTGAATGCTATCGTTTTGCTTCAATTCATTTTTAGAGATTTTTAAATTGGAATACGCAAACGAAGTGTAACTTAATCCAAAACCAAAGTCCCATTCTGGATCATACGCATCAAATTGATTGGTTTTGCCAGAACGAGCTTCGCTTCGTTTCAAATCATAATGTTCGATAATCCCTGAATACTTTGGATACGAATACGGCAATTTCCCTGAAGGATTGTAGTTTCCAAAAAGAATGTCTGCAATGGCTTCTGCACCGTAATCACCTGGTAAATAAGCTTGTAGAATCGCAGCAGATTGATCTACAATCGAACGAATTATTCTTGGACGACCTTCTAATAATACTAAAACGACAGGTTTTTTTGCTGCAAATGCGGCTTCAGCCAATGCAAGTTGTGCCGCTGGTAAATCTAAACTGCGAATATCACCAGGTTTTTCTGTTGCTGGTAATTCACCCAAACATAAAACAACCACATCGCATTGTGCTAATTTAATTTTATAATCTGCCGATTCAACTAGTTCGCAGTGCTCCCACCCTTCTTTCAAAGATAATTGTGCGCCTTTGGCAAATTTCGTGGCAGTACCATTCAATGACTGTATCGCTTGTGCAATTGTTTTACAACCTTTTGTATTGTATGAACTATCCATTCCTTGCCATGTGTGAGTCCAAGCCCCATTTAAGTAAATTAAATTATCCGATGTTGGACCAGCAACTAAAACAGACGATCCTTTCTTTAACGGTAAAATTGAATTGTTTTTTAACAAAGTAATCGATTCTAAAGCGGCTTCTTTTGCAGCGTTTTTATGTTGTATGCTACCAAATAGCGGGTAATTTTTTGCTTCAAATACTTGTTTTTCATACAAGCCCAATTTCATTTTTACTCGTAAAATTCGAGCAACAGCATCGTTTAAACGACTTTCAGAAATGCGTTTTTCATTCATTGCATCTAGCAACAAACGACAATATTCTTTATATTGAGGCGACAAAGGAACCATACTCATGTCTAAACCTGCGTTCAACGCTTGTATGATGGCTTCTTTGTGATTAATTGCAGTTCGATGAACAGATTCCAACATCAAAATATCTTCCCAGTCTGAAACAGCAAACCCTTGGAAATTCCATTCTCCTTTTAACACTTCCGTTAATAAATGATGAAGAT
>ERZ650308.1921-NODE-1921-length-10445-cov-4.675842_pt1 | contig 10445 bp, 7 predicted proteins | sample MGYA00376244_ERZ650308 | MGnify/ENA primary metagenome ERZ650308 (study PRJEB26733, sample SAMN07839295) | wastewater metagenome | biome: small river; feature: stream; material: water | place: USA: North Carolina | collected 2016-04-26 ...
CGCAAGAGTGGAGTATGCGTTACTTATTAGTTGATGGACAAGGTAACTTTGGTTCGGTTGATGGAGACAGTCCTGCTGCTATGCGTTATACTGAAGCTAGAATGAAAAAAATGTCGGAAGACATAATGGCAGATATAGACAAAGAGACCGTTGATTTTCAATTGAATTTTGATGATACGTTGTACGAGCCAAAAGTAATGCCTACACGAATTCCAAATCTATTGATTAACGGAGCTTCTGGTATTGCAGTAGGTATGGCGACCAACATGGCGCCTCACAATCTTACAGAAGTGGTAGATGGTACCTTAGCGTATATTGACAACAACGATATTGAAATTGATGAATTAATCACCTATATCAAAGCTCCTGATTTTCCAACAGGAGGAGTAATCTATGGTTATGAAGGTGTACGTGAAGCATTTAAAACCGGTAGAGGTAGAATTGTTATTCGTGCCAAAGTTGGATTTGAAGAAGCGAATGGAAAAGACGTAATTGTTGTTTCAGAAATTCCTTACCAAGTCAATAAAGCCGAAATGATTAAAAAAACGGCTGATTTAATTAATGAAAAGAAAATTGAAGGTATTTCAAATATCCGTGATGAGTCGGATAGATCGGGAATGCGAATTGTGTATGAACTTAAACGTGATGCCGTTCCGAATGTAGTATTGAATACCTTATATAAATATACCCAACTACAATCTTCTTTTAGTGTGAATAATATTGCACTTGTAAAAGGAAGACCTCAGATGTTGAATGTAAAAGATTTAATTCATTATTTTGTTGAGCACAGACATGACGTAGTTGTGAGAAGAACTCAATTTGAATTACGTAAAGCTGAAGAAAGAGCTCATATTTTAGAAGGATTAATTATTGCTTCTGATAATATAGATGAAGTAATCAAAATCATCAGAGCGTCTAAAGATGGAGAAGAGGCACGTGCCAAATTGATCGAGCGTTTTAAATTATCTGAAATCCAAGCTAGAGCCATTGTTGAAATGCGTTTGCGTCAATTGACTGGTCTGGAACAAGATAAATTGCGTGCAGAATATGATGAGATTATGAAATTAATCAACCATTTGAAAGAATTACTTGCTAGCAAAGAATTAAGAATGGCTTTGATTAAAGAAGAACTTATTGAAGTAAAAGAGAAGTATGGTGATGCACGTCGTTCGGTCATCGAATATTCAGGTGGAGATGTTAGTATTGAAGATTTAATTGCAGATGATAATGTAGTAATTACCATTTCGCATGCAGGTTACATCAAACGTACAAATCTTACCGAATACAAAACGCAAAATAGAGGTGGAGTAGGTCAAAAAAGTGCAGGTACAAGAGATCAAGATTTCTTAGAAAACATGTACGTTGCTACCAACCACCAGTACATGATGTTCTTTACACAAAAAGGAAAATGTTATTGGATGCGTGTATATGAAATTCCAGAAGGCAGTAAAACAGCAAAAGGAAGAGCATTACAGAATTTGATCAACATTGAATCGGATGATAAAGTAAAAGCATTCATTTGTACGCAAGACCTAAAAGATAAAGAATACACCAACAGTCATAACTTGGTGATGGTTACTAAAAAAGGTCAGGTTAAAAAGACTTCTTTAGAGAAATATGCCAAACCACGTGTTAACGGAGTTGCTGCAATCACTATTAAAGAAGGTGATGAATTATTAGGAGCTCAATTAACAAATGGTGAAAGTCAAATCATCATGGCTGTTAAATCGGGTAAATTGGTTCGTTTTGAAGAAACTAAAACAAGACCAATGGGAAGAACGGCTTCTGGAGTTCGTGGAATCTCATTGAAAGATGCATCAGATGAAGTAATCGGAATGGTAACTGTAAACGATATGAGCAGTGAAATTCTTGTTGTATCAGAAAATGGATACGGAAAACGTTCTAGTTTAGATGATTATAGAATCACTAACAGAGGTGGAAAAGGTGTGAAAACATTAAACATTACGGATAAAACAGGGAAATTAATTTCTATTAATTCAGTTACTGATGCCGATGATTTGATGATCATCAACAAATCTGGTTTGACCATCCGTATGGCAGTAGAAGATCTACGTGTTATGGGAAGAGCTACACAAGGTGTCAAACTGATCAACATCAAAGGTACTGATTCGATCGCAGCTGTAACAAAGGTTATGAAAGACGATGAAGAAGAAGTTGAACTTGATGAAGACGGAAATGTGATTGAATCTTCTGTTATTGAAAGAGTGAAGCCTGTTTTGGAAGTACTTGAAGATGACGGTTCAGCCGATGATGATGACGACGATGATGAAATCATTGAAGACGAAGACGACTCAGATGATGACGACTCAGATGAATAAATAATTAAATCAGTTGCCTTATCTTCATTTTTGGAGATAAGGTTTCTTTTGTAACACATATAAAAAACCAATTAAAATGAAAGTAAAACAAATAATAATAGCAGGTACATTATTAGTTTCTGTTGCTACTTTTGCTCAAAAAGATGAGCTAAAGTCTTTAAAGAAAATTTATGGAAAAGAAATTCCAAGCACTGAAGATATAGCGCTGTATAAATCGAATGTTGCTAAATTAGAAACGTTGGCTACAGAAGAAGCAGACAAGGTCTATACTACCTTTTATAAATCGATGCTGCCGATTGTAGAAATTTCAGCATTGGGAAAAACGCCTATGCCTGATCAGGTGAATGCCTTCATTTCTGCGGCAGCTATTGATCAGTTGGCAGCAGGTTTAAATGCTACGTTAGCCTTTGAAGCCAAATCAGGAAAGAAACTGTATACAGATGACATCAACGAAACGATTACTTCTTTTAAACCGATGTTATTGAACTATGCTGATGGACTAAGTAAAGAAAAAAAATACAAAGAAACGGCTACGGTGTTGTATTCAATTTACAAATTAGATAAAAAAGACGCAGACAAATTATACATGGCTTCTAATTATGCTGTGAGTTCTCAAAATTATGACGATGCTTTAAATTATTACAATGAATTGAAGCAAATTAATTATTCTGGGGAAGGAACGATGTATTATGCAGTTAATAAATCTACCAACACAGAAGATTACTTTGGTACTTCTGCAATTCAACGTGATTTAATGATCAAAGCGGGTCAATATGAAAAACCTAGAGAAGAATTAATTCCTTCAAAAAGAGGTGAAATCTACAGAAACATCGCATTGATATTACTTGAAAAAGGTAAGAATGAAGAAGCTAAAACTGCTTTGGTTGATGCTCGTAAAGCCAATCCAACAGATGTTTCTTTATTGATCAGTCAATTGGATTTGTTGAAAAAATTGAAAGATGCTGATGGTTATTCTAAACTTGTTGCAGAAGCATTGCAATCATATGCCAACAATGCCGAATTGGTGTTTAACCTTGGTTTGATTGAATCAAATGCAAATAATATTGTTGATGCTGAAAAGTATTATAAAAAAGCAATCGAAATTGATCAAAAGTACGTAAACGCTTATTTGAACCTTACGGAATTAACTTTACGTGATGACGAAAAATATGTAACTGAAATGAACAAATTAGGTACGTCTGAAAAAGATACCAAAAGATACAATTTCTTAAAAGCAGAAAGAGAGAAAAACTTCAGAAAAGCATTGCCACCTTTGCAAAAAATTGTTGAGTTAGATCCAACTAATGTAGAAGTGAAAAAGTTATTGCTGAGTGTATATAACGCGTTAGACATGACAGATGAATACAAAGCATTAAAAGCTAAAATGTAATTCTAAGTGATATTGAAATAAAAAAGTCTCCAATTGGAGACTTTTTTTTATATAATTTTTTTGATAACACGCAATCGATGGGTGTGCCTGTTGGTTTCTGCATTGTATATTCCTAAGTGATCCAAACGATCAATACGCACTTTTCCACTAGCATGAATAATGTAGTTGTCTTCGAGCATGATGCCAACATGGATGATAGTACCTTCTTCATTATCAAAGAACGCCAAATCGCCAGGTTCACTTTCTTCTATAAAACTGAGCACTTCTCCTTGAGTAGCTTGTTGTGATGCGTCTCTGTGAAGCTTATAGCCGCACAATTTGTACACCATTTGGGTAAATCCTGAACAATCGATACCAAATGGTGTTTTTCCGCCCCAAAGATAGGGTGCATTCAAATACATAAATGCAGTTTGAACCAAATCGGATTTCGGATGGATCCCCGACACTTTTAACCCCTCGAATGTTAAACCATTCAAATTGAGATCAGGATCAGAAAGAAAGGTAACATTGGCTCCAATTGTAATCGGAATCAATGAATTGGTAGGTGTAGAAATGTATTCTACCAAATCGGAGTTAAGCTCAATGGGAAGATTTGAAAGTCGATTAAACTGTTCTTCGGTAATGGATTGGTATTGTTTGGAATCGATCCAACCTTCGTAATCATCATATTGCAATTTGATTTTAGACCATTGTCTGTCTACTTCAAGGATGCTGAAATGTTCCCCAAAAAGCACTTGCGAAACAATTTCACTTCGATCATTGGGTTCTATTCGCAGCGGAATATTAGATAAGTTACAAATGGCAAACATCAAACTCAAAGTATATAATATTACATTTTTTCAATTACAATAGCGCTGGCTCCACCGCCACCATTACAAATGGCTGCTGCTCCAATTTTTGCATTATTTTGTTGTAAAACGTTGATCAACGTTACTACAATTCGTGCGCCTGAACATCCTAGTGGGTGACCCAAAGATACAGCACCACCGTTTACATTTATTTTGTCGTTTGATAGACCTAGAATTTTAGCATTGGCCAATCCTACTACTGAAAAAGCTTCGTTAAATTCAAAAAAGTCAACCTCTTCAATGGTAATACCCGCTTTATTTAATGCTTTAGGCAAAGCTTTAGCGGGTGCGGTAGTAAACCATTTTGGTTCCTGTGCAGCATCTGCATAACTTTTAATAAAGGCTAGGGGAGTTAGCCCTAATGCGATTGCTTTTTCTTCAGACATCAAAACTAAAGCTGCAGCACCATCATTTATCGTAGAAGCATTGGCAGCAGTTACGGTTCCGTCTTTAGTGAAAACAGGGTTTAAAGCTGCGATTTTATCCATTTTTACGTTGGTAAATTCTTCATCTTTGCTGATGATGATGGGATCTCCTTTTCTTTGTGGGATTGTTACCGGTACGATTTCAGCGTCAAATTTTCCTGAATGAGAAGCAGCTGCAGATCTTTCATACGATTGAATTGCGAATGCATCTTGAGCTTCTCTTGTAATACCATATTCGCTGGCACATAAATCTGCACTAACGCCCATTGCATTCTGATCGTAAGCATCAACTAATCCGTCTTTTTGCATACCATCAATCATGGATGTTGGTCCAAATTTAACTCCGTTTCTCATGTGAACGTAATGCGGAATCAAACTCATGTTTTCCATACCACCTGCAACTACAATTTCGGCATCGCCAGCAAGTATGGCTTGTGCTCCAAACATGATCGATTTCATACCAGAAGCGCAGACTTTATTAACAGTAGTACATATTACAGAATCGGGTAAACCAGCAAAAATAGCAGCCTGACGAGCAGGAGCTTGTCCTACACCGGCTTGAACTACATTACCCATAAATACTTCGTCTACAAGTTTTGGATCTAAATTAATTTTGTCTAAAGCACCCTTTATAGCCACTGCGCCCAATTGTGTAGCAGGTACTGTAGAAAGGGCTCCCATGAAACTTCCAATTGGAGTTCGAACAGCCGATACAATAACAATTTTTTTAGTCATGATTCTATTTTGATATACTTTTTAGTTTTGTTTGTATTGCAAATTTACTATTTTTTAATGATATTACATTTTAGAGTTGATAATATTAAATATAAAAAGTAAAATAGTTCTATATATTTGATTTTTAAGGTTTTCATTAAAGGTTTTAATTAATAATAAAAAAAACAGTATAAATACTTGTAAATATTGATGGGTTATCATACATTTGCAACCGCTTAAAAGATATACGTTCATTGAGCTTGGAGAGTTGCCTGAGTGGCCGAAAGGACATGTTTGCTAAACATGCGTATGGGAAACTGTACCAAGGGTTCGAATCCCTTACTCTCCGCTTAGTTGCCCTCGGGGTGTAGCGTAGCCCGGTTATCGCGCCTGCTTTGGGAGCAGGAGGCCGCAGGTTCGAATCCTGCCACCCCGACAAATATCTTTTAGGGTCTCATAGCTCAGCTGGATAGAGCAACTGCCTTCTAAGCAGTAGGTCTCAGGTTCGAATCCTGATGGGATCACAAAAAACCTTCTTGAAAAAGAAGGTTTTTTTGTTTCGTATAATTTCTTACTTTCGATAAAATTTTCCTGATGAAATATATTCAACTTCTTTTTGTTTGCGTACTTCTTACGATTACTTCATGTACTTCGTTAAAAAGTGTTCCTACCCTTCCAATAGTTGAAAATGATGCCGTTATTGAAAGTTCTGAAGAGCTACCCCAAGAGCTCATTTTGAACAAACCCATAGTGCATGATACGGTTTTTGTGGATCTGAATCAATACAGTTCTGATTTTGTATTAGACATGAAATATGCCACCTCAGATAATTTCTTAAAAATAAAGGTATATGATTGCCCGTCTTGTTTTCTGCGTTTTAAAACGATTAAAAATTTACTGTTGGCAAACGAAGAATTTAAAACCAAAGGGTACCGTATCAAAATTTATGATTGTTACCGACCTTTGGATGTGCAGAAAAAAATGTGGAACATCATTTCGGATCCAGAATATGTTGCCGACCCTAAGAAAGGATCCATTCACAATAGAGGAGGTGCTGTAGATATCACGCTGGTAGATAAAAATAATGTAGAAGTAGATATGGGTACTGCTTTTGATTTCTTTGGTCCTGAAGCAAGTCATTTTTATCAAAAATTACCCAATGCAGTTTTAAAAAACAGGCTTTTACTAAAAAAAATAATGCTTAAACATAATTTCACTTCATTTGATTCTGAATGGTGGCATTATAACCTCCGAAACAGCAGTAAAACGCCCTTGGCCAATTTTAAATGGGATTGCAATTAAATCTTATTCAACGCATTTAAAATAGTCTATGAAATAATGGCTAGGTCGGTATGTTTTAGCATCCAACTCTGATTTTATTTCTTTTCTAATAATATAATCAACAGTTTCGGTTGTGTATTTTACACGCATCAAAGAAATTGGCGACTTTTTTAATTCTTCATAACTGTCTTTCATAAACAAAAAATAACCGGTTGTAATTCTGTTATTGAACCCTTTTTCATCTCTTAAAGAAGAGCCGCAATCTTCATTATCAATATGAAGTAAAGTTACAAGTTTTCCATTTTCCAGTTGGAAATGAATTTTTGAATTTTTGTCAAAACAATAGGCTTTGATGAACTCATTACTTTTTTCAATCATTTGTAAATTTAGAGAAGGCATTTCATCTGCTTTTACTAAAGAAAAAAAGATATAACTACTTGTTCCTCCAAATATTTTTTCATGAATGGTAAAACTATTGGTGGATTTGTAAGTACCTAAACTATCGGTTACATTGGTGCTGTAGTCACAATCCATTTGTGAAAAAACAAATTGGGTCATCAGTAGAAGAAATAAAGAATATACTTTCATTGGTAAGGTATTTATATTTTTTTGCAAATTAACACTATTTTATGGTCATTTTTATCAGTTGTGAAAAAACAATACGTCGATCCACCGTCCTTTATTTTCCATTTTTTTCGAATATTTTCTACCGTTTCTGGAAAATTCCGAGTGGTAATATTTGCTTTGGTATCTTGCACAAACGTTTTCATTTCGTTTTTAGAATAGGGAATATTGTGAAGAATTTCAAATACCCTTCCCGGAAATTTCACCAGCTCATTGTACGTATATAAATGTGAATGTACATGCAATTTGTCAACATCAAAAAAAAGGGCTATTTCGTGAAATCCGCCCGATTTCATAATGGCACTATTTGGTTCAAAAAGATATTTTTTGGGTAGTGAATAGTTTGCAATTACAGGGTTATTGCGTTCAAATTCAAATTCTTGCTTTTCATTTTTATTGAAATGTATGGTTTTTATGGTTACCTGACCTGAATGATTTTTTTCAATTTCCCATAACAGTTCCTTTACTTCATTATCGACCGCCACAATATGAATGGTTTTGACATTTCTTAACTCGTTTAATCCCGATGTCAAGTCCAATATGGGCGCCGTCTTAATCAGTATTTTCGACGTATAGTTGAAGTAAAAATCTTGTAATTGAGGCACGTTTGGTAAGCAATCTTGTAACATAAACACCTTGCCTTTTAAATCATTTCGTCGCGATGGGTCAATGTAAATGGTATCAAACTGTTGGTTTAAGTCATTTAAGACCGCACTACTATCGCCCGCAATACATTCGATGTTTTCGGCTTGTAGAATTTTAAAATTATGCTCAACTATAGCCGATAATTCCTTATTTAGTTCGCAATGAATAACTTTTTTTACCTTTTGTGCAAAATAATAGTCATCGATTCCAAATCCTCCTGTTGCATCCAATAGTGTAGTTCCCGAAACAAGAGAAGCCTTGTACTGTGCAGTAGTTTCTGAGGATGTTTGCTCCACCGAGATTTTACTCGGATAGATAATCCCTGATGTTTTGAACCAAGTAGGTAATTTTTCTTGCGCTTTGGTTTTGGCTTCTATTTGGTTGATGATCAGTTTAAAATCAATATTTGGGAACGGATTTTTTTGAAAGGCTAGGGCACTAGATTTTATTCCTACATGATCTGAAATGTAGTTTTGAATTTCTGATGTAAGCAATTGTTCTATCATGAAAATATCTAGTTGATTCATTTTAAACATTCAAAAGTAAGGTCATTTGAAGCTGTTTTTTTTTATAAAATTTCTTCTACATGTTTTTTAATATTTGCTGCAATTTTTTGTGTTGGCAAATCATTTTCATCGCTTCCAAAAGGATCTTCAATTTCTTCTGCAATCAGTTCTAAACTGGCTAAAACATAAAAAATGAAAATGACTACGGGGATGGTAATGTATCCTAAGCTAAAAACATATCCAAAAGGAAGTGTCATGACGTAAAAAAAGATAAATTTTTTTATGAATGCACTGTATGAATAGGGAATAGGTGTGTTTTTGATGCGTTCACAAGCTCCACATATATCTGTAAATGAAAGTAATTCTTGATTGATAAATAGTAGTTGTTCGCCCGAAATCTTATTGGATTTGTACAAATCATTGGCTTTTTGAAAAAGGATTTTGGCCACTTGATTTGGTCGGTGTTTGTGGTGATCAATTTGCAAATCCAAACCATCAAACAGCATCATGGCCGTTTCGTCATTAATCAAATGTTTTTGAAGAACAGAAGCATAGGCTGGTATTAATTTTTTGAAGTACTGTCGATCATTTTCTTCGGTTAAAATACTAGAAAGCTTGAGTGCCAAATTACGGCTATTGTTGACCAAACCTCCCCATAATTTTCTACCTTCCCACCAACGATCATAAGCAGTATTGGTACGGTAGGCAAGGAGTAACGAAATTACGAACCCCAGCATTCCATGCATAATGGTGATGTTTTTAAGATGGTTGTCATCTGATAATTTCCAATATTCAAGTTCTAAATAGGCGATGGTTCCAGAATATACCCCAATAAAAAGCATCAGAGGGAGTAGTTTTCTGAAGGTATCCGATTTGTGAAATTTAAAAATAAATGTAATCCAATCCTTGGTGTTGTACTGTATCATGATTTTTAACTAATATAATTCCAGATGTTTTTCTTTTTACTCATTTCAATGAACACTTCTCTCAGTTTTTGATGCTCTGGCAACTGCATTGCAGCATCTTTTTTCAGTAGTTTTAGTGCATATTCGCGTGCCAACATTAAGATATCTCTATCTTTTACTAAATCCGCAATTTGAAGATTAAGGACGCCACTTTGTTGTTTACCCATGATGTCTCCAGGTCCTCTTAGTTTTAAATCAACTTCTGCAATTTCAAATCCGTCATTCGTAGAACACATTGTTTCAATTCTGGTTTTGCTGTCATTTCCAAGTTTGTGGCTGGTCATCAAAATGCAATAGCTTTGTTCGGCTCCACGTCCCACTCTTCCTCGTAACTGATGTAATTGTGACAGTCCAAAACGTTCGGCGCTTTCAATGATCATCACACTGGCATTTGGAACGTTTACGCCCACTTCTATAACTGTAGTAGCTACCATGATGTTGGTTTTTCCGGTAACAAATCGTTGCATTTCTGCATCTTTTTCGGCAGGTTTCATTTGACCATGAACGATGGAGATACTATATTTAGGTAGTGGAAAATCACGTGAAATACTCTCGTATCCATCCATCAAATCTTTATAATCTTGTGTTTGACTTTCATTTATGAGCGGATACACTATGTAAACTTGTCTTCCTTTCTCGATTTCATCTCGAAGAAATTTCCAAACTTTTAGACGGTTGGAATCAAATCTATGAACGGTTTGTATTGGT
>ERZ650308.1926-NODE-1926-length-10424-cov-32.761018_pt1 | contig 10424 bp, 1 predicted proteins | sample MGYA00376244_ERZ650308 | MGnify/ENA primary metagenome ERZ650308 (study PRJEB26733, sample SAMN07839295) | wastewater metagenome | biome: small river; feature: stream; material: water | place: USA: North Carolina | collected 2016-04-26 ...
ATTACAATTACCTGAAAACATGTATACCACAAGGTCAAATTATTGATGGATGGCAACGCATAGAGGATACGTTAAAAGTGGTTCAACATGGTAAATTAATGTTGCGGTTAAACGGTGGAATAAACGGAGCTTTCTTTGATGATATTCGTATTTACCCAACAGACGGAAGTGCGATTACTTATGTGTACGACCCACTAACATTGCGTTTAATGGCAGAGTTAGACGAACGCAACTATGCTAAACTTTACGAATACGATGAAGAAGGTAAGTTGATTCGTGTAAAAAAAGAAACTGAAAAAGGAATTATGACGATTCAAGAAAACAGAGAAAATTCTTCTAAAAATGACTAAGATAACCTACTTTTTAATAGCGTGTTTTTTTTCTGTTTCGATAGTTAGCGCGCAAAGTGATCAAAATCAACAACTAAAATGGTTGGATGAGATAGTGGCGATTACGAAGAAATACGAGCAATCAAATTCGTTGTTACGTTTTCAAAAAGAAATCTATTACCATAACGACGAGGTAAAACCTACAACAGCAACTATTGGTGAATTGCTTATTGATGGCGCAGATAATTTTCAAATGACTGAAAATCGTCAATTAATAATTCAGCGTGATGAAACCAATATTATTGTTGATTCAAATACAATGGAAATTATCATTTCTAAAGCTCAGCCAATAAAAAATCAATTAAATATTGATCAATTCATTGCGGTTTATAATGCGGGTGGCTTAGTGATTGAAAAGAAAAAAAACCAAGATTTTTATGACTATGTTATTGTATTCAATAACGATGAAAACATCATGAAAATGGTTTATCGGATCAATAAAAAAGACGAATTATTGTTTAACGAAGTTTACCTGTCAGCAGGTAATTATTTAATGGATAATTTAGAAGACGAATCATTGGAGGAACCACGTATTCGATTCGAAGTGCTGTCTTTTTCTTATGACTCAACACCTTTAAAAACAATAAATTTTGATAAGCTTTTCACCAATTTTGATTCGTTGACATTAGTTGCGAATTATCAAGCTTATTCAATTATCGATTTACGCTACAAAAAATAACTAATCAATACTACGATGAACAGACTAATTATTTTAATGCTTCTCGCATTTTCTGCAGTAAGTTTACGTTTACATGCAGGGATTTTACCTGTCACAAGAGGTAAAATAGCTACACCAGTTGCTGGATCTTCTCAAAATGCACAACCCGTCATTGTTGGTCAAGGTACGGCAAGCACCAGTGTTGCAATTCCAGCATTGATAAATCAAGGAATGCCGTATGTTGATGTTTTGAAGCAAGGTGTCATTACCTTTGGTGTAGATCACCATTATGATTCGTTGTTTCCAACACAAAAAATCACTGTTAGACTTTTGATTAAAAAGTATGCAAGTATTACGTCAGCTACTTTTTCAACGGAAACGGTTTATCTAACAATCTGGAATGCGCATCAAGATTCGTTGTCATTTCAAGATAAAGCTTCTTATTTTTTCGATAATGTTGAGAAATACAGCATCGCTATTGAGGAAATTAGTGTGGATAATGTAGTGAAAGAACGTTTGCCATCTAACTTGTATGTGTATGCAGATTTGTTTGTGAATCGTGTTTTTGATTTTTCTTCCAATACCAATATTATTCCTGTTTTGAACAACACAACATCCCAAACTTTAATCGATACAGATTGTGATCAAGTGATGGATAAGGTGAAAATTAGTTGGGATCCTATTCCAGGTGCGGAAGAATACCAATTGGAATGGACGTTTGTTAATAGTTATGGTGATCAAAGTAGCGTTGTTATTCCTGCAAATCAATTGAGTGTCAATTATAAATTAAATGCAACGCGTATCAGCACAACGAGTTTGAGTTATGAGATTGGATTAGCATTTGACCAAGGTTATTTGTGTTACCGATTGCGTGCTGTTGGGCGCAATATAAACGATCAGTCGAAGCGAATTTTTGGTTTTTGGTCGAGTGTTGTAGATGAAAAAGCTGTTCATCAAACGAATTATCTCGAAATAACACCTCAAATGGCTTTTGAAATCAAAAAGAACTGGCAATATTCAGTCACTTTTGCCGAAGAAGGAAAATCAAAAGAAGTCATTAGTTTCTTTGATGGTTCGTTGCGCAACCGTCAAATGGTGACACGTATTAATTCGGATAACAATGTGATTGTTGGTCAAACTATTTACGACCACCAAGGTAGAGGAACGGTACAAGTTTTACCAACTCCAGTGAATGCTCCTAATTGTGCTTTACCGACAACGAATTCATCGGCAAGTTTGAAGTATTATCCGAATTGGTCAAAAGAAAATGGAACGTTAGTAGATTTTGACCGCAGTTCATTTGATTTATCGGACGGGACGGATCCTTGTTTGTTATCCACAAATAGTATGGATAATAGCTCTGGTGCGGCTAAGTATTATTCCAATCAAAACCCAGCAACAACAGATGAACAAGGTTATGTTCCGAGTGCAAACGGTTTTCCATACTCACAAGTGGAATACACACCCGATAATACTGGTCGCATAAGAAGACAAGGTGGAGTTGGACCAGATTTCCAATTGGGAAGTGGTCACGAAACAAAATATTTTTATAGCCAACCTCTTCAAGAGCAATTGAACCGCATGTTTGGTTCAGAAGTAGGCGATTATTCGCATTATCAGAAGAACATGGTTGTGGATCCAAATGGACAGGTGAGTGTTTCGTATTTAGATCAAGAAGGACGCGTAATTGCTACTTCATTGGCAGGAGCTGCTCCGACTAATTTACTTCCTTTGCCATCGAATAGTGCAGCTGTTCCAATTACGTCCACGTTGATAAGTGAGAGTAAAAAATCGACCATAGACAACATGTCATTGGTACACAATCAAAAAATAACATTTTCATCTTCAACGGAGGTTAAAATTGCTTATGGTTATGAAATTCCAGCTTACAAAGATGTAACTTGTACGCCTTCGTTGTGTTTTGATTGTATCTATGATTTGTCCTTATCGTTTATTGATGAATGTGGTGATGACTTGTTAGCTGGTATTGCACCAAATAAAAAAATAACTGGTCGTTTTATTCAAACATCAACAGGTGAGACACAATTTCAAACCTTGTGTGCAAACGGAACGTATGTTTACCAACAGCCGTTATTAACGATTCCAATTGTTCCCGTAGGAGAATATCAATTGGTGAAAAAATTAACAATCAATCAACAAGCGTTTGATTATTATTTGGCAGCGTATTTAGACCCAACAACCAACAATTGCATTCCAAGTTTGGAAGAACAATTAGCGCTTCAACAAGCGGAATTTGATTCAACGTCATGTAATCCGCTAACGTGTGAGGCATGTGTAGCTGCTCTTGGAAGTTTGGATGAATTTTTAACTGCTGGTTCAGGAACTGTTGACGAGTACAATGAATTGGTAGCATCGTGTATGGAACCATGTGAGGATAAATCACCTTGTGAAGCGATGAAAGAAGTATTGCTTTCTGATTTAGTGCCAGGTGGACAATATGCAGAATTTGAAGATCAAAACGGGCAATTTACCGAGCATATTGACTTGAGTATTTTCAATGTATCCAATTCATTTCCGCAAAATCAAGCAAATTGGAAACATCCTAAATTAATTATTGGGAATAGTGTTTTTACAGAATATAGAAATGAAGATTTAGTGACACGCTCTCGCGTTGTATTAGTGAAGATAAATGCGACAACGTATTTACCTGCTGTAGATAATGTGAGTTTGGTTTTTACCGACCCAGTTTCAGGTATTTTTTATACCTATCCAGAAAATTTAACAAATGTTCAAGATTTCATCACGAACTACGACAATAATTTGTCTTGGGCCCATTCTTTATTGTCATATCATCCTGAATACGGGTATTTGAAAACTTGTTTGGATTGGGAGAAACCTATTGGTAACGAAACGATGACCAGTAATGAATTTGACAAGCAACTCATGTTGGTAGAAACATGGAATGATGCGGTTACGAAAGGATTTATTAAGTCAAATTACGCGTCTATCCAAAATGTGAATGACCGGTTAAACGATTGGTTCGATCCAATTAGTTCTGTCAATCCGGCAAAAGTGTACGATCCATTTTGGGCACACATGCCGTATGCTACGCAAGGAATCAATCAACCATTTGAGAATAAAATTTTAGCTTATCAAACAGTTGGTGGGGTATCGTACTCGATCATGCAGTTTGCAGCTATTATCAGTCGTTGTGGTGCTAGTTCAATTGGTTATCAACCGACAGCAACATGTACACGATTTGGTGATAATGTAGCAAGTAGTCAAAATACACAAGCAAATACAGCGATGCGCGATGCAGAATGGTTGGCTTTCCGCAGTCTTTATTTGTCAGTAAAGCAAGAATTACAGCAAAAGATAGCACAAAACAATGCGTTAACAAATCCTGCTTATGCTGGCTTTAATGGATGTATTGGCAATAGTTCATTTGATCCATCTGAATCGGTATTAAATTTTTCAAATTTTTCATCATCTCCTTATTTTAATAGTAATCAACCCTGTAATTTCAATACTGCAAGTTTGTATGCGAGCAAAGAAAAAAGGTTTGTAACACCAGAAGAGGCAAACAATGTTGGCGGCCAACAGCTTTCTGCGAATGAAGTTGCCTATCAAAATTATTTAGTAACCGGAAAATGTCCTGCAAACAATTCACTTGTAGGAATGTTAACTGAATTAGCGCAAGCTGATAAATTAGACAATCCAACGTATTCAGTAAGTACTTTACCGTCTTTTTCGGCACTGGAATTGGGCTTGCAAAACTTTCAATTAGCTGGTCCGCTTCCTGTTGTTTCAGGTTCAACAACTGTTACAAGCAATGATCTTGAATTGAATTGGCAAGACAATCAAGGAGGCAATTACGCGACTGTCTTTTTGGCTAAGCAACCGAACGAACCGGTAACGTTTGTTTGGGATGATATTGTATTATTGTCCAATTTACAAGTAACGGATGCATCAAATCCAGCGAATACGCAATTCACAATTTCAGCAAATGTGTTCATTAATGGAAACACTTCTGTTGTCAATTTATCGGGTTCTACGACCTTGCCAATTGGGTCGTGTCAATTTGAACAGGTATGTGAGAAAAATCAGTTTGGAACAGATTTATCGGTGTTGTTAAAACTAATTACAGCAACAAATGAATTGAATGCTGGTTCTTATCTCGTTCAAGGAAATGGAGCTTTGTCCCCAAATTTAGTTACTCCCGTGTTGGAAGCAAGTATACAAGCTCAGCCAAGTACGTCTATTGATTGGTCCTTTGATGGTCAATCCAATTTTTATTTAACAAATGGCAATTCGGGGAATCGTTTGGTTCTTCAAATTAACTCAATGTCACCTGCATCATTTGATATCAACGATTTAGCGTATGCGGCTAGCTTGGATCAACTAATTGTTGGACCGATGCATACAGGTTCGTTGGTGTTGAACGATGCTTCTGGTAGCTTTTTAGTGAAATTGAACGTGTCTGTATTCAAGGAAATAAATGGACAACGCACTCCGTTACCGCTCGGGAAATGTGATTTGCCGACACCGCTTATGTGTAAAACAGATGGGCATCAAAGTTTTCGTGATTTAGAAGCGCTATTAGCAGAAATGTTGCCAAATAACACGGCATCGACTATTCAATTATCGAATTACATTGGGTTAACAAACTTGTTACAAGGACAGCTTGCTTCTCCCAATTCAACTGTGCAAGCAACAATAACTGATGATGGTGAAAATGAATACTTGACTGCAAACGGTATTTGTGGTTTTCAATTAGCTATTAAAAAAGATGTCATTCCTCAAAGTTCGTTTGCAACAATTATTGCTGTTGGAGATTTAGAAGTAGTTGGTACACCATCTACATACGGAGATTACTATGATTTCCGCATTCAAGTTACCTATTCAATTGGTGGAAATGAGCAAGCAGGATATGTTTATGGAACGTCTTGTATTGCCTTGAAAGCATGTGAAATTTGTCCAGAATCTACTTCTATTTTTGATGAAACAACGGAAGAAATCAATGATAAAAAACAAGCGTTAATTGAAGAAGGAATGACGTATGAAGATCAATCTACACTCAATTACAAAGCATATAATGCTGCAATTGATACCTTAAACAGTAACAATAACTTGTTCAATACTCCTGAAGAAGTGAAAAGTGTTGGGTACGATTATTTTGCAAAAAATGGAATCGCTTATCCTATTGATAACTATTTGAAATTTATCAATGATTTTAATTTTCATTTTGATCAAAGACAATACCTAGACGATCCAATCTTATTTATAAAGGAGTATGGTCCAAGTACAAATGTGAATTTGGAATACCAACGTTATGTAAATGCAATTAATTACTACAATAGTTTAAGAGGAAACATTGGTTTACAACCAATAGTTTTGGTTACGATTGATGATTTTGTTTTCACTAAGTATGTTGATCATTTACAAGAATACTTGGATTATATCGATGCGAATAAATTCATCCCTTCCATTCCTGTTGCAGTGAATCAATATCCTACCATTGCGAATGCTGCTATTGAAAGCTCCGTTTGTTTAAATTTATACGAAGATTATATTCAAGCGTATCAATGGTATCATACAAACTTCTCATTATTCACCGCTTGCGGAAAATTACCAGAACCTGTCACGTTTTACAGTTACGAAAGTTTTATTGAAAACAACCTATGTTGTTCTGCTGCAGGAATAACGCTTGTTGAAAACTACATTGCGTCTTTCTATGATGTGACGCTTTGTCCAAAGGCCTTGCCAATGATGGCTTCGTGTTCGGCTAGTGAAATTGTAAACGAGGAGGAATGCCAGAAAAATTGGACAAAATACGTAGAAACAATCAATCAGTTCAATGCTTCTTTTTATGCACAAACAGATTCAGTAGCGTTGGTGGTATTGTATCCCGATTTTAATTCATTCATTCAAAGTGGAAAGTGTGAATGTATCTTGGATTATATCAAATACTTGAGAAATTACATCGCAGCTGACCAAACGACAATTCAATTTTTAAATACGCCTGTACAAACGATTGATGAATTTTGTCCTTCTACTTTATTGCCTCCTGCTACAGATCCATGCGTTGTTGCGTATGATGATTATTTAAGTTGTGTGCGTCATTACAACGAATGGGCTATAAAAAATAACAGCGGTTTCATCAAAGAAATGGTGAAACTGGAAGATTTTATCAGCAATAATTTATGCTTGTGCGTTGACGTGTATTGCGCTGCTTTGCAACAAGTAATGGATGGTGTCATTTCCTTTGATCGTTTACCGGACATATTGAGTATTTGCAATGAAACTTCGCAAGCTCCATGTACGCCAACGCAAGAAAGTTTGAATGGAATTGATATTCCGTATGCACAATTTATTGATCCTTGTTACGAATTATTCAACAATGTTGCAATGATTAATGCGCAACACACTTACGACAGTATTATTGCGGTTTATACGCAACAGTTCACAGAAAATTATATCGCTCATTGCATGGCTGCGAAGGAATCGTTAAAAATAACGTTCAACGAAGCAGAACATCATTTCACCTTGTATTATTACGACCAAGCAGGTAATTTGATCAAAACCGTGCCACCTGAAGGTGTGGAATTGTTGGATTTGTCGAATGGTCTTTCCGATTTCATTGATCAACAACGTTTGCAAGGGCTTAATACGGTAACGACCATGCACCGTTTGGAAACGCGTTATCAGTACAATTCGTTGAATCAACTGGTTGCTCAAACAATGCCTGATCAAGATAACATGAATATTCTGGAGGAATTTTTACCAAATGGAATTCCAGCTAACTTCAAAACAACGGCCATACAAATGTTGGATGCTGCTTTGGGATACATGACAGGATATGTCGAGTTAAATCCTGGGGTTGGTATGGGAACGCGTGGCTATTTGTTACGAACAACCACTGGCGGTGCAAGTTGGGTGAAAGTTGCAGGGACTGTTGCAGCAAGCTTGAAAAAAACGGTCTGGTTGAACGATACCTACGGTTATGCTTTTGGGGCAGATGGCGAGTTGTTTGAAACGCGTAACGGTGGAAATCATTGGGATTTATTGAATACCTACGCCAACAATATCACGTCTCGTATTGCAGCTGTTTCGCCTATTGGTGCAACTAAATTAATAGCTGTAACAGCTGATGGCAAATGGTTTACTATTGAATCTAACTTTGGAACAGCTACTGCAACTACCTTGTCTTTGCCTGTGTCTATTACAATCAATAATTTACAAGTGTTGAACGTGACAGACATGACTTGTTATCCAAACGCTACTGGTTTACCGCTCATTTATATCACGGCACAAACGCAACATTTAGTTACCAACCAAATTGGTTACCAACTAATCAAAGGAAATCCAGTTGCTCCAAGTTTTTTCTCTTGGACGGAGGAACAATTTACTGCAACAGCAGGAAAAGTGGCGGCTTTTTATACCAATACTTCTGGTTATGTATTTGGTGACGAAGGCCGCATGTTACACCTTGAAACGATTGGGAACAATCAAGTTGCTTCTCTTACGATGTCAGGCGAACGTAGTCCTGTTTTGGAAGCTTATTTCTTGAACAAAGACAAAGGAATTGCTTGTTTCCAAACAGCTACTGGTCCTCAAATCAAAGTGACATCGGATGGTGGTAACACGTGGTCGCTACTTTCTCAATTAATTGGTCAAAACCTCCGTTTGAGTTTGTTGCAACGCACTGCTGCGCCAACAAGTAATTTGCGTTTGGTAGCAAGTAATGGTGCGTTAACGTATGTGGTGGTACTAACGTCTGGTACTAACGTTAGTGTAACTTCACAAAACAGCACAACAACTCCGTCTACGGCTGCACTCAATGCAAGTGTTGATGCATTAGCTGGTGTTCCTGTGGGAACAAACTACACGTATTACTATTTAAAAAATAACCAACTCTATAAATCAACCATGATAGCCAACAATAGCGCAGCTTCCATAACGTGGTCACAAGCTAGTGTGAGTTATGCAAATGTCTTCGGCTTAACTTACACACCGTCAAATGTAAAATTAAGTGCTGTTGTACAAAACAACACTGTTGTGTTGAGCGTGTTGGAGCAAAATGGTAACTTAAGAATATTAAAAGCACCTGTTTCATCGAATAACTTCACTGTTGCTACTTATGCGGGTGTCTCGTCACTTACCTTGATCAATGCAAGTACTACAGGGAACGACAATTATTGGATTCTTAGAAACACGAATAATACTGTTCAAAAACTACCAGTTTTAGGGAATACTGTTGCAACTATTACTTCAACAGCGAGTGATTTAACACAAGTTGCAGCAACGGAGAAACGTTTGCTTGCTTTTGGAACCAACGGTACCATTGCACTCACTGATGTTGATGTAAACAGTGGGCTTACAAATGTTACATTTACTGCAGATCCAATTACTTGGAGTAAGTTGCCGTTGCAAGCTCTTGCAAAAAATGGCAATGCTATTGTAGTGGTGGGAGACAAAGGAACGGTACTATACAAACACAATTACACAGATGGAACACCAGTTTGGACCTCACTTGGTGTGCAAACGAGCGCTAATTTAACAGCAACGGCTGCATTGAATGCAGGAAATTGGGCTGTAGTGGGTAGTCAAGGTTATAGTCAACGTTTGAATACAATAACAGCTACAAGTTTTACAACAATTCCGTTTGTAGCTACTACTGGAAGCAGCTTGGCACAAATTTTCCCGAGTGTAACGTGGAATAGTGTTGGTGTGTTGGGTAACCGTGTGAGCATTGCGGGTAGCAATGGTACGCTTGCATTTACATCAGATTGGACAACGAGCGACTGGATGGCTCAAAGCTTGCTAGGGGGACAAAACATTTCAAGTGTCGTTTATAAACCAAATGGTTTGTTCAGTTTCGTGACAACTTCTAATGGTAAAATGTACAAAATGGTTGGGTTTAACACCACCGAAAACACGCATTTATATGGACCAAGATACAACGATGTTCATTTTGCTTCGAGTGCTGTTGGTAGTTTTGTTGGGGCGCATTTTGCTGTCAAAACAACCCAAACGGGCGGACTTATTTGGAATAGTTTATTGCCAACGGTGATTACAAATTCAGGAGCAAGTTGGACAACGTACACACAAAAAATTGATAAAGTTTGGACTGCTCAAGCAGCGCAAGGACAAACCATTGTATTGTTTGCTGGAAACGGTATTGTTGGACAAGCAAAAAACAACCAAGTTCACGCACAAACTATTAACGGACAAGTAACGACACTCAAAAGTGCAAATGCAGCAAATACCAACGGGTATTACAGTATCGGAAACACTGTTTATCGCTTTGGAATTCAATTCACGAATCCTGTTTCAAGCTGTGTATCATGGACAGGTAATCCATCATTTGTACAAACAGGCACAATCAATGCCCTGCATGTTTTTCAAAACACGGG
>ERZ650308.1928-NODE-1928-length-10417-cov-5.078846_pt1 | contig 10417 bp, 9 predicted proteins | sample MGYA00376244_ERZ650308 | MGnify/ENA primary metagenome ERZ650308 (study PRJEB26733, sample SAMN07839295) | wastewater metagenome | biome: small river; feature: stream; material: water | place: USA: North Carolina | collected 2016-04-26 ...
GTTCCTCAACACAATGCAGTTTTAGGAGATGAAATCACTTCTGCCTCTGCGCCACGTGTTGATGCAGGTCCTATTGCTGTGCTTCCCGAAAACCACGACGACAACACCATTGGTGGCAGTCAGGTTTTCCGTGATGCCGTCATTGAGGCTGGGGGAGACCTTCAGCCTTTGGGTCCGGATACTCGTGGTTTGGTCTGGCTTTCGTACACAAAATCTTCTGAACTCGGTGAGGTACTCGCAGCGAACCCTCAACTGACCTGGGTGCAGTTGCCCTGGGCTGGCGTTGATGCCTATGCGCAAGTGCTCAGTGAGCTCTCACGCCCTGGTTTGGTTTTCACCAGTGCCAAAGGTTCCTACGCCCAGCCCGTGGCAGAGCATGCCTTTGGCATGATCTTTGCGCTGTTGAGACTCTTCCCTCGCCGTATTCGTGCCACCAGTTGGGATGCTGAACCCAAGGGCATTTCTCTCTTCAACAAGAACGTCGTCATCATTGGTGCTGGCGGTATTGCGCGGGAACTCATTCGCCAACTAGAACCTTTCAACACCCACATCACGGTCGTGCGACGCTCGGCAGGCCAGGTTCCTGGCGCTGCCAGTACCGTTACAACCGACCGTTTACATAAGGTCCTGCCCACCGCCGATGTGGTTGTCGTTGCTGCCGCGCTCACAGGGGAGACCACGCACCTCATTGGTGTCGAAGAACTTGCTTTGATGAAACCCACTGCGGTGTTAGTCAACATTGCTCGAGGTCCACTGGTGGATCCTGATGCTCTTGTTGAGGCGTTGAACGCAGAAAAGATTTATGGGGCAGCCATAGATGTGACACAACCTGAGCCTTTGCCCAATGGTCATCCGTTGTGGACGGCAAAGAATGTGTTGATCACGCCGCACATGGCAGATACGCCAGATATGACCGCACCATTGCTGGCAGAACGCATCTCTAGGAACGTTGCGGCGTTCATTGCCGGGGAGCAGTTCACCGGTGTGGTGGATACCGAAGCTGGCTACTAGAGAGCTTGTCTCGTGCGCGGTTTTTGCACCGTCTCATTTGGGGTAATATAAAAACGCCTAAAAGCAATCCCCGATAGCTCAATTGGCAGAGCAACGCACTGTTAATGCGTAGGTTCATGGTTCGAGTCCATGTCGGGGAGCGAAGCCCCTGGTCCTCCACCAGGGGCTTTTTACTTGCCCTGCTGTCTTCGGTAGCGTGGGGGTGTTCGTGTTGAGGAGGCGCCGTGGCTTTATCTGCTGCTGATAAGCGCGCCCTGCGAACCGGTATCTCTGTCGGAATTGCCGTGGCCGCCTATGGCGTATCTTTTGGTGCACTGAGTGTTGCTGCCGGTCTCGACGTATGGCAGACGTGTTTCTTGTCTTTGGTGCTGTTCTCTGGCGGGTCACAGTTTGCCGTTATTGGCATCATTGCCTCCGGCGGTGCTGCAGCGGGAATACCGGCAATCGCTTCCAGTACCTTCTTGGCATTGCGTAACGGCATCTATTCCATGCGTGTGGCACCGATTGTGGGGGATGGGCCGTGGTGGCGACGCCTCGTTGCGGCTCAGCTCACCATTGATGAATCAACTGCAGTTGCCATTGCCCAAGATGAAAAAAGCGCGCAGAAGGTTGGTTTCTGGACCACCGGTATTGCGATCTATATCGGCTGGAACCTCGCCACTTTTGCCGGAGCATTGCTGGGCAATCTTGTCGGTGACGTTAATCAATTTGGTTTAGATGCCGTCGCAGCAGCTGCCTTTGTGGGATTGTTGTGGCCACGTCTCAAGCAGTTACAAGCTGCTGCGGTTGCCATGGTCGCAGCCGTGCTGGCAACGCTGTTGATTCCCTTCACGCCACCGGGCGTTCCTGTTCTGGCAGCAGCTGTTGTTGCGCTGGTATTTGGTTTGACCAACTGGCTACACCGCGAACCCGCAGCGCAGGTTCAACCAGATGATGCTTCCGAGCCGTTGGATACTCCTGGATTCCATCCAGGGCATGAGGGGGCAACATCATGACTCTCTGGTTAACCGTGATCATCGCCTCGGTACTCTCGTTCGCCGTGAAATACACCGGCTATCTCATTCCACAAAGCATGCTGGAAAAGCCTAAGTTCACCCGTGTGACCAACCTGTTAACGGTTGCCATGCTTGCGGCACTTGTTGCTGTTCAGACGCTCGGATCTGGTCAAGCGATCGCGTTAGACGCCCGCATACCTGCGGTCATCCTGGCAGCCATCCTGTTCTCGTTCCGCGTGCCCTTTATCGTGGTGGTCGCGGTTGCCGGAATCGTGGCAGTGGTGCTGAGAAACCTCGGCTGGATGGCCTAGTCCTCGAGGTTGTCAATGCCGGGCATCCAGGACTTGCCCGGCTTGCCCCAGCCGCGCTTGCGTTCAATCTTGGACGCCTGCTTGTTGAATTCGTAGTCCAGGCGGTCGGTGTAGAGGTAGCCAAGCAGGTGGTCGTATTCGTGCTGGAAGATGCGGGCGAACCAACCGTCGCATTCGATCTCAAAAGGCTTTCCTTCGAGGTCTACCGCGCGCAGCAATGCCTTCTCGGCACGCACGAGGGGGAAACGCTCACCAGGGAAGGACAGGCAACCCTCGTCGTCGGCGTCGGTGGTGTCGCGAATTTCTAGCGGAGAAATCAAGAGGGTAGGGTTGATGGCCACACCCCGTCGTGGTGTTCCATCATCTTCGGGGTAGTCATAGACAAACACCTGGAGGCCTACGCCCACCTGAGGAGCTGCCAGTCCCACACCAGGAGCTTCATCCATGGTGTCGAACATGTCCTGAACGAGGGTTCGAAGCTCGTCATCAAACTTCGTCACCGGCGCAGCGGGTTCGTGGAGGACAGGTTCACCTGAGATAACAATGGGGCGCACGGTCATGCCTCAAGCCTATTAGCAGCTTGGCAAGGTAGCGTTCTAGTTATGCTTGGCGACTTGCCCGACCTCACACAGGTCCACTTCGAACCATCCCAGCTCATCGGTATTCCTTTTGCGCTGGTGGGCGCTGTGTTGATGTCTATTGGTGCACAGCTTCAGCACCGCGGTGTGGGCAAAGTTGGCAGCGACGGTGACGAGGGAAGTTCATCGCTGAATTTCAAGCAGCTCCTAGGGCTCTTCCGTCGCCCGTCGTGGCTCACCGGAACATTGCTCTTGGGTGGAGCGATCTTGTTCCAGCTGATTTCTCTCGGTTTCTCACCCCTGATTGTGGTTCAGCCCATCGGTGCCGTGGCACTGGTCATGACCGCAATTCTCAACTCTCGAGTGAGCAAAACCAGTCTCAATAAAGAATCCATCATTGCGATCGCGTTGAGTGTCGGCGGCATCGGTATCTTCGTGTCGATTGCCGCGTTCACTGCTGTGAACGCCCCGATGACTTCAGCCGACCTGGCCGAGATTCTCATCATTTTGATTGTTGTTCTCGCCATCTTTGGCGCACTGTATTTGATCTTCCGTAAGCACCTCTCCGCGCTGTATTACATCGTGGGTGCTGGTGTTCTCTACGGATTTGTCGCCACCTTGGCCAAGGTTGTCATCACGAGCATTACTCACGGTGCAACGGATTGGCTCACCTGGGCCTGCTTGGCGGCTCTGCTGGCGGCCACCATTCTGGGTGCTCTTTTCGTTCAGAACGCGTATTCCTCTGGTCCGCCTGACCTCGTGATTGCAGGGCTGACCGTGATCGATCCCATCGTTGCGGTGACCATCGGTATCGTCATCCTCGACGAGGCTTCTCAGGCTCCACCGTGGGCGATTGTGGCCTATATTGTTGCCGGTGTCCTTGCCGTCATCGGTGTATTCCTTCTGGCGAAATACCACCCTGATGCTCATGAGCCACTTGCAGAAGCAGGTGCCGAGGCAAAAGCTGGTTTCCAGGGCGCGAAAGCTGAATCTAAGGCAAAAGTGAATGCAGCGGCACACGGCGCTAAAGAGGCCATCAAGAAGGCCAAGTCCGTAAACTAAAGGCACTATGCCGAAACCTTTACGCATCCTGATTGGGTGTGACACCTTCGGTCCGAACGTTAACGGAGCAGCTAAGTTCGCTGAACGTTTAGCCGCCGGCCTTGTTGAGCGTGGACACGATGTTCGTGTCATGGCTCCTGCCGCCGGACGTAAGTCGGGAACCTGGGTGGAAACCCACGAAGGTCAGCCGATGACGATGTATCGCATCAAGAGCTGGCGTTGGTATCCGCACGACTGGCTCCGCTACATGATTCCCTGGCGCGTGCGCCACAACTCTGCTCGAGTACTCGATCACTTCAAGCCAGACGTTGTTCACTTCCAGTCCCACCTCATCGTTGGTGGTGGTCTCACTAAGGAAGCTGAACTCCGCGGTATTCGCATCATTGGCACGAACCACTTCATGCCCGAAAACATGATGCAGTTCACCCTTCTCCCTGGACCCACTCAGCGCAGTGTGATTCGCCTGGTGTGGAAAGCAGCTGCGCGCACCTTTGGCCGTGCAGAGGCCGTCACCACCCCCACGCGTCGAGCAGCAAACTTCCTCGAGGAATACACTCACCTCACCGACGTTCACGCGATCTCCTGCGGTATCAACGCCCACCACTACACGCCTAACTTTGACACTGATGGTGAGAACCGCATCGTCTTTGTTGGTCGCATTACGGGCGAAAAAAAGCTTGATGTTCTTCTCAAGGCATTCCGCAAACTTCCCCCTGAACTCAATGCAAAACTTGAATTCGTTGGCGGCGGAGATCTACTTCAGCAGATGAAGCAGCAGGTCGCACACTTGGGCTTGAATGACAAAGTCACCTTCACCGGTTACGTCTCTGATGATGAGCTCAAGGCAGCTCTGACACGTGCCAAGGTCTTTGCGATGCCTTCAATTGCAGAGCTTCAGTCCATTGCGACCATGGAGGCCATGGCCACAGCACTTCCTATCGTGGGAGCTAACGCTATGGCCTTGCCTCACCTGATCCACGATGGAGAGAACGGCTATCTCTTTGAGCCCAATAATGTGGATGATCTCCGCGACAAGTTGGTCAAGGTTCTCACCGCAGATAAGGAAGAGCTTCTTCGTATGAAGAACAACTCTTTGAAGTTCATTCGGGGTCACGACATCACGCGCACCCTCGACACGTTCGAAGCTCTGTATCGCGGTCAAGAGGTTGTTGACCCAGACCCAGAGCTCACAGACGACTAAACTTTTACTCGTAACACCACAAGGGGCGGTAGCTCAGCTGGTTAGAGCAGCGGACTCATAATCCGTCGGTCACGGGTTCAAGTCCCGTCCGCCCTACAGAAAAAGGGACCCCCGAAGGGGTCCCTTTCTTTGTTCTCTGGCTACTTGAGATTCGCACCGATCACGTTGATGAGTTCTTCATCTCGGTCGCCGCTGAGTTCCCACAGCATCGCTCCGCCAAGGCCTTTGACCTTGATGTAGTCGACCTTGATCTTGATGGACTGAGGGTCGTCATAGCTGATCCAGAGCTTGCGCGCTGGGTCGTAGAGGTAGGGAACCTGTGCCTCGGCATCCCAGTAGCGGGTCATGGTTGGGAGGTAGTTGTTCTTGATGTCGGTGTAATCAAAAACTCCCTTTTCCCATGTGCCCACAGAAGCGTTCACGCCGGACTGATAGAGACCGTTAGCTGTCGCGCTCACGTTCTCCCAGCCGCGTCCGTATAGGGGCAGACCCAATACGAGTTTCTGTGCAGGGAAGCCAGCGTTCAGATAAGCATCAACAGAATCAGAGATGCTGAATCCCTGTGCAGTGTCCTTTGATCCCACATTCAGGGGAGCGTTGTGGCCAGTAATGGGATCCCAACCACCGTGGTAGTCGTAGGACATGAGGTTCATCCAGTCGATGATTCCACCGATGTTCTTGGCTTCCAGGTTGGGGATAGTGGTGGGGCCAGCGGGTGCTGCGATGGTGAGCGGGTGGTGCTCGCCATCAATTGCAGTCTGTGCTGCCAACTCTGCCTTGAACTCTGCAAGCAGCGCGGTGTAGTTGGCCTTATCTGCTGCAGTACCTGCATACAGACCACCAGAAACGGGGTATTCCCAGTCAATGTCGATGCCATCAAACCCGTAGGTCTTCATGAAGTCCACACACGAAGAGACGAACGTCTTGCGTGAGCTGTCAGTGGCAGCGGCTGCCGAGAAGTTCTTGCTCCAGGTCCAACCACCGATAGAGATCATGGTTTCGAGGTTGGGATTAGCTGCCTTGAGTTTGGTGAGCTGGTTGAAGTTTCCGCGCTTGGCGCCCTGGTCCCAGCTATCTCCGGCAAAAGCCTTGTCGGTGTCGGCATAAGAGTCGCCCACAACGCATTTGCCATCTGCGATGTTGGCAAAAGCGAAGTTGATGTGGGTGATCTTCTGAGCAGGAATATCCGCAACTTGGTAGTTGCGGGCATAGGTTGCCCAGGAGGGGTAATACGCCACGATCTTCTTATCCCCGGTGTAAGCATCGGGGCTCGGAACGTAAGGGTCTACGGGTGGAGTTGTGGGGTCAACCGGGGGAGTAGTGGGATCCACCGTTGGGGTGGGATCTGGCTTTACTGTCTCGGTGGGAGTGGGTTGAGGCGTCACTCCTGAACCAGCCACTTCACACGTTCCCACAGCGGTTGCGCAGGTTGTAGGCAAGGCAAAGCTGCCGTTATCGGTGAAGCCCAGTGTGACAGAAGCTCCTGGAGCGATAGTGCCATTCCAGGACAGGTTGGTTGCGGTGAGAACACCACCTGCGAGGAAGGAGCTTGCGTTCCACATTGAGACGCTGGAGCCCTTCCAGGGAAGAGAAACGGACCACTTGTTGAGTGTCGTGGTGCCCGTGTTAGTGACAACCATGTCCACATTGCGTCCCGTGCCCCAATCGCTGGTGACCTTGAGTGCGACCTTGAGAGCACTTGTTGAGGTTGCGGGAGTGGTGGGGGTTGGGGTCGGCGTCACGGTGGGATCAACGGTTGGTACAGGGTCGGGCGTCACAGTTGAGGAGCCATTGTTGACTGCACAGGTAGCGCCAGAAACCACGCAGGTGGTGGGCGTCATAGCCCCACCCTTTGGAGCGCCCACAAAACCAAAGGTGACGGAAGCACCAGGAGCTAGTGCAAGGTTCCAGCTGGGGCCTGAGAAACGGTAGCCGCCTGTTGTGCTTGTTGCAGTGGCATCCCACGTGGAGCTAATCGTGTTGGCGTAGGGGATGGATACGGACCAGGGATTGATGCTCTTGGTCGAAGTGTTCTTAACCGTGACACTTCCTTGGAATCCAGAGCCCCAGTCCTGGGTGATTTTCCAGTCCACGTTAACGTCACTCGTTGCTGCCTGAGCCGTGGTGGTTATCCCTGCCACAGATAATGCTGTGACGGCCAGTGCGGCAATGGCAATTGTCGGTCGTTTGTACTTCATGTGGGTTATCTCCTCATCGAATTGTTTGTGCTCACCCGGTGCTTGTGGCTGAGGGGGCGAGCTGTCATATATCGAGCCAACTGCCCCAAACTGGGAAAGGACTGATTTTTTAGACGAAAAGTCTAAATCTGTGGAAAAGTATGTTCTTGATTGGTGAAATTGGAGTGGCTCCACGGGGCATAACCTCTTGAGAACTAATGTGAATCTGTGACCACTCCAACACCTGCCGCTGCTGTCCCTCAGACCCCCGAAGAGGCGTATGCCTACTACCGCAGCCGTCGCCATGAAATGGCGTTACTGCCCCAGGGTTCGCTCGCGTTGGTGAACACCCAGTGGTTCTATGGAGCTCCTGGGGAGACAGAAAGTGTCTGGGGTGTCAATGGCCTGTGGTCAGCACTTCCCGAAGGGGAAAAGGGCATCCTCTTGACTGCCACGGCAGCAGAGAACATCACCGTAGATGGTGTTGTAGTTGATGGAACTGTTGTTGTCACCGGTAAGGATGCAGAGACTGCCTCCACCATCGTTTTTGACGAGACCAAGTCTGGAACCATCATCAAGGGCGAAGATGGCAGATATGCGCTTCGCGTCTGGGACACCAACTCAGATGACCTGCAGAACTTTGGCTCAATTGATGCTTTCGATTACAACCCAGATTGGGTGATCACCGGAACATTCACCCCTATTGAGGGCGGTCGTGCTGTTGAGGTGTCTCACCTCAAAGATCAGGGTGCTGGCCGTGACAAGGTGATTCCTGGCGACATTCGTTTCACCATTGATGGTGTCGAATACGCACCCTCTGCCTTCAAAGAGGGCCGTGCTCTCATGATTGTGTTCTCGGACGCCACATCAGGTCCTGTTACCTATAGCGTGGGCCGTTTCCTTATGGTTGCGCCTAATCCAGATGGCACCATCACGCTGGACTTCAACCGCGCCTACCTGCCACCGTGCGCATTCAGCTATAACTTCAACTGCCCTATGCCTCCGGCAGAGAATCGTTTCCCTTTTGCTGTTGAAGCAGGGGAGAAGAACGTTCTCAACAAAGCCGGAGAACTTCTCCACTAGGACTTAACTGGGCGGCCTCTCTTGGGGCGACCCAGGGCATAGCCGGGCTGGGGCTTGATTACTGCTGCCTGAACATCTCCTAGCCATGCAGACACTGCTTCGCGATAGCGCAGGGCAGCTTGTTCGTTCAGGTGCTGGGCAGGTGACTGTGCATTGGCTGCTGGAGTCTGTTCCAATAATGCACCGAGCTTGGTCAGTAGCGCCGTGGCATGCTGTTCGCTCACACTGGAGCTGATCAGAACGACGTCTTTCACATCTGCCCATTCGGGCAGAACAGTAAGGGTGTTGCCTTCAAGCCAGGCAACAGCTTCCTCTTTCCCCGCCTCGGTCAGCGCATAGAGGGGAAGTCCGTCGTCGGTGAGGCCCTGGTGGACAACGAGCCCTGCCGTGCTGAGTCGGTCCAAGGTGCCATAAACCTGTCCCACGTTGGTCTTGGCGCGGTGCGGAGCACGAGCGCCAAGCTCGGCATGGAGCTGGAGGCCATATGCGGGACCCAGGGTCAAGATCCCCAGGAGTGCTTCGCGAACGGCCATAAAAACACTCTACTGAGTAGAGTCTCACTCTGAGAACTCGCTGTGAGGGGATAAACCCCTGTTGTTATGCGGGTCTGGGCTGTGTCACACTTGTCTCACAACAAAATACGCACGAGAACAGCTCGCATCCATGTGGTCGTAGGGGAAGACGCACCACAAAGAAAAGGATGAAGAGATGACTGCAGTGTCGACCGGAGTGGTTTATATCCACTCCTCGCCTCGCGCGTTAAGCCCACATGTTGAGTGGGCTATTAGTCGTGTCCTCGGTAAGGGCATCACGCTCTCCTGGAGTCCACAGCCCATCCTCAGCGGCTCTCAGCGCTCTGAATACGTCTGGCAGGGCCCTGTAGGCTCAGCAAGCGCTATTGCGTCTGAGTTATTGGGCTGGGAGCAGTTGCGCTTTGAGATCACCGAAGATGCCGCACCTGGTATTGATGGTGGTCGCTGGTGTCACACTCCAAGCCTGGGGCTCTTTCATTCGCCTGTGGATGCTGCAGGCAACATGGTGATTACCGAAAACAGGCTGCGTGCGGTGTTGGACTTTGCGGGTAAAGATGCTGATCTTCTGCGCACGGGCATCTCGCGCTCTTTGGGCGAAGAGTGGGACACGGAACTCGATGTCTTCCGTCATGCCTCAGATATGGCACCTGTGCGCTGGCTGCACCAGGTGGGCTAGTTCATACCTGTAGATCTGTTAACGAAGAAAGCCCCTGCAATGCAGGGGCTTTCTTGGTTTGTGGCTTAGTTGTAGCTGCGGAACGCAACCACGGCGTTGTGTCCACCGAAGCCGAAAGAGTTGCTGATGGCGAGTATGTCGCCGGCAGGAAGCTCACGTGGGCTGGTGACAACATCAAGCTTGATCTCAGGATCCTGATCGTCAAGGTTGATAGTTGGGGGAGCAAGACGGTTGTGAAGAGCCAGAACGGTGAACATGGCCTCAATGGCACCTGCACCACCCAAGAGGTGACCGGTAGAAGCCTTAGTTGCTGACACGGCGATGTTGTCCAGGTGGTCACCGAAGACGCGACGCAGTGCGTTGTATTCAGCAATGTCTCCCACAGGAGTGGACGTGGCGTGAGCGTTGATGTGGACGACGTCCTCGATCTTTGCGCCAGCCTGTTCAATGGCCTGCAACATTGCACGTGCTGCAGCAGAACCCTCGGGGTCTGGAGCAGTGATGTGGTACGCGTCAGAGGTGACAGCGCCGCCAGCAACCTCTGCATAAATCTTTGCGCCACGAGCAAGAGCGTGCTCTTCAGTTTCGAGAACCAGAGCAGCAGCACCTTCACCGAGGACGAAACCGTCACGGTTCACGTCATAGGGGCGAGAAGCTGCCTGGGGGTCGTCATTGCGCTTGGACAGTGCCTGCATGGCAGCGAACGATGCAATGGGAAGTGGGTGGATAGCAGCTTCTGAACCACCGGCGATGATGACATCTGCCAGACCGGCCTGCAGGTGCTCATAAG
>ERZ650308.1929-NODE-1929-length-10415-cov-4.985907_pt1 | contig 10415 bp, 24 predicted proteins | sample MGYA00376244_ERZ650308 | MGnify/ENA primary metagenome ERZ650308 (study PRJEB26733, sample SAMN07839295) | wastewater metagenome | biome: small river; feature: stream; material: water | place: USA: North Carolina | collected 2016-04-26 ...
ATCAGGCCCCATGCACGCATCGGTTGATTGGGTCATCGTCGGCGGCGAGTCCGGCCCCAAGGCCCGCCCAATGCACCCGCAGTGGGTTCGCGACATCCGCGATCAGTGCGAGGCGGCCGGCGTTCCGATGATGCTGAAGCAGTGGGGTGAGTGGAAGCCCATCAGCCAGATGGATGAATCCGAGCACGGCGGACTTTACAAGTCATGCGTGATCGCAAAGCCGCACGAGAACCAGAGCAACTTAGACGACATCTATGGCCGCCGTTGCACCGTGCCCAGCACGGTACTCCATGCGAACGGCTCGACGCACGACATCACTGAGCCGATGGCCTTCATGCAAGGCACCGAGGCGATGCAGATCTTCCGCATCGGAAAAAAGACCGCCGGCCGCCTGCTTGATGGCGTGCTGCACGACGGCTACCCAACCCCGCAATGAAACCCAACCTACCGACCACCTAAAGCCCTCCCTCGCGAGGGCTTTTTACTGGAGTACAGCAATGGCAACGAAGATCAAAATCACCGGCCCTGATGCGCTGGCGATCCGCAAGAAACTGAGCCTGAACCAGTCCGACTTCTGGACCCCGTTCGGCGTCACCCAATCCGGCGGCAGCCGCTACGAGTCGGGCCGCAACATCCCCCGCCCGGTGCAAATCCTTCTCGCAGCCAAGTACGGTAAGGCAGCAGCGAAGCGTGAGGCGCTGGCAGTTGTGGGCGTGGAGGTTGTATGAGCGAGCAGACAGCAACCCCTTCGTCGCACTGGCGCGCAGAGGGGCAGGCCGACCCGCACGCGGGGCATTACGACTGCGAGCGGGCAGCCCTTGCCATGGGAAACCTGACCGACGATCAGTTGGCGAACGCAGCGTTCATGTTCTACAACGACTACCCGAGCCTGCAGGACGTTTTGGATGGGAAAGCTTTTCAGCCCATTGCCTACATGACTGCCGTGAAAGACCGCATCCGCTGGCTTTCTCGCTCCCTTGAGAAAGTGACCGCCGAGCTTGCCGCTGTGCGAGAGAGTCGCGACGTTATGTCGGAGTGCCATCGAATCAACGTCGCCGAACGCGACAGCCGCATCAAGTCTCTGTATTCCCAGCTTGCGGCATCGAGAAAACAACCCATTGTTGGAGTTGTCGACGAAAACGAAGATGGGCTTTTTGCAGACCTTGAGACACCCGAGGGTGTTCTTGTTAAGTGGGGCGACAGGATCTACGCCCACCCCGCCCCCGTCCGCAAGCTGACGGACGAAACGATCAATTCCATGCATGGGCGCGACGGCGACAAGTATGCATTTGCCCGCGCCATCGAGCGGTATTTGAGCGGAGAAGACGAATAATGCTCGCCAAGAACGCAACCATCTTCCGCATCACCGGCCCGGTGTCTGGCCTCGACGAAGCCCTCAAGGCTCGCCCGTTCATGGACCTGACGCCCGGCATGGCAAGCGGCTCCGGCTTCGTGATCGCCTCGCCGGACTACGGCACCTTCACCCGCAAGGCCGGCGACTTCACGGAGTTCCGGCTTCGCACCGACACAAAGATCCTGCCGGCCAGCGTTGTGAATGACGCCACCGCCGAGAAAGCCAAGGAAATCGAGGCCATGCAGGGCTACAAGCCCGGCCGCAAGCAGACGAAGGAAATCAAGGAGGCCGTCACCCTTGAACTGCTGGCATCCGCCTTTGTGAAGACGCACATCACTCGCGGCTGGTTCGACTCTACCGGCTGGCTGGTGATCGACACGGCCAGCGCCAGCAAGGCGGAAGCGGTGCTTGATGCTCTGCGCAATGCGCTGGACGAGTTCCATGTGCGTTTCTGGCGCACCCAGCAGGTTCCCGAATCGGCCATGACCCTCTGGGTATCGACGCAGGAACCGCCCGAAGGTATGACCATCGACGACCGGGTGAAGCTCGCCGACCACGACGGCGGCACGGTGTCTGTCGTGAATCGTGATGCCACGTCGGCAGAGGTGATCCAGCTCATCACCGAAGGCGGCGCTGTCGTGTCTGAACTGGCCCTGACGCTGGAAGACGTAGCCTCCTTCGTGCTGGCGAACGGCACGCTCAAACGGCTGGCCTACCTCGACATTCAGGGCGAAGCCAAGGGCGATCCGCTCTCGCAAGAGGAAGAGGCGAACGCTGACCTGATCCTGTCCGGCGATGCGGTGCGCAAGGTTGTCGTGGCGCTGACTGCGGAGCTTGGCGGGCTGAAGCACGAATAACCACCCACCCATAGGAACCCACCATGAATTACACCCATACCGCGGTACCGCCGCAAATCCCCCAGCCGAAAGCCAGCAGCGACCTCAGCGAAATCCCCGCCGAGTTGCATTTCTTGAATACCGCCATCGACCACGCCGACCATGAGCTTGCATCGCTTGCCGACCGCCTGGATTCGGTGCTTCAGCCGATTCAGCCGTCCGGCCCGAGCGAGGACCGCTCGGGTCTCATGCCGCCCGCCGCCACCCCTTTGGGCTCCAGCATCCAGTCTGCCCGCTACCAGGTTGAGCGCATCACCACCCGCCTGATCGACATCCGCACCCGCATCGGCCTGTAACCAAGGAACCCACCATGAACCGTACCGACCTCATCAAATCCATTGCCGAGAAAACCGGCATCACCCAACTCTGCGCCGGCTCTGTGCTGGAAGTAATCACCAAGGAGACGACTGCCGCCCTCGTCCGCGGTGAATCCGTCGATATCCACGGACTCGCCAAGTTCAAGGTCGAGCACAAGGAAGCCCGTTCCGGTCGCAACCCGGCTACCGGATCAGCGATCCAGATCCCCGCCAAGAACGTCGTCAAGGTGACGGCAGCCAAGGCGCTCAACGACGCGGTGAATTGACATGAACGCAAAAGAGCTTGCGGCAAAGCTGAACGGCCGCGAATACCTGCAGGAAATAACCCGTGGCGAAGCCGAACTGGCGAAGGCATCTGGCCTCGTTGTGGTTTATGGTGCCAGCGATGACCTGATCGAGTTTCGCGGCGCAATCCGAGACGAGGGCGACTGCTACGACGGCGGAACGGTCCTCATTGACGCTAAGGGCGTTCTCCCGTCGTGGGACGAAGCCAGCGAAAGCGAGGAGGCGGCGCAGGAATACTTCGAGCGGAAGGCCAAGGCCCGCACCATCGAAGCCCTGTTTGCCAAGGAGCCGGGCTACACCTGGATCTACAAGACCGACATCCCGCACGAAACGTTCGAGATCGTCGAGGACGGCGAACCCTACTGCCGCGGCATCGTTTTCAACATTGGGGACATCCCCCCGCTCTAAAGGACAACAAGCATGGCTTCGGTCAACAAAGTGATTGTCGACTTTGGAAGGCTCAGGCAACTCTACATTGATGAGATGAAGAGCATCCCCCAAGTCAGCAAGGAACTCGGCGTCAGCCAATCCACCACCAGAGCCCGCCTAAAAGAGTGCGGGCTTTTGCGTACTAGGGGTGATGCGATACGGCTAGCTGCACGGCAGGGCCGCATGGGCTCTGGAGGACGTGGCAAAAAGCGCGTTTTTACCGAGGAGTGGAAACGCAATATCTCTAGTTCGTTGCGCGCATCAAAAGCTGCCACAGCCAAGGGCGTATCCAAGAAGCCCAGCGGCTACATCGAGGTCACCATGGGAGAGCACAAAGGCCGTGGATTACATGTCGTGTTGGTAGAGCAAGCCATCGGGCGACCCATTAAAGCCGAAGAAGTGGTCCATCACATTGATCACAACCGGAGCAATAACGAACTAAATAATTTGCAGCTCATGACTCGATCAGAACATACCCGGCTGCACCGACTTGAACAGACCAAAAGGAAAAACCATGGCTAGCGTGAACCGCGTAATTCTCATTGGAAATCTTGGTAAAGACCCCGAAACCCGCTACGCCCCCAGCGGCGAAGCGATCTGCAACATCACCCTCGCCACTACCGACACGTGGAAGGACAAAAATTCCGGCGAAAAGCGCGAGGCCACCGAATGGCATCGAGTGTGCTTCTTCGGCAAGCTCGCCGAGATCGCCGGCCAGTACCTGCGCAAAGGCTCGCAGGTCTATATCGAAGGCTCTTTGAGCACCCGGAAATGGACCGACAAGGAAAACGTCGAACGCTACACCACCGAAATCCGCGCCGACGAGATGAAGATGCTGGGCGGCAAGCCGGAAGGCGAGCGCCAGCAGAGCGAACCCCAGCAGCGCAGCCAGCCGGCACGCCAGCAGCAGAAACCGCAGGATCGTGACAGCGGCGGCGGGTTCGGGTCGTTCGAAGATGATATCCCGTTCGCATGCGTCGGCTCCGGCGCAAGCTGGCGCGCGATATAACCCAACCCCAAGGCGCTACCCGGCGCCATTTTTACGCCTAAAGGAAACCCATGAAACGCATTGCCATTGCCCTCTGCGCAGCCCTCGCCCTCTCCGCCTGCGGCAGCAAGGAAGAGCCCGTATCCTTCGCCACGCTGGAAGACGCCCGCGCCCAAGCCCGCGCCAACGGCGAATACAACGCCCAGCTCTACCGCGCTGAAAACCCGCGCTTCACCGATCACAAGATCGTCAGCCATGGCGACAGCACCCAGTCTCCGGACTGCCCGCAGGGTGACGGCTGGGCCAGCAACACGATCATGTCGGTGAATGGCAAGCAGATCGAGAAGTTCAAGGTGAAGTGCTCGACCGTCTCGGCAAGCCTTGGCTGCTACCTGGAAGACGACTTCGCCAAGAAGCCGTTTGCCGCCGAAGAAGGCCGCTGCCAGCCGATCAACAAGGTCCCGTTCCCGCTGCCCAAGCTTGTGAAATGACCGCGATCAGCTTCATGGTCTTTGCCGGAGCGGCAGGGATATTCGCTGCCGGCTTCTGGCTGGGACGAGCCACCAAGAAATAACCTCGGCACCTTCGGGTGCCTTTTTCATACATAAAGGAAGCCACATGCTTCGTAGTTATTGGAAGTTTCAGTACCCCGCCGCCGATCTGGCTTTCGCACTGATCGTCACCCCCGTAGTCCTCAAGTTGATGGGCTATATCGATTGGTCGTGGTGGTACGTGACCCTGCCGTTCTGGGGTGGAGCTGCTTTTGTGCTGGGCGTCCTGCTGATTGCCTTGCTCTTTGCGGCTGTCGCCGAGATGTGGAGGCGCTGACCATGGAAATCAAGATCAAGAAGCTCCACCACGGCGCCAAGATGCCGGCCTACGCAACGGCCGGTGCTGCCTGCTTTGACCTGCACGCGGCCACCGTGGCCGGCAGCCAGCACCTTGGCAGCGTCGTCCATGAGGGCTATCCGATCACCTGCGAAACGGGCCTTGCCTTCGAGATCCCGCAGGGCAACGTGATGCTGATATTCGGCCGCAGCGGCCACGGCTTCAAGGACAACGTGCGGCTGAGCAATGCTGTTGGCGTAATCGACGCCGATTATCGCGGCGAGGTGAAAGTCAAACTGACCTGCGACATCGATCCGCCTGACGACAAGCCGGGATTCTTCGTCAAACCCGGCGACCGCATTGCACAGGCGCTTGTCCTCCCGGTCGAGCGCGTCAATTTCATCTTTGCCGATGAACTGTCCGACACCGAGCGCGGCACGGGCGGCTTCGGTAGCACCGGAAAGGACTGAGCCATGACCGAGAAAGACTATTCCCTGCTGCGCCCGTTTGATCTGGAGGCGGCGAAGGCTGGAGTTCTGCTGTGCGATCAAAGCGGCTCTACGCTCGCCGGATTGCTCTGCTGCACTCCTGATTCCTCCGGTTATTTCCGTGCGTGGGTTGATCGTATCGGCGGGTTTGTTTCAAGCCTGCCCGGCAAAAGCATTCGACTCGCGCCCCTCTGTTGGGTAGAGGGCAAGCCGGTTTATCCGGGGGATATGCTTGAAGTCGAGCTTGTGTCGGGGGGCGATTGGCGCGAGGCGACCGTAGCGCGATCTGGATCTGCTCATGACGGCGAAAGGATTATCGCCGAGGGAGTCGGAAAGGAGATCATCAACGCGCCAGTATCGATGTGCCGCTGGCCCCGCCCGAAGCCCGTCAAGCGGTGGATCAATGTCTATCCGGCCACCGGGTACGACACCAAGGCCGCAGCCGACCAAGTAGCAGCCATTGGGCGCATCGCCTGCATCGAAATAGAACTTCCCCCGCTCAAGCCGTAACCCCGCCCGCACGGACTCAATCACATGGTCAAGAAAAAGGTACTCGACATCGACCGCGAATCCGTGCGGCAACGCATGGAGGCCGGCGAACAGATGGACACGGCTGCTGTGTGGAAAGCCACTGAAACCGGCACCTACCAATGGGCCTACGCCACGCTGTCCAGATGGCACAAGGCTGGCCTGGTTCATGTCGCTCAGTGGCACAAACGAAGTGATGGCGGGCAACCACAGCCGACCTACGCATGGGGTCCGGGTGAAGACGCCCCGCGCCCCGGCCCGCTCTCCGGTAAAGACAAAGCGCGGCGCTACATGGAAGCCCTCAAGGCCGACCCTGAGCGATACGCCCATTTCTGCGCTCGTCGCTCCATGAGGGAGCGCAAGAACCCGTTCATGGATCCCATTCACGCCGCCATGCTTGGCTACAAGCGATGCGGTAAAGGATGGTTGAAGCCCCAAGGATCAAGCAATGAGAGCTAACCACACACCGATGCTTCGGCTGCGTAGCGCGCCAGTCGGATCAACCGTCACCATCCCCGCCATGAAGCATCACAAGAGCCTGTACGTGGGCGACGTGGATACCGAGGGCTATGCCTACCTGTGGGCCTGCAAAGGCGCCAAGGAAGACGGCCTGCGCTGGCTGGTGATGGCTGCCGGGTCGCATGAGGTGGCGCTGTCATGAGGCCGCACATTCCCCAGCGGTCCGCACCAAAAGGCCGACCGCCAATGATCGTCAATCGCGGCCTGCGCAACGACGACCTTGAATTGCGAGAGCGCATGGCGGTGCAGGCAATCATTGACGGGAACGCTACGCCGTCGAATTACACCACCGTGGCCGACATGCACAGCGGATTGATCCTCGCTGGATCGCAGGGCGGGAAGAAGCAATACATATTCGACTACGCACACGGAACGGTCGGCCCTGTCTTGAGAAAGATTGCAGAGCGATACACACGGACTCACGTTATCTCTGCGACGACCAAAGAGAAGCAGGTTCTGCGGGAGTTTGTCACCAAGCATCGGGAATTTTGGATGCGGCAGAGCGCGGGGCTTTATGAGGCCGTGTGTCGGTCGCTGCAAAGTCAATACGACGCAATGAACAAGGGGAAGGAAGCGGCATGAGCAAGGAATTGATTGAACGGCTAAAGTGGCGATTCCAGATCCGGAATGCAATGAAGTTGGCGCAGATGACCGATGCGGAAATTGATAAGACCCTGGTGCTTATCGGGGCAGCGGAGGTCATGAAGAAATGACCATGACCGTTTCCAGGCTGCACAAGCAGCTATCCGAACTCATTGCCGCCGGACATGGGCGCAAGCCGGTGTGCATCAACAAGCGCACGTTCAATCACCAGCTGGAGCGGGACGGGGTGGTCATCATGCCCGTCGAAAGCGTTTCCGGGCCGGTGTTTATCACAATAGCCGATGACGACGGATGGCAGAAATTCAACCGTGACGGGACCGAAGCGGGCCGCTACACCGTTGTGCTGGCAGGAGGTGAAGAAGAATGAACAACGAACAAATCAAGGAAGTGATGCGGCTGTCCGACGATATCCGCACCGCTCACACATCCGAATGGGACGTATCTGACCTTGTAGAAGCTCAGAACGACCTGGAAGCCTACCTGCGCACCATCGGTGAGCCAGAGAACACCTTCCCGCTCAATCCCAACGGCTCCAGCAAGTGGGCACACCTGCAAAAGCACGATGGAGCCCAGGCTATCGGCGTCGTGTTCCGCACCGGCAGCGGGTCGGTCGGCTCGCTGGTCGATGGCCGCGTCGTATGGGCTGATTGGCTGGCGCATCCGAACGGGAGCAAGCCAGAGAGCGTGAATGCGGAGCTGCTGGAGGCGCTGAAGCGCGTCAGCTCGACACTCGAAGCGATTGGCGACCTGCCGTCAATGAAGGCCGACGTGGACGCAGCCATCGCCCGCGCCGAGTCGGCTATCGAGACTCCGGCAAAGGTCAGCCCGTGCGCTGGGCATGCGGTGCAGCAGGAAGCCGGCCATGAAAACGATTGATGAACTCGGATGGGACGATGCAGGCGAGGCTACGACTCTCGCAGCAGCTGCCGCCGACGCCGACGAATGGCTCGCACTGATCGAGCGATTGCATGACAACGGGCGCGGACCGTGGAAGTTTTCGGACCCGGAATCTGCCGGGAAACTGAGGGGCTGCCGGGCGTCGCTGCATAAATTTATCGATGCCGAGCGGGCGAAAGATCAACCTGCGGAAGCCGGAGATTGAATCATGGAAATCAAGGCTAGGATTTCAATTTCCCGCGACTCGTCAGGCGTGATCCGTATGCGTATCCGCGATGACGCATCACGCAATGAGTTTGTTGACTTAAAAATTTCAGCGGAGTCGTTTGGCTTGGCAATCACGGGACTGTCAGAAACCGAGTGTGAGGCGACCATCTCCAAGATAGAGACGGTCGGAATGACAAAGATCCGGGAAAAGCGCAGGGCCGCGTGCCCCATCAATACATACGACAAAACCGTGCTGGAGCGGTGGCTTAAAGAAAACTGCCAGGAGCCTGGATGGAGCCTAGTTACGTATCTGGGGTCACAAGGAAGCGTTGTTCGCGATCAAGCTGGGAATTTATTTTTGAACTACAGCGTTGTGAAGTACGTCAAGCAATCCCCGAAAGGCGGAAACCAAAATGACAGCAATGATTGAAGTCACCCAGGAAGATGCAAACAACTACTGCCTCGTTCTGAAGGCTCTTGGCATGGAAGAGGAAGGAGACCCGGTTTCCGCAATTGAAATGCTGAGAAGCTGGGAGGCGGAATCCAGCGCTCGCGCAACCCTGCTTGAGCAGCACCTGAGCGCAGTCCTGGAGATAGCCAATACATGGAAGCCCGACTACGCGTCAGTAATGGACCGCAACACGCTGAGGTACGCTCAAGCGTTCCTGGACCGGAAAGAGCCAATCTAACCACCGAAAGGCCAAGGTTAAAAAATATGGACGACGCCAAAATCGTACAACTGCTGCTGAATGTCGCGAGAGCCGCATATCTAGCCGCTGACGACAGTGAAGAGCTACTTACCGAAGACGGAATTGAACACCGGATCAGCACGGCGGATTTTGAAGACCTTTCAGAAGCACTTGATGCACTCGAGGGGCTGCCTGACGACAAGCCCGGATACGCGCTCAACGGCCCAGGCCGCGCCGAATGGGCATTGCGCGCTTTCCTGTCCGCTCAACCACCGAAAATCGATCCGTGGCACCCGATGAAACTCGCACCGAAAGATGGAACTGCGGTGCTTGCGTTGCTGGAGGGATCGGACATACCGCACCCCGTCAGATGGGTCGATTCTGGATGGCGGTCGTCCTGGGACGGCTACTGCTTCCCTCCTCACGACGGCCCGCTTTGCTGGATGGCGACTCCGGCAGCGCCGAATCAACCCCCGAAAGGCGGAGATTGAAAATGGCTGAGAACAGCAAAAACGGGGTCGCTGTGAGCGATGCATCAGGCCCCATGCACGCATCGGTTGATTGGGTCATCGTCGGCGGCGAGTCCGGCTCGAAGGCCCGCCCGATGCACCCGCAGTGGGCACGTGATCTGCGCGACCAGTGCGCCGAGGCCGGTGTGCCATTCCTGTTCAAGCAGTGGGGGGAGTGGGCGCCGTACGGCCGTGGCCGCTTGGATAGCTCGCTGCTCGTAGACCGAAGCGCACTGGACACCCCCTACATCAAGGTGGGGAAAAAGCTTGCCGGCCGCCTCCTGGACGGCCGGACGTGGGACGAGGTGCCAGCATGACATCAGTCATCGAGTTCTTGTCCGCCGCCTTCGGCATCTTCGGCACCATCCTTCTGGCCCTCAACGGGCGCCGCGCCGGCTGGGGCTTTGTGGCCTACCTGGTCAGCAATGCGGGCTGGATTTGGTTTGCCGTCGCCCATGCCCACTGGGCCTTGCTGGCGCAGCAACTTGCCTTCACGGTCAGCAGCGTGGTGGGCATTTGGGTCTGGTTGGTTCGACCCTGGTGGAGCGCTTTCATGGCCGAACTGGATGACCTTTTTGACAAGCCATGGACGCATTGATCATCTTGAGCAGTGCGGAAATACGGCAACTGACGGGCTACAAGCGGCCCGGCGATCAGCTTGCCGAGCTACGCCGTCAGGGGTTTTTGCGGGCGCGCCGATCGCGCGTGACGGGTGAAGTCATCCTGGAGCGGGCACACTATGATGCCGTTTGCTCGGGGCACCTGGTGCAACCCCTGACGGCCCGGCCCCAGGTGCGACCGCCCCGCAATGGTCAGCGGCCCCAAGTTCTCAGGGCCGTCACATAAGGATCGATTGCCATGCCAAGCCGTCCGAAACA
>ERZ650308.1930-NODE-1930-length-10414-cov-6.476108_pt1 | contig 10414 bp, 2 predicted proteins | sample MGYA00376244_ERZ650308 | MGnify/ENA primary metagenome ERZ650308 (study PRJEB26733, sample SAMN07839295) | wastewater metagenome | biome: small river; feature: stream; material: water | place: USA: North Carolina | collected 2016-04-26 ...
GTCAAGGCTTGGCAATACTACAGAGATCTGTTTCCCAGCACCACCATTGTGAACAAAGTAATCCGCATCCTCTACAAAAAAGGGCCCAATTGACATTAGGCCCTTTTCTCTGATACGGCTAAATATTCAGTAAATTAGACCTAGAAAAATCCAATCAAAACTGAAACAAAACGTCACTTTGCGCAGGGAAACTTGATAGGCACAGCAAGCGGTCAAGTCACCATAAGTTACAAAATGTCAGACCCTGAAGTTGCAGATCGTATTCGCGCATATCGAGTTCAAATCGCCGGTGTTGCTGAAATATCAAACGCGAAATCAGTTACTGTGAAGTTCACTAGCGTCTGTTCAATCGGCATGTTTACTAGCTCGAGAGATAGATGAAGTAACAACAGGTGGGGACCGCCCTAGTGGTCCTACCTCTCTCCCTTCAGCGAAATGGCCTTACCACTTTTTTCGAGCGCCTCCGACACAATTTCAGCCTTGAGCTTTTCCTCAAGATACATCTTTTTGAGCCTGCGGTATTCTTCTTCTTCGAGCTCTTTCATGCGCGACATCATGGAGACATCCATACCACCGTATTTCGCCCGTCATTTGTAAAACGTTGCCGTGCTGATACCCAACTCACGGCAAATACCTGGGACTGTAAAACCAGTCTCAACTCGCTTGACCGCATCAATGACTTGGCTATCGGTGGATTATGACTTTATCATGTAGAACCTCTTCCATTGGAAAAAATTCCACTTCTCATGCATTTATTTGATTACCATAACCAGGTAATCTTTATTGCATCTTCTCCTTGAATCCGCCATACCAAATTTAGTCAAGATTAAAAAATTATTTTTTTAGAACCACCACCAATCAATGAAAATCTTTTTAAATCATCATAATATTTCTTGAGTGTTACAACCTTCTCTTTTTGAGAGATTGATTTGCCACTATATGATTTAATATATGATACGCTTGAACCAGGCTTCAATCTGAGCGAGCGCGCAACACGATTTGGAAAAACATCAGTAGTCAAAAGACGAAATAAATCCTTTGTTACATCACCATCAAAGGGGGACAAAAAATCCATAAACCACAACCGATCACCGCTGCACCAATCTTCAACTCTCAATGAGTGAGGGTCATTAATATATTTATTCTCATTTTTCAAATTTAAAAATGCCCAACTCACATATGCAACTGGCAAGTTATTTGAGTCAAAAATCATAAGGAATTGTTTTTTTAGAGTTGGGGGCAAAGCATAATTCATGGCATCCGTAACTGACCACGTGGAGTGCAAAGTGGATTTTGAATACAACAAAAATATTAACCCAATATTTTTGTGAGATTCGGCAGAATTTTCTAATAACATAGACATCATCTCTCCTTAAAGAAAATTGTATCACCCCTTACAGCCAAGGTTTGAGAAAGCCAGAATAATCAGTAGCAATCCAATCAGTCGAAATACCTGGCGAATGCATACTCGCCATTTTGTTGATCAATCCATTAATATCATTGGCGGCAAGGTAACCCAATGAAGCATTATCACCTCTAGAGTAAAAACTTAATAGCAAATTACTTTTTACACCCGCCCCCTTCTCCCTATCTCCATACTGATTAATTGTTATAGAAAAATAATTGTCACTATCCTTGGAAGTAACGTGTAGATTTCTAGAAATATCTAAATAAAAATCCATTGACGCAAGATCATCAACGTAAACTTGAAATTCTTGTGTACACGACTCTTTTGGCGCATCAAGTAAACCAGAAACCTGCAAATCTCCTCCCGCTTCAATTGAAAATAAATTATTTCCTTTGAAATCTGAAATTGCAACTGATTTATTGATTCCCAAATAGGAATCAGAATTATTAGTACCAAATATCATGTCAAAATTACTTGAGTCATCAAGGCTCTTATAGTCTCCATTGTTATCATATTTAAAAACTTGATTCAACCTAAAATCTGCACTAATTGAACCAATCATGGACCTATAGTCTAGAATATTATATTTATAATCAATCGCCTTAGAAACCCCACTGGCTAGCGAACCATTCACGACATTGGTACCGATTTGGTTATATGTCACCTCAGCACACCACAAATCCGGATTGGCTTGAACCGAAATTCCAGTAAATAAATTGGCTTGCATTACCGAATTACGAAAATAAGAGGCCAAATCCTCTCCGTTAATGGAGTAAGAATTAATCCCCTCTGATAAATAAATATTATTAAAAGAAGAATTTATCATAAAGTTATAAATTACGTATTTTTGCTGAGTCTCTGTATTAACAATCTCTAAGTCACGAAGATTATCGCCAATATAAAAATACACATCTCGAACATCCATTAAAGACTCAATACTAACGATACTCGTTGAAATAACATCAGAATCCATAAAACCGTCAGCATCAATTCTGATATTTTTTCCTTGAAAAATGCTGATCACCGAGTAATCTTCTGCACTTTTAATAAAATTATTGCTAAATCGATTGAAGTAATATCTAGCCCCATCTCCACCCTGCAAAGTCCAACCATTATAGCCAGTCAATATATTTTGAAACCCATTAGTCATAATTACAGAGTTTACACATGAATCAGCGTAGACAAGATCACTTTGATTTGTAAGAGATGAGCCCTTTATTTCTTGAATTTGCAAATATTTCGCAGTAACTGTTCTCTTGCCAGACGTTATCGTCGTAGTACCTGAATTATTTTCTTGATAGTAAATGGAAGAACTGCTTGAAGTCAAATTCTTTTTAATGTAAATACGATTAGAACTCATCTTCATATGAATTGAAGCATCATATCCAGTTTCAGATAATTTCGAATAGTCTAAAATAGCAACACCCTTACCAGAATTTTGATTAGCATTAAGAAAATCCGAATTGGCCAATGATCCGTAAATATAATACTGCGAATTCCCCAAAAGGATTTTATTTCTAATGAAAATGGTTTTATTAACTTCCCACTCAGAATTTCCGACGTAATTAACAAGCAAATTAAAAAGATCGAATACAACAAATTGTGATCTATTTAGGTCAATAGCAGCGAGATTAAATTCAAAGCCTGCAAATACATCATTCAGATACTTAGTAAGGCTAGTAAATTTGCCATCAGGCGTCTCATAAATACCTGTATTTATACAGACATTTGGAAGCAACAGTGGATTGTAAAATGCAAGACCTGAATAACAAGGCTTACTCTCAGATGACGCTTCAGATTTCAAAATGAAATCAGTCAAGTCTACCCATTGATAAGCCTGTCCATTTCCTATAATAAAATCACGATCAAAAAGATTAACCTTTGTCGTATATTTTGACGCATCGTCTGAAGTGATTGTGTTAGCAAAATTTTGCGTAGTACGCAAATCAGGCTGAGCAAACAAAGTGTTTTCTCCAGCATAGCTATTAGTTGCATATATACCCAAAGCCACTGCAGTTTCAGTAAGCGCCTGGCCCCCAAATAATGTTAATGAACTAAACCCATAATCATTTAATAAATTTGGATATTTTGTCATTATGGCATCCATGGACAATTTATTTTGTTCGCCTAAATTCTGGTCATAGATACGCTGCAATCCACCTAACATATTGATCTGAGTGCCGATACGCATCCTCGCCAAATCAAATGCAACCTGCTGATGCATTGCAACAATGCCGCTTACAAGTGCAAACATGTTACCTACGAACGTTTGCCCCGCAAAAACACAGACGGCTTGTAAAGCTAACAATACAGTATTTGTTATAGCAAAATTTTGAACAATATCAGCATAGCTGTCGAGCGCATCTGCAAAAAGATAATTTGCTTCAAGAGTAATACCCTCACGTTTTATCTCATTTGATTGCCTCCTCAAATCCTCAGCCGAATCTCTAATCTGCTTGGCTTGCAGATAAGGTGCAGGATTAGCGGCCAAGGCGAGAAGCAACAAACCTCCAGAAACACGAGACCATACGTTACCCGCATCCACGCTTGTCTTAACATGGTCCATTAGTTTTTGGACATCTTCAGATGCACGCATTGCATCCGTTACTACAACCCCCTCATTCTGTAGTAATTCACATCCCACGCTCACAGCTTCAGCAGAACCAAGACCTTCTGCAGAAGCAGTCACAATACCATTCAATTTTGAAACAATCCAACCATGTCTTAAAGCCAAAGCACCACCAATCAAACCTCCCACCAATGAACAAATTTGTACTACGAATGAATATATCTCGGTGGTACCTTCAGGGGCTGGCTTGGAACTGATAGCGGTAATATTTCCAACCCACGCCATGACATCAGCAACAGCGTAAATGCCTCCAAATAACCCAGGGTCCTCAATCGCATAATTACTTCGCGTAGTATTGCTATCTAATGCTCTGTATACGCGACTAATATTAGCAAACAACTTCAAGGCGTTACCAGTACCAATCAGATAAGATGAAGCTGCTTTACGCGCATCGCTCTTTTGATCATATGTTGCTTGATAAAAAGAAGTGACTGTTTTAAATATAAGTGAAGTACTTGCAAAAACAGAATTAGCTGCATTTGCATATCGTGCATCATTTTCTTTGAGTGATCCATACCTTTCAGACCAGCGTATACTACCTGCTAGCACTTGCAATATCTGCGTTACAGCGCCCCCATCTATCCATATATTACCAATTGCCCCTGTTCTTGAAGTCCTAAACTTGTCCAATTGCGTTTGCAATGACAGTTGGTTAACCATGCTAGTATTCAACGCATTATTTATACTACCTTGAGTTGCCGCACTCCAGGACTTCGTAGTATCAAGATAATTACTAAATTGCAAGCCGCGAAAAAAACTATCTGACATTACTGCGCCGTACAATGCAATTGGTTTGCTAACAGCATACTTAGGCACTTTTATTTTAGGAGATGCCGCTCTAATTATCGATAACTTTTTCGGATTACTTACTAAAGATGCTTTTACGGCATCTGAAAAACTTATCACTTGATTACCAGTAACCCCAGATAATTGGGTATCCGAAAGAGCATTTATAAGCATCACTTTCGATCCAGCAACAGTTACCTCCTTGGAAAAAAAAGCCGCCTCTAGGCAAGCTATTTGATTGGGACTTAATTTGTCATAAACTGAATTTAGAATAGAAATTTTATTTTTATCATTCTCAAACAATACATGCAAGTCAAGCGCGTTCACTTGCGATTTTGACAAAGATTTTATTTCAGTTTCATTATAATGTGAGAGAATTGATCTTCCATTATTCCCTGTAATGGAAAATTTCTCACCTGTAAAATCACGGATATCTTGAAATTTAATTTCTGACCATGTTGTTGATTTTATAGCACCCAACTGCTTAAGTGTTAAGTAATTAATAGGAGTTAGTTTATCCCACTTACTATAAGTACGACCTCGTAGCACAAATCCGGGTACTTCTAGGTTTGGTTCCCATTGATCGAAACTATATAAGGTGTAACCAGTAAGAGCATACCATGATAGCTCGGAAATAACATCACAACTTAATTTACTTGTATTTCTCTCATTTAATATGGCATATATTCTATGATCAACTACCCAAGTACTATATCCTTTTGGGTTTTGATCATAAAAAGTCTTAACATATTTAGAACTATTATACGTAATGTATAAATTTTCCGCCTTAATTGCCAAGTATTGTGCATCAGTAAAATAGTCACTTATAATAGACAGTGTATTAGCATCTAGATTAGATATGGTTTCCAATGACAATGCTTTAATTTGATCAGATCTTAAATATTTAAAATTAGAACAATCTAGCAAATCGTCAACATGCAAACACGCTATACCTTTGTCTGTTAAACAACTCAAGACGCTTTTGCTATTTTTATTAAGCCATGCAAGTTGCTTCGAAGTGAAACCATCGGCATTTAATGCTTGAACTTGTTCATCATTCATTTGATTTATTTGCAAACTCGTTAGTTTCGACACTTGCAATTTTGTCAAACAATTTAACTGCTTAACTGTAAGCCCCGATATTTTCTGTGCGCTTAATTCATTAATCACGCTTAGACTGGATAATTGATCATTAGTCAATAGCTGAAAAAAAGTTTTATTTGATTGATTTGTGTAATCAAGCTGTGATGCAGATACGCCAATTGCGCTCAATGCTTGAACTTGTTCATCAGACATGCTGCCAAATTGTTTCGAAGTAATTTGACCGATTACTGCTTTACTCAAATAAGCACACTGCTTTTGGGTCAAGAGGTTCAAAAGCTTATTGCCAGAGGAACTGGTATACTCAAGTTGCTTTGAGGTTAACCCACTTCCGCTCAAGGCTTGAATTTTCTCATCGCTCATGGATCTAATTTGCGCTAAAGAAAGGCTAGACACCAGTGGAGAAATCAAAGCACTACACTGCTCTTTGATTAAGAGCTCCAACACTTTTATTCTTGAAATGTTTTCATAATCAAGCTGAGCTGAGGTTAACCCCTTTCCATTCAAGGCTTGAATTTGTTTATCACTCATTGCAGCCATTTTTGCGGAAGTAAGCTGACCAACTACTGAGCTATTTAAAGCTGTATACTGATCTATAACTAAGACTTCCGAAACTGTTTTTCCTGAGCTGCATGTATATGCCAATTGATTTGTGGTTAACCCACTCCCGTCTAGGGCTTGAACTTGCTCCTCTGTCATAGAATTAATCTGTGCCGAAGTCAGTTCAGCTACTATTGCAGAACTCAAATGAGCACACTGCACTTTGGTTAATAGTGTCAACACTTTTTTTTCTGAACTGTTAACATAATCAAGTTGGTCTGAGGTTAACCCCCTACAATTCAATGCTTGAATCTGCTCATCACGCATTACCTGAATTTGCCACCAAGTCAATCTTCGAACTTGGCTTTCATTAAACCATTGAACTTGCAATTCGCTTAGTTTCCTTATTTGATTTAACGAAAATGGATCATGATTAATTTCCGTATATGCCTCAAACTGATCTTTAGTCATCAGCTCCAGCACTGATTTATTTTCGCTACTTTTGTAATCAAGTAGCAATTGATTAAATCCATAACCATTGAGCAGCGTAATTTTTATATTGCTCAGGATAGATACTTGCTGCAAAGTAAGGTTACTTACTACCATTCCGCTTAAACTATACAATTGCGTCGCATTTAACAAACTTAACACAATATGATTATCACTACTTAAATACGAAAGCTGAACCCAATTAAAACTTTCCGCGTTCAACTGTTGAATTTTTTTATCGTTTAGCAAGCCAAATTGAGTCGAAGTAAGTTTGCCAACCACCAAATTATTCAATGCGATACATTGTGGGTCGGTTAATAGTTGTAGCACCTTTTTACCTGATCTACCAATATACTCAAGTTGAGTATATACTAGCCCGTTGCCGTTCAAGGCTCGAATATGATCATCACTCATAGATGCAATATCGACTGAATTCAATTGCGCTACTGTCGTTATAGGTAGGTTAGACAATTGCGATGGACTCAATAAATTTAGTACATTATTTTTATTAATATTACAAAATGCAAGGTGTTCATAAGTTAAACCATTGGCATTTAAGGCTTGAATTTGCAAATCACTCATTACAGACATTTGTATTTTAGTCAAGCTGTGGGTCTGCAAAATAGATAATTTAGATAATTGATCAATGCTAAGTTGAGATATTACGACATCACTCAAAACTGAGAACTGATCTGCACTAAGCAAACTCAAGACACTTTTATTGGCGCTAGTTGAATAAAAAAGTTGTTCATAAATTAAGCCTTTCGCGTTTATGGCTTGAATTTGCTCATCTGCCATCAAGCCAATTTGTGTCAAACTAAGTACACCGACTACCGAGGCACTCAAAGCGGAACACTGATCTTTGGTTAAAAGGTTTAAAAGCTTTTTCCCAGAGCTGTTTTGATAGTCAAGCTGAGTCGACGTCAATTCATTTACATTCAAGGCTTGAACTTGCTCATCAAGCATAGCCAAAAATTGGGGCGAAGCAAGTTCGCTGACTACTCTAGCACTTAAAGCAGCGCACTGCTTTTTTGTCAAGAGGTTCAACACCATTTTACCTGTGCCAATTGCATATTTCAACTGCGCTGAGGTTAACGCATTTCCATTCAATGCTTGAATCTTTTCATCGCTCATAAGGCCAATTTGTATCGAAGTAAGTGCACCAACTACCGAATTACTCAAGGCTGCAATCTGAGCACTAGTCAATAGTTGCAATACATCTTTTCCTATATTATTTTTATATATTAGTTGAGCTGAAGTTAATCCACTTCCATTAAGAAGTTGAATCTGCATATCGCTCAGAGATTCAATATCAACTGAGGTTAATTGAGCGACAACTCCTTCTGACAATCCGGTTAATTGGTTCGCAGTCAATAAACTTAAAACTTTATGGGCTTTGTTGTTTATGTATGAAAGCTGGGCATAAATAAATCCTTTCGCGTTTAAATATTGAACCTGTTCATCACTGAAGGTGGAAATCTGAGTTTTAGTAAAATTACCAACAACAGTTGTATTTAAGTTGGAGAGTTGCCCAACAGTAAGGCGGCTTAGAACTGTATTATTTAGGCTATTTACATATGAGAGCTGAGCATAGGTCAAGTACGCAGCGTTTAAACAATTAACTTGCGCAACTGTCATGCTTCCGATTTGTTTCGAAGTAAGTCCACTAACCACAGATTCTCTCAAAATAGTGATCTGTATTTTTGTCAAACAACTTAAAACCGTATGATTTGCACTATTAATACAATCGAGTTGAGACAAAACAAGTCCAGCCGCATTCAAAGCTTGGATTTTTTCATCGCTCAGAGAGCCCAATTGTACTGAAGTAAGTGAACCAACTACAGAAGCCCTTAAATTTGATAACTGCACTACAGTCAAAAGACGAAGAACTTGAGTATTTGTTCTATTTTTATATAAAAGCTGGTCAAAGGTTAAACTCTTGGTGTTCAAATATTGGATTTGGTAATCATTCATGGATGTAAAATCATCCACACTTAATTTGCTTACTTCTATCATAGACAATTTATTGTTGGCAAGTCCGTCTACTTGAGCGGCTGTCAAGTCGGACAATACCGTTTTCCCTACATTGTCTACATACACCAACTGCTTTGCACTCATTCCTGCTATATTAAATTGCGTGATTTGCGATGCGCTCAATGCTTTGAATTGAGTCTGAGTCAACTCTGAAACCTGCTCTGGAGTCAAACTACTCAATTGAGCATTAGTCAATTCAGCTAATTGAGTCGCATCAAGCACGCCGACTTGATTCGCTGTCAAATCTGACAATACAGTTTGGCCAGCTTTGTCTACATACCCCAGCTGCGTTGCAGTCAATCCCGTTGCATTGATTTGTCTGATTTGCAACGCACTAAGCGTCTTAAATTGAGCCTCAGTCACCTCTGAAACTTGCTCTGCGCTCAAACTATTCAACTGCTCATCAGTCAATTGATTCAACGATTGAAACGCTCCCACTTGAGTCGGCGTCAAAGCTGACAATACTTTTTTATCTACCTTGTCTAAATACCCAAGCTGCGTTGCACTCAATCTCGCAGTATTGAGTTGTCTGATTTGTAAAGCACTCAGTTCATTAAATTGAACCTGAGTCAACCCTGAAACTTGCTCTGCAGTCAAACTATTCAATTGCACATCAGTCCATTTGGCCAATTGAATCCTATTAAGCATGCCTATTTGAGTCATTGTCAAATCTGACAATACAGTTTGGCCATCATTGTCAACATACCCAATCTGCCTTTCACTCAATGCCGCTGCATTGAGTTGCTGAATTTCGAAACGACCCAGCTTTTTAAAGTCAGATTGAGTCATCCCTGACACAAAGATGGGAAGCAAGGTCGTGACGTTGACCAGTGGATTGGCTTGTGCCCCTTGTGTGTAAAAACTCACACCGGGCTTATTCGCATTTTTCAATTCACTGATACTTTTTCCGTGTATGTCGCTGTCGCTGACAAAAACAGTGTAATTCCCATTTTGACTAGTACCCCCATCTGCCCGTCCAAACAGGGACAGCCCACCGATGTCCACAACAGAACCGAGGTCGATCTGTAACCAGCCCCCCTCTGTCGTCTTGCTGGCAAATATACCGTCGCTTGTATTTTCTTTGCCATCATTCACATTGTCCGACTTGTGCCACCCATCATCAAACTGATCAGACTTCGACACCTGGACACCCGCTCGACCTTTCAGGGCAATGTTTTCCCCTTTCAAATTCCACACCTCTACTTCGGAGAGCGACAGGTGATTATTCGCGCCAACATTCTTGCGAATGTATACATATCTGCCCTTGGCGATACTGGTCGCGTTACAAGTAGAGAGCGGTTTCGTGATATTAACCAGTGGACTGGTTTGTGCCCCTTGCGTGTAAAAACTCACACCGGGCTTGTTTGTCAGCTCACTGATACTTTTTCCGTGTATGTCGCTGTCGCTGACAAAAACAGTGTAATTCC
>ERZ650308.1931-NODE-1931-length-10406-cov-7.536663_pt1 | contig 10406 bp, 7 predicted proteins | sample MGYA00376244_ERZ650308 | MGnify/ENA primary metagenome ERZ650308 (study PRJEB26733, sample SAMN07839295) | wastewater metagenome | biome: small river; feature: stream; material: water | place: USA: North Carolina | collected 2016-04-26 ...
TTTAGTACTTTAAAATAATCATTATGAAAAAATGGATTGGTGCAATGTTCTTAGTGACATTGATGCAAACAGCTTTCGCTCAAGACTTTAAAAAAGTTGAGACGAGCTTATTATTAAATAACTACGAAGCTGCCAAGACAGAATACGATAAAGCGGTTGCTAAAAAAGCAAGCTTAGAAACAACTGCAGAAGGGTATTACTGGAAATCAAAAATTTATGCAGGTTTGGCAAAGGACCCAGCTGCTAAATATCCAGATGCCGTAGATCAATTATACAAAAGCTTAGAAAACTATATTAAAGCAGATCCTGAATATGCTTTGGCTGTAAAAAGTGGCCAAGAACCATTTTTTGAAGTGTATTTGAAAAGCTTTAAAGATGGTGTAGCTGCTTTTGGAGAGAAAAAGTGGAAAGATGCAGCTGCTAATTTTGATAGAGGTGTGGTCTTAAGTGATATCATCTTTACAAAAGGTTGGTCAAGCAATAAGCAACCATTTGACACAACTACTTTAATGTATGCTGGTTATGCCAACCAAAATGTAGGTAATGTAGAAGGTACAATGAAGCATTATACAAGAATGATTGATGCGAATTTGAAGTCTCCTGAATTAATCGACGTATATAAATATGTTTTAATACAATCAACTGAGCAAAAAAACAAGGCACAATTTGAGAAGTATTATGCTATCGCTGAAAAGAGCTATCCAGAAGAGAAATGGTTTGAATTCAGAGCTGATTTCATCGACAAGAATATGAATGCAGAAGAGAAAGTGGCTGCTTATGAAGCACAAACTGCTGCAAATAGCTTGTCTGAAATAGAATGTCAAATGTATGGTGATATGTTTATGTCAGCTAGAAATGAAGAGAATTTACCAGAAGCGAAGGCTAATTTTTACTTAGATAAAGCAGCTGACGCCTACATGAAGGCCTATAATATGAATAAGCAGAACTTTGCAGCTGCTTTCAACGTTGGTATCAGTTATTATAACCAATATACAGCTTTGGATGACCAATTTGGTAACAATGTAAGAGCATTACAACAATTGAACACCAATAAGCCAGCAGCACCGAAAGATCCTAAGAAGAAATTGGCTTTTGATGCAAAGTTTAAAGCACAACAAGATTCAATCAAAAAATTGAATATCGCTTTAGATGCGCCAATGAAGGCAAAAGTAGACCAAGCTATTGAGTGGATCGAAAATGCATTCAATATCATCAAAGACAAACCAACTTTGTCAAGAAGTGAGAAGAATGTGGCGGCTAGATCAGTAGATTTCTTAGCAACCTTATATGCGTCTAAGAGAGATAAAAACAGAGCCAACCAAAAAGTATACGACGAGTTAGACGCTAAATTTAACAAGTACGATCAATTACATGATAAGTACCAATAGTATTAAAATCGTCAAATAATTCGGATTAATTAAAAAAAGCCTTCCCAAATCGGGAGGGCTTTTTTATTGATTTGATTGGATAAGATCAGATCTGTAGGAAGCTATGAATATTAGGCGTTGTTAGTAAAATCCATAACATCTAATGAACTTCAAAAAAGGGTATTCTTTTGAATATACTATTTAACATAATGTTAATTATAAGCATTTGTAATAGTCAATTTTAGATTGAGTGCTATCGGAATATAGGCTAAGACTATTTGATAGATTCAAAATAGGTCGTATTTTGTAGTATAAACATTTACCTATGCCAATCCATCCATCAAGGAGAAAATTTGTACAAGACGCTGGTCTAGCATCTCTAGCTTTAAGCTTAAGTCCACAGTTTATAAAAGCACAATCCAATGCTAAAAAAGACATCCTAAAATTGGCAGTCATTGGTACTGGATATCGTGGTCAAAATCATATTGAATTACTAGCTCAACGTCCAGATGTGGTGGTCGTAGCATTTGCAGATCCTGACCTTAAGATGCTTGCAGATGCCCAAAATATCCTTAAGAAAGCAGGAAGACCTGCTGCTATAGAATACAAAAATGGCAAAGAAGACTATAAAAACCTCCTTAAAAGAACGGATATAGACGCAGTAATCATTGCTACGCCTTGGGAATGGCATATTCCTCAAGCCTTAGAAGCCATTAAAAATGGGATCATTCCAGGCGTAGAAGTCTGTGGGGCGATCAATATTAAAGAATGTTGGGATATCGTGAATGCGAGCGAAAAATACAATGTTCCCGTCATGTGTTTGGAGAATGTATGTTATAGACGTGATGTATTGGCGGTCTATAATATGGTAAGAAAAGGCATGTTTGGGGAATTATTACACTTACAAGGTGGATATGAGCACGATTTAAGGGGTGTTAAGTTCAATGATGGTGTAACTGCTTATAATTCAGGGGTTGAATTTGGGGAAAAAGGCTTCAGTGAAGCTAAATGGAGAACCAATCACTCCTTATATAGGAACGGAGAATTGTATCCTACCCATGGATTAGGTCCTGTAGCGATGATGGTAGATATTAATAGAGGCAATAAATTAACAAGACTTTCTTCTGTTGCAACAAAGGCAAGAGGTTTACATAAATATATAGTTAACCATCCACAAGGTGGTGAAAATCACCCTAATGCGAAATTAAACTTCAAATTGGGTGACATCGTTACTACAAGTATACAAACGTATAATGGAGAGACTATATTGTTGACACATGACACGAATTCACCTCGTCCATATAATTTAGGCTTCCGTGTACAAGGTACACAAGGGCTTTGGCAGGACTTTCATGCGGGTCAGTTTTCTGCTGGACATATCTATATAGAGGGTGTTTCACCAAAAGCCCATCAATGGGAAAACCCAGAAGCCTACTTAAAGCAACACGACCATCCTTTATGGAAGCGATTTGAGACAGATGCGACTGGTGCCGGCCATGGCGGTATGGACTTCTTTGTGATCAATGCCTTCTTAGAATGTATTAAAAGATCGGTACCATTCCCGATGGATGTATATGACTTAGCAACATGGTATGCGATTACGCCATTGTCTGAAAAGTCTATTGCTGAACATGGTCAAGTGCAAGAAATTCCAGACTTCACAAGAGGTAAATGGCAGAACAGAAAGCCTGATTTTGCGATGGATGATCAGTATTAGTTCGGTATAAGACCGTTAAATATGTCCAATTATTATACTATTGAATGGAATATTTAATTTAGGTGATATTGTATATAACTTTGATTTACAATGAGATATATTATACTATTTAAAATTAAATTTTAATAGTATATCTTGCTTTTTGGATTAAATGACAAGATTGAAAGCTTCTAATAACTGTATCTGATTCCGAGTGCGATCTAGATTCTGTTCAGGTCTTGTAGTATGATAATATTGGTCTAGTTCCAGGTAATCTGTCAAGAATCTGATGGCTTGCATATAGATCATAAATTGGCCTGAAAAGCTAAAATGGTCTTTTTCAAAATTGGTCAGCTGGTCCCCCATTGCGCCCAGGTATCCTTTTTGGATGGCCTCCCATCGCTCAGGAATGACTTTTACAAGATTTAAATCTTGGCATTCTTCATTCACTGGACATAAATAGGTTCGACACATATCCCCCACATCACTTATAAAATAGCCTGGCATGGTGGTGTCAAGATCGATGACACAGATGGCCTCAGATTCATTTTTAAAAAGGACATTGCTAATTTTTGTGTCATGGTGCGTCACCCTCAAATGGGATTCCTTGTGTTGGGTAAAATGAAGCCATTTGTCCAAATAGGAATTATGGGCCGATAGAAACAGGATTTCTTCTTTCACTTGATTGATCCTTTTTGGATCTCCATGCAACTTAGCAGCTTTAAATTGTTGGTACCTTAAACCAAGGTCATGAAATTGTGGAATGGTGTCTTTTAAATCCCCTATCGGAAATCCTCCTAGACTCGCCGTAAATTGTCCAAATTGATTTGAAGCAGATCTTGCTTGTCGGGCATCGCTTAATACATCAAAAGCCTTACCATCTATTTTTCTAAATGCACGATAATATTTCCCCTCCCATTCAATCAAGGTCTCCCCTGTTTTGGTTGGAACTAAATGAGTAAATAAAGTATCTGGGGCATTTTGCTCTAGATATTGACCTATCGCATTGATATTGTAGTCAATGGCAAATGGTTGCTTGAATACTTGTGTATTGATATTTTGTAGGATAAAATTACCCTGCTTGGTTTGTACATCAAAAGTCTGGTTGATTAAACCTTGATTTAGAGGAATTGCAATGGCATCCTCCCATCTATATCGTTCAAATATTACTTGCATCATAGGCCCTATAAATGTACAAAATTGACGCATACTAACTATCTTTAAGAGCTGATTATTAATAGCATCAATAGCATCATGGACAGAAGAAAATTTATCAATTTAAGTGGATTAGGCATCACTAGCTTTTCAATCCCCAATTTCGTTCCTTCATTCAATGTATCCAATAAAGTTGAACCCATTGTAGCATCTACTTGGGATGCAGGTTTAAGGGCTAATAAAGCTGCATGGTCTGTGCTTCAACAAGGTGGCACTGCATTGGACGCAGTAGAGCAAGGTGTGATGGTGACAGAGTCTGAAATCAATTGTTGTGTAGGTTTAGATGCCAACCCAGATAGAGATGGTATTGTGACTTTAGATGCCTCTATAATGGATCACGAATTTAATTGTGGATCTGTTGCGTTTTTGGAACGTATCAAGCATCCAATATCAGTTGCTAGAAAAGTAATGGAAAAATCGCCCCATGTATTTTTAGTGGGTGCTGGTGCACAAGCTTTTGCATTGGCAAATGGATTTACTTTAGAGTCTGGTGCATTATCAGATCAAGCAAAGAAGAACTATAAAGAGTGGTTAAAGCATTCGAACTATAAGCCAATTGTAAATGTTGAGAAAAATCAATCTGTTGCTTATTTAGATCCTGCTTTCAATGCACCAAAGAAATTAACGGATGGCAATTGGAATCATGACACGATTGGGATGGTGGCATTGGATCAGTATGGTAATTTAAGTGGAAGCTGTACAACTAGTGGTGCAGGTTTTAAAATGCGTGGACGTGTGGGGGACTCTCCTATTATTGGTGCTGGTTTATATGTGGACAATGAAGTGGGTGCAGTGGTTGCAACTGGCCAAGGTGAAGATGTGATTAGAGTTGCAGGTGCAAGTGCTGTGGTGGAATGGATGCGCCAAGGTAAAAGTCCAGAAGAAGCATGTAGGTTGGTTGTTGAAAAAGTAAATAGAATTAAAAAAGAGAAAGCAAAAGATATACAAGTATGTTTTGTGGCCATTAATAAACAAGGAAAAGTCGGTGCATATTCTTTACAAAAAGGATTTAACTTTTCTGTACATAACAATACAGGTAATACATTAAATGACGCGTCTTACTTGTTTTAAAGCTAATCTATGTCAAAAACGGTCCTTGAAATTGCGGCATTTAGTATAGAAGCAGCATTACGTGCTTTAGCTACAGGTGCTGATAGAATTGAATTCTGTGAGAATCCAATGGAAGGTGGAACGACGCCCTCTTATGGAAGCTTACTTTTATTATCTCAATTAACGAAGCAACCCATCTTCCCTATTATTCGTCCTAGAGGGGGTGATTTTTTATATACAGATAGGGAATTTCAAGTAATGCAAAATGACTTGATGGCATGTAAGCAATTAGGATTCAAAGGAGCAGTCATTGGGTTGTTAGAAGCAGATGGAAATATAGATATTAAAAGAACTTCCGCATTGGTCCAAGCTGCAGGAACAATGGAGATTAGTTTTCACAGAGCATTTGATAGATGCAAAGATCCTATTAAAGGTTTAGAACAATTGATTGATATTGGTTGTAAGAGAGTTTTAACGAGTGGTCAAGTACCGAATGTGGGTAATGCCATTCCTATGATCCGTCAATTGGTTGAACAAGCCAATGATCGTATTATTATTTTGCCTGGAAGTGGTGTACGTGCAGATAATATTGCCAACATCGTAGCAGAAACTGGTGCAAAAGAAATGCATAGTTCTGCGAGAAAAGCAATGTCCTCTTTAATGGAATTTAATCAACCAACAATGCAAGAAAATATGCATTATTTTGACGTGGACACCGAGGAGATACAAGCAATGATCGCAGCTTTAAATTAAGTCTACTAATAAAGCATTCTTACTCGAATTGTTTCTTTCACTTCTTTCAATAATGTCATGGCTTGCTTGGATAATTTACTGTCCACATCTAACACTACATATCCAATTTCTTCATTCGTCTTTAAGTATTGACCAACGATATTGATTTTATTTTTGGATAATAATGTATTGATTGCACCCAACACACCCGGTACGTTTTTATGAATATGTAAAATACGATGTGCGCCATCTACTGGTGGCAAACTTAAAGATGGTATGGTATGAGAACCATTGGATACACCTCTTTCAAGGTATTGGTATAATTTAATACCCACGTCCTCTCCAATATTTTCTTGTGCTTCTTCTGTAGATCCTCCAATATGTGGCGTCAATAATACATTGGATAATCCTTGAAGTGGAGAACTAAATGCATCTCCATTTTTTTCTGGTTCAATAGGGAACACGTCAATCGCTGCACCAGCAATATGTTTGTCTTTGATGGCTTGTGCTAAAGCGTCTAAATCGACCACTTCTCCCCTTGCATAATTGACTAAAATAGACCCCGCTTTAAATTGCTTGAGCACGGCTTTGTTAATCAAATTTTTAGTTTGACTTGTTTCAGGTACATGCAATGAAATAATATCTGAACTACTTACAATTTCTTTAATTGATTTTTTAGCTTGCGCATTGCCCAATGGTAACTTCGTTTCGACATCAAAAAACTGAACACGCATCCCCATTGCTTCTGCCATCACACTCAATTGTGTCCCAATATTTCCATAGCCAATAATACCCATAGTTTTGCCTCTTAATTCAAAACTTCCTTTGGCGTCTTTATTCCAAATGCCTTGATGCGCCGCATTGTTTTTATCTAGGATTCTTCTAATCAACAATATAGATGCACCAATCACTAATTCAGCAACACTTCTTGTATTGCTATAAGGGGCGTTAAAAACAGCAATTCCCTTTTGTTTACATGCTTTTAAATCGACTTGGTTGACTCCAATACAAAAACAACCTATGGCTTGCAATTTCTTGGCACTGTCCAATACTTTTTTAGAAATAAATGTTTTGGAACGGATGCCTAAAATATGAACGTCTTTGATGACTTTAATTAATTCTTCCTCGCTTAATGCACCTGCTACTTTCTTAACATCTGTATAGCCTTGTTGTTTGAAATATTGTACCGCTTTATCACTAATGTTTTCTAAAAACAGTACTTTAATTTTATCTTTGGGATAGCTGGTTAGATCAATTTTGCTCATAGGTCAAAGTTAATTTAAATATTGCGCTTTTGACTTCAATCACAATATTTTATAACCAACCAACGTTATATAATCATACCTTATAAATACTAACAGATGATCGTTCGATTTTTTTTATTGTCTTGCATCCTTTTCTTGAATGCATCTTGTGGAACTAGTCAAGGTCCAAACTATACAGAATCAGCTAATAATTTCACTTACAATAAATTAACTGCGGAAGCAAAGGAGAAATATGCAGAAGCGATTAAGTTAAAATATCAGTCTATTTTAGGTAATAAGAATTTTAGTGGCCAAATCTTAGTCGCTAAGAACGGTGAAATTTTATTTGAAGACTACAAAGGTTTTGCCAATTATAAATCCAAAGATTCTTTAGTTGCTGAAACCCCGATTCATCTTGCGTCTGTTTCTAAAACATTCACAGGAATGGCTGCTCTTAAGTTATGGGAAAAGGATCAGCTTGACCTCAAAGCAACGGTTGATCATTATTTACCTGGTTTTCCATATAAAGACGTAACCATTGAATTGTTATTATCTCATAGAAGTGGATTGCCTGATTATGCTTATTTCTTGGAATCAAGACAGTATAAGTCAGTAAGATATAAAACCAGAAGAGGCCGTTGGGCAAAGAAATTGGTATTGGTGAAAAATGATGCTCCTTTTAGACAAGGTTTATACACGAATAAGGATGTATTGGATTTTATGATTCAAAGAAAACCAGCCATTGCAGCTAATCCTGATCGTGTATTCAGGTACTGTAATACCAATTATGTCTTATTGGCATTGATCATTGAGAAAATTACTGGTAAAGACTTCCCTACTTATATGCAAGAGACCATCTTTAAACCATTGAAAATGGAACATAGTTTTGTGATGAGTCAGCAAAACATGGACAAATACCTACCCTCTTACAATCCACAAATGGTGCCTTTTCAAATTGATAAATACGATATGATCTATGGTGACAAAAACGTTTATAGTACAGCTAGAGATCTATATTTATGGGATAAGGCTCTGACGGAAGGCCGCTATTTACAGCCAACAACCCTCGAAATGGCTTATGAGCCAAAGAGTCCTACCAATAAATATTGGCATAATTATGGTTTAGGATGGCGTGTTTTGGCAAAGCCAAACGAAGAAAAACTAATTTATCATAATGGATGGTGGCATGGTAACAATACCGTTTTCACAAGATTGGTGGGTGAAACTGCCACAATCATCATTTTGGGTAATAAATACAACCGAGCGATCTATAAAGGCAAGGAGATTGCAGCTGTCTTTACTGGAAAAGAGGATACATCGGCACTTGTGGAGTAAAATCACTCATTTTACTGCTATTTTATCGTATTTTTTGGAGTTTACCCCCTATTTTTGCAGACCTTAATCGTAATTTAAATTACTTATTTATTGCTTATGAAAGATTTGTTATTTTATGCCGTTCCGGCAATGGGTATTGTAGGTTTATTGTATACTATGTTGAAATTCAGCTGGGTATCTAAACAACCTGCTGGAAATGATCGAATGAAAGAAATCAGCACTTATATTGCTGAAGGTGCAATGGCGTTTTTAAAAGCTGAATGGAAGATCTTAGGATATTTCGTTGTAATTGTTGCCTTATTATTAGGCTTCATGGCGACTAAAAACGAAGATAGCCACTGGTCAATCGCTGTAGCTTTTGTAATTGGTGCTGTATTCAGTGCTACTGCAGGTTATATCGGTATGAAGATCGCAACTAAAGCGAATGTTAGAACAGCTGAAGCTGCTAAAACAAGTTTATCAAAAGCATTGAATGTATCATTTACAGGTGGATCTGTAATGGGCTTGGGTGTTTCTGGTTTAGCTGTTTTAGGCTTAGGCGGTTTGTATTTAATATTAAAACAATACTTCTATGTTTCTGGTGATCCAAAAGAGATGTTAAGAACAATCGAGGTATTAACTGGATTCTCTTTAGGTGCTGAGTCTATCGCATTATTTGCGCGTGTAGGCGGTGGTATCTATACTAAAGCTGCTGACGTAGGTGCGGATTTAGTAGGTAAAGTAGAAGCAGGTATTCCAGAAGATGATCCTCGTAACCCAGCAACCATTGCTGATAACGTAGGTGATAACGTAGGTGACGTAGCAGGTATGGGTGCCGATTTGTTCGGTTCTTATGTGGCTACTGTATTGGCTACAATGGTTTTAGGTCAGGAAGTAACTGGTCCAAATGGCGCTGCTTTAGTAGACAATTTTGGTGGTTTATCTCCAATCTTATTACCAATGATGATTGCTGGCGTAGGTATTTTATTATCTATCGTTGGTACTTTCTTTGTAAAAATTAGCGAGAAATCTCCTTTAACTACTGCTGTAGTTCAAAAGGCTTTGAATATGGGTAACTATGGTTCTATGATTTTAACTGCAATTGCATGTTATTTCTTAGTAGGTTATATTTTACCTGAAACAATGACTTTACGTGGATTAGAGTTCACAAGAAATGGTGTAATTGGTGCAATTGCTGTAGGATTGATCGTAGGTACTTTAATGAGTATCATCACTGAATATTATACTGCAATGGGCAAACGTCCAGTATTAAGTATCATCAAACAATCTAGCACAGGACACGCTACGAATATCATTGGTGGTTTAGCGATTGGTATGGAATCAACTTTCTACCCAATATTAGTGTTGGCTGCTGGTATCTATGGTTCTTATGCATGTGCTGGCTTATATGGTGTGGCAATTGCTGCAGCAGGTATGATGGCTACAACTGCTATGCAATTAGCGATTGATGCATTTGGTCCAATTGCAGACAACGCAGGTGGTATTGCTGAAATGAGTGAATTACCAGCTGAAGTGCGTGAAAAAACAGATATTTTAGATGCAGTTGGTAATACAACAGCAGCAAGTGGTAAAGGATTTGCAATTGCTTCTGCAGCATTGACTTCTTTAGCATTGTTTGCAGCTTTCGTAGGTGTTGCTATGCCAGACAATCAACATATTGACATTTATAAAGCGGATGTATTAGCTGCATTATTTGTAGGTGGTATGATTCCTTTCATCTTCTCTTCATTAGCGATTCGCGCGGTGGGTGAAGCTGCAATGGCCATG
>ERZ650308.1934-NODE-1934-length-10405-cov-3.607633_pt1 | contig 10405 bp, 11 predicted proteins | sample MGYA00376244_ERZ650308 | MGnify/ENA primary metagenome ERZ650308 (study PRJEB26733, sample SAMN07839295) | wastewater metagenome | biome: small river; feature: stream; material: water | place: USA: North Carolina | collected 2016-04-26 ...
AAGTGCCCAGCCTGCCCGCGCAAGACCTGCTGAACGCCCCACCGGGCGAAAGCACTTCAGAGATTGCCGCCCGCAGCTTGGTGGCACGACAGCGGGCTTTGGCCCGACAAGGCTGCGCCAACGCTGCCTTGCAAGGCCAAGCCATCGATGCCCAAGCCCATCTGAGCGAAGGCGCTGCGGCCTTGCTGCAAAAAGCCGCCACCAAGTTGGGCTGGAGCGGCCGCAGCACGCACCGCAGCCTGAAGGTGGCCCGCACCATCGCCGACTTGGCGGGCAGCGCCACCATCGGCAAAGGTTGCACGGTGGGTGGTGGGGCCATCGTGCTGGGCCACCTGACGCTGGCCGATGGCGTGCCCGATGAGGCGTGGCGCGCGGTGGCGTCCGTCAAGCACAAGATCATCGAGATTCCGCAGAAGGACGGCGACCCGCTGTTTCGGCGCGAGATCGAGTTCAAGTTGTGGGACAAGAACAGCGCGATCGACAAGGCGATGCGTCACCTGGGGCTGTTGAAAGACGGCGCCAACGTCACGCTGAATCAGACCAACAACACGCAGGTCAACGTGTGGGAGTTCGGGGGGCGGCGCGTTGAGTTCTGAGCCGGCGTTCGTGGCAACAGACGTGCAGAACCGGCTGATGGACGCCGTGACCGACGGCCGCTATCGCATCATCGGATTCGGCGGCGGAGTCAGGGGAACCAAGACCTGGGGGTCACTCTCCGTCCTCATCGTCCTCTGTCGCGCCTTCCCCGGCTCCCGTTGGTGCGTCGTCCGCAAGGACTTGCAGCGGCTGCGCCAGACGACGATCCCCAGCTTCGAGAAGCTGCGCGCCCGCACGGGCGGCTTTGTCTCGCGCGTCGACGGCTTCATGGAGGCGAAGTGCGCGAACGGCAGCGTGATCCTGTTCCGCGGCGAGAACATCGACAAGGACCCGACGCTCGAACGCTTCCACGGCTACGAGGTGAACGGCTTTCTCCTCGAGGAAGCCGACGAGCTGGACGAACGCACGCTGCACAAGTGCATCGAGCGCGCCGGCGCGTGGGTGCTGCCGTCGGGCGCGCAGCCGCAACCGTTGATCCTCTGCACGTTCAACCCGAACGCACAGTGGCCGAAGCGGACGTTTTACGATCCGTGGCGCGACGGCACGTTGCAGGCGCCGTATGCGTTTATCCCGTCCACGATCGCCGACAACCCGCACGCGCCCGACAGCTACAAGGAGTCGCTGAAGCTCCTGCCCCCCGAGGAGTACAAACGATTCGTCGAAGGCGATTGGTCGACGCTCTCGGGCCGGTTCTACCTGTCGCTGGACCGCCGTGTCCACCTGATCCCGCGCGAGCGGTTGCCCCAGCGGCTCCCCGACTGGTGGGAGTATTGGGGCTCCTACGACTGGGGCTTCGATCACTGGGCCGTGTTTATCGCCTGGTGTCGTGACGGCGACGGCAACACGTTCGCGCTCGATAGCTGCTGGATGCGCCGCGAGCAAGACGACGACATGGCGCGGACGATCCTTGCCACGATGCCGGCCGCGTGCGTGCATGAGGTGTACGCGGGGCACGACTGCTGGGGGCGCTATCAGGCGCGTGGGGCGTCGGGGATCGAAACGGCGCAGGTGTTCGCCGACATGGGCATCACGCTCGTCAAGGCCGACATCGACCTCGTGAACGGCGCCCGTGCGGTGCGGCGGGCGTTGCACGTGCGGCCGGTGCTGGACAACGCGGGCCGTCCCGTGCTGGGCGCCGACGGCGAGCCGATGCAGCGATCGGGCGTCTACCTGATCGACACGCCGCAGAACGCGAAGGGGTTTGACAGCCTACAGGCCGTCATCCCCGACCCGAACAACGTGAACAAGCCGAAGAAGGCGGACGCGCAGAATGGCGTCGGGGGCGACGACTACCCCGATGCGTTCCGGTATGGACTGGCCACGAAGGTGCTGGACCCCGTGGAAGACTGGCCGACCGAGGAAGTGCGGCGCATTCGCGCGGGGCTCGACTCAACCTCACGCAAGGAGGCGGAACAGTGGGACAAGTTGACGCGACAGATGGCGAGGCGGCGCCGGGCCTGACCGAATTGCAGGACCGCCTGCGCGCGGTGGTCGAGCGCGAGGTGAAGGCGGCGCACGGCGACATCCTGAAAGACCTGGCGACGTCCGAGTTGGCGCGGAAGGAGGCTGAGTTGGTGATCTCCGATCTGCGCCGGGAGCTGGCGATCGCGCGGGACGAACTCAACGCCCTGCGTGGCATCCGCACGACGTAGCGTACCGCGTCCCCTGCTATCCACCTTGCGCAACCCGGTTGACCGGCACGGCGTGGCACACCACTGTGCGCCCGACTCGCGCCGCCGTGCGCGTCCCGCCGTGGAGGTCTTGCCCTGCTCCTCGCCCTCGTCGCTGCGTTCGTGTGTGGCGCGCTCGCCGTTTCGGTGGGCGCCGGCGTCGTCTATCGCGTGATGGCGCACCGGCTGGACGCGGCGGCGAGTGACGCCAAGGCGGCCACGGAACGCCTCGTGTCGGCATGGCACGCGGGCGTGGCGATCCCCGCCCCTGAGGACGCCGACGAGGAAGCGCCGTTCGTGGCGCCTGACCCGTTCATCGGCGAGTGGCTGGACCAGTGGGACGAGGCCGGCCGCGCGGTCTATGCGCAGAAGGCGGCGCAGCTCCAGCGGTCGGGCCTGAGCGGCCCCGAGGTCGTCGCGGCGCTCGATCGCCAGCGTAGCGGGCTGGTGTCCTGATGGCGGCCCCGATTGCGCCGGACGTGATGGAGACGCCGACGGTCGACCCGGCCGCCGACGTGCGCGCCAAGGTCAAGAAGTTCAAGGCGCCCGGCTATCCCGCCCCTGACGCCAGCGATGGCGAGGTGATCGCCTATCTGCGCGGGCTGTCGCGCGAGAGCGACCCGGACGCGAACGCGCGGTACCGACAGGGCGCGCGCAACCTGCTGTACATCTACGGGCGGCAGTACCTGACGTTCAGCAAGCGCACGCGGACGTGGGAAGACTTGCCGCTGTTGGACGAGAAGGACGTCCGGGCCACGGATAACTGCATCCTCCCCGCCCTGCGCTCACGGGCGCAACGGTTGTTGTCGGGGCCTGTGCAGTTCGACGGGAGCCCGCGCCGCAACGACTTGGACGCGCGGGACCGCGCGCGGCTGGGCGCCGAGTGGGTGCAGTCGCGGTGGAAGTCGACGCACATGGTGCAGAAGGTCGACCAGGCGCTGATGCTGGCCTTTGCGTGCGGCGTCGCGGTGCTCAAAGGGTTCTGGAATCGCGACCTCGGCCCGCTGACGCCGGCCACGATGCAGCGCATGAAGACGCAGCCGGTCTTGGACCCCCTGACGGGCGAGCCGGCGTTCGACGTCTTCACGGGCGAGCCGCAGACGGAGCCGGTCATCGGCGAGGACGGCGAGCCGGTCGTCGAAACGTACTTCGTGGACGATCAGCAGCAGGAAGTCGCGGACCGCGAGCAGGCGTTCCAGTTCCGGCCGGGCGACACCGACACGGCCGTCCGGTCGATCTTCAACGTGCGGATCAACAGCGACGCGACCGCATGGGACGTGGGCGCGGGGCTCCGCTGGCTGCTCGACACGGACACGATCCCCGTCGAAACAGCCAAGGCGATGTTCCCAGAGTTTGCTGAGAAGATCGAGGCGTCGGCGCCGGACGACATGCTGTCCGTCACGCTGGAGCGGCTGGCGGCATCGGCGGCGGTGGCCGCGACGCTCGGCGCGCAGCAGCAGACGGGCGCGGCGTCCAAGCCGAACGGGCAGACGACGGTGATTCAGGAGTATTGGGAGCTCCCCAACACCGTGTTCCCGAAGGGCCGCCTCATCGTGCGCGTCGGACAGGTCAAGGTCTACGACGACGTGTTCCCGGACGGCGTGTTCCCGTATACGCCGATCTTCGACGAGCCCGCCCCGCTGACCCCGATGGGGCGGCCGTGCGTCAACGACGGCATTTCACTGCAAGACACGATCAACCGGCAGTGGAACGCGATCAACACCGAGGCGCAGCAGGGCGGCGTCGGGCGCTGGGTGTCGTGGGAGATTCCGGGCGTGCCCGAGCAGTTGGCGCCGGAAGACCGCACGGTGATCCAAATCCCGATGCGCGGCAACGTCGCCAACCGCTCGCTGCGCGACCTGTTCCACCGGCTGGACCCGCCGGCCGTGTCGCCCGATCGCTGGCGCCTCTTGGAAGCGTCCAAGCGCGCGTTGCAGGACGTGTTCGCGTTCCACGAGGTCTCGCGCGGCCAGACACCGCCGGGCGTCGACTCGGGCGTGGCGATCGACTCGCTGCGCGAAGAGGAGCGCGGGCAGCTCGCCAAGGCGGTGCGCGCGCTCGAAGCGTCGATCATCCACTGGGCGACCGTGCAGCTGGCGATTGCCCGCGCGAACTACGGCGACCAGATCGAACGCTGGCTGCAGTCGGAACAGGCGGAACTCGGCTACATCCTGCAGACGGTCAACGGGCTCAAGCTGCCTGACCCCGACGAGCTGACGCTGGAACTGCAGGGCTTCAAGCCGCAGAGCGAGACGGCATTCAAGGGGGAAGTGAAGGAGGCGTTGGGGCTCGGGCTCCTGGACCCTCGCGAAGCGCGCGAACTCCTGGACTTGGGCCGCGGCATGACCGGCGCCTTTACGTCGCAGTCGCGCCACTACCAGCGCGCGCGGTGGATCAACCTCGCGTTGGAGCGCGGCGAGTATGCCGTCGTGCCCGGCCAGCCGGTGCTCGATCCGAGCGACCCGACCGCCGCGCCGATTCAGGTGCAAGACGTCGTGTTCCCCGATGGGCGCCCGATGGTGCTGCCCGACGACGACGACCACGCCGTGCATCTGATGGTGCTCGACGAGTTGGTGCTGAACGAACAGAAGCCGTGGGAGGTCCGGCAAGCCGCGATGCTGCTGAAAGGCCAGCGTCGGCGCGTGATGGACTTGGCTGCGGCAGACAGTGCGCCCCCGCCCGCTCCGGATGGCGGCGCAGAACCCCCACCCCAAGGTGCGGCATGAGCAAGAGCAAGAAGACAGGCGGCCGTGGCGGCAAGAAGGGCTGCTAACGATGCCTGACGAGATCCTGACACCTGACGTGACGACGCCTGCGGCTCCGGCCGCAGCGCCAGCGGCGGCTGTCGAGACGAGTGTCCCGACCCCGGCGCCCGCGAGTGCGCCGGTCGCAGCCACGCCGACGACTCCGCCCGCTGCATCCGATGCGCCGGCGGCGACGCCGAGCACGCCCGCGACCCCGCCCCGCGATGAGCGCGGGCGCTTCGCCGCCGTGCAGGCCGCGCAGCAGGCCGCCGAGACCGCGATCGCGAACGGCGACCAGCAGGCGGCCGCCGATGCGATCGAGGAAATCGAGGCGCTGCTCGGTGACCAGCCGACGAAGCTGCGCGCCGATCTGCGCTTCAAGGTGGGCAAGGACGGGCAGGAAGTCGCGCTCAAGGAGCTGCTGAAAAGCCCGCTCCTCATGCGCGACTACACGCGCAAGACGCAGCAGATCGCCGAGCAGCGCCGCGAGATGGAGCGCCGCGACGTGGAGGTGCAGGCGCGCGCGAAGTTGCTTGCCTCCAACCGCGAACGCCTCATGCAGGCGTATGCGCAGGGCGGCGACGCGCTCGCGCGCGAGATGCGGCACCAAGAGTTGATGGAGACGGACCCCGACTACCGCCAGCGGTTTGAGGAGTCCGAGGAATTTCGCGTGGCGCAGGAAGTCTCGGCCTACGAGCAGACGGTCGCCACGCAGGAGCAGGCCCGCACGGTCGCCGACAACATCCGCGGCTACATCGCGCAGGCGTGCCAGCAACACCCCGAACTCGATCCGGCCGACATCGAGGCGCAGTACCGGGCCGCCCTCACCAGTGGGGACGCCCGCCTGCACGCCGACGATGTCGACGCGATCATCGCACGTGAACGCCAGCGCCTTTCGCGCGTGACGGCGCCCGTGTCGCAGGAACTGGCCGCGCTCAAGGCGGAATTGGCCGCCCTGAAAGCCGAACGCCAGGTCCAGCAGCACAACGCGGCCACGGCCGCCGCGATGGACAAGACGAAAGCCCCAGCGGTCGGCAAGCCCGCCGCGGGCGGCGTCCCCGTCCCGGCTCCGATCAAGCCGTTCAACCCCGACACTGACGACCCGATCGAGTGGAAGCGGCGCTGGCGCGCGGCCTAACGACTCGATCCCCACGCAGAGGACCCCACGATGAGCGTCAATCCGACGACGATCACCGAACTCAACGACATCGCGAAGGACTACTACAGCAACTACCTCGGCCCGCAGATGGCCAAGGGCACGCCGCTCAAGGCGCAGTTTGACCAGCTCGAGAACTGGGAGATGGTCGGCGGGCGCAACAACGTCATCTTCAGCATGAAGCTGGAGACCGGCGGCGGCGTCGGCAACGCGGGCGCCAACAAGAGCCTCCCGGCCAACGCCGATGGCGTGTACGATCAGGCAACGGTCTCGCTCAAGCGCACCTATGCGCGCATGGCGATCGACATGTTCGCCGCGGAAGTCTCCAAGTCGAAGAAGGGCAGCTACAAGCCGTTCCTCGAAGAGAAGATGGACGACCGCATGCAGGCCCTCAACAAGGACTGCAACCGCCAGTTGTTCGGCGCGGGTGACGGCAAGCTCGCCATCACCGGATCGGGCGGCGCGGGCTCCACGCAGACGCTGTCGCTGGCCTTCGGCGTCACGAACGGTGGGAACCCCGGCAAGTTCGTCTACAAGGGCGACCAGCTGGCCTTCTACGACAACGTGGGCGCCGCCATCGGCACGCGCACCGTCACTGCGAAGAGCGCGACGAAGGGCTCGGCTACGGCGACCGTGACGCTCAACTCGACGATCACGTCCGTCACGAACGGGTGGGTGGCGAAGGCGACCGCCGACACGGACAACTACGCCGAGGGCGAAGTCGCCGGGCTGCTCGCGGGCTTTGCGCAGTCGTCGACGTTCCAGGGCGTCCCGATCGGGTCGACCTATCAGGCGACCGTCCTCGACAACTCGGGCACGCTCCGCGACATCACCGACGGGCTCGTCGGCTCGCTGTTCACCACGATCCAGACCGACACCGACGAACTCCCCAACCTCGTCGCGACGCGCCCCGGCATCGTCCACAAGTACAGCGAAATCTTCCTCCCGATCCGGCGCATTCAGGGTCAGGAAACCGTTCTCAAGGGCGGGTTTAAGCCGATGGGTGTCGTCCAGCACGCGTCGGGCGAGGCGCCGATCCTTGCCGATGCGGACTGCCCGGGCGGGCGCTTCTTCGCGCTCAATACCGGCTACATCAAGAAGCTCGACCTGATCGACAGCGAGTGGGCCAGCTTCGACGGGGCCGAGGTGGCGCGCGTGGACTCGAAGGACGCGGCGGAAGCCTACCTGCGCAAGTATTGGCAGATGGCGTGGCTGCGTCTCAACGTCCACGGCATGATCGCCGACATCAACGACGTGTCGACGGCCGACCGTCTCTACTCCTAACGCCTAACGGGTGCCGGGGGCGGGCGACCGCTCCCGGTGCCACGGGAGACTTCACATGGCAGGGACGACGATCAAGGCGATGCGCGACCAGCTGTTCCAGGCGAGCAAGCGCAGCACGACGGCGGAGACGACGGTCGAGCACAACAAGGCCGTGACCGACCTCGACGCGCTGAACACGCTGGTGACGCAGCTGCGCACGCATTCGCTCTACAGCGCGCTGGGCAATCCGGGCTTCCAGATTTCCTCGAACTTCGACATCCAGAACGCCAACGCGTTCTCGTACACGAACGGCGGCACGCTCAAGAGCGTCGCCGCGACGCAGGTGTGGGACACGGGGACGACGGCGACCGTGCCGGCCACCAAGTGGGCGGCATTCCTGCTCTCGCTGGACTCGGCGGGCAGTCGTGTGTGTACGGCGTTCACCAACAGCTCGGCCGGATACAACTCCGAGGCGCTGGCGATTGCGGCGCTGACGGCGGCTGCGGCGACCAATACCGTCGTGGGCTACGTGACGCTGCAGGCCGGGGCGGCGACGTGGACCGCGGGCACGTCGGCACTGGCGGGAGGCACGGGCGGCACGCCGGCCACGACGACGAACTACTACAACAGCGTGAACCCGAACAACCTCTATGTCGGGTCGGCGGTGACGATCACGGCCGCCAAGATCGCGGACAATGAGGGGACGGTGCTGACCTGATGGCGACGCGCGAGGCGCCGGCGTGGTTCCGGCAGGAGTTGCGCCGGCGGTTCGGCGCGGGCCATGACGCCGAGTGGGATGGCGTGCTGCAACGATGGGTGATCGTGAGCCCCTCGGCGGCGGGCTATCCCACGCGGCAGGTGGTCGCGTGGTATCGCGACCCCAAGACGGGGCTGCCGACACGTCCTGACGTGGCCGGCATTCTCCCGTTCCGGGAACTCGACGACGACTGTTGTCACGAGATCCTGCGCAACATGGAAGCGTCGAGCCTGACCAACCGGCACGACGGGGCGGGCACGTGGAAGGAGAAGATGCGGCGCGCGCAGGCGCATAACGATGCGATCGTCGCGAAGAACACGCGCGAGGCGGCGCGGCTGTACGTCGACGCGATTTCGGAAGTCGACCTGCGTCGGCCGTGGCTCAAACATCACAGCGGCAGCGCGGCCTTGCGTCGCGTGGCGCGGGGGAGCTGACTATGGTGACGGTGCGCCTGTGGGATGATGCGCTGGGCCGGGACCGCGACGTGCCGGTGCCGGCTGAGGTGCTGCAGGAGCTGGCGGGCATGGTGTTCGGCGACGCCGTGTGGCGCCACCTGCTGCAGGGCGAGACCGGGCCGGAAGTCGTCGAGCGGTTGCGGCTGCGGCATCGGCGCTGGACCGCACGGATGCGCGAGGCGATGACGGCCCCGCCGTCGCCCGATGCCGTGATGGCGCAGGCTGAGGCGTTGCGCGCGGCGGGCAAGTCGTGGCGGGAGACCGCCGCGGCGACGGGCGTGAGTGTCACGACGCTGCGCCGGCGCCTGGAGGCGCGCGCCGCGTGACGCTGGCCGAACTGCGGACCGCCGTCCGGGCGTATCTCGGCGTCAGCGACACCGACCGCGCGTTCACCAACACGCGGCTGACCCGCTGGCTCAACGATGCGCTCAACGAGCTGCGCTTCGATTCGCCCAAGTCGTACTTCCAGCAGCGCGCGACGTGGGCGGCGGATTCCAGCACGTCGCACGTCTACACGCTGGCGTCGCAATCGCCGGCGGTGACGGCGCTGCAGTCGATCATCGAACTGCGGCTGGACTCGACGACGGGTGCGAAGCTGCGGGAAGTGTCGTTCGAGCAGCTGCCGGCGTGGGCGGGACTCGCCTATGCGGTGACGGGCGCTGACGAGGCGGCGACGGTGACGACGAATGAGGACACGCCCGCAGGCGCGACGCTCTACGTCGTCTACGAGGCGTGGCCGTCCGAGTTGTCGGGCGACTCCGACACGCCGTCGTGGCTTCCGGCGCGCTTTCACGACGTGCCGGCGCTCATGGCGACGCAGATGGCGTTTGCGTCGGGCGGGGAGAGCCGCATGCCCGACGAGTACGCGCGCAAGCTGATGGACCGCCGCGCGGAATTGCTCACCCACCAACGGCGTCGCTCGGTCGATGCCATGCTGACCCGCGCCGTCGAAGGCGCCACCCTGACCTAACGAGACGACCTATGGCGACCATCGCGGCCCGACAGGAGAGCAGCCCCGACAAGCGACGTTCCGAGACGCAGGGCTACTTGGTGATTGACAGCGCCCCCGATCAGTCCTTCGTCGGGCAGCGCCTCATCTCCGCCGGCGCGCTGTCGACGGCGGGGACCTACGTGTGCCACATCGACACCCACGACTGGTCGGCGCTGGAGGCGATCCTGAAGCCGTCGGCCGTCACGGGGACGGTCACGCCGTACCTCGACCGGATGTACCACAACCGCCGCGAGATTCGCGACACGGTGTCGGGCATCGCGTTCGTCGTGGCGACGCGGCAGGTGCTGTCCACGACGACGGTCGTCGGGACGCAGCGGTTCCAGGTGCGCATCGTCGTCGCGGGCGGCGCGTCGGTGACGTTCGATCCGGGGAGCGACCCGACCGCGCAGACCGCGTTGGCCGAGTTCAACGGGGCCTAACGCGTGCGCATCCCCCGCGCGCTCCGGCTGCACGTTCCCGGCTGGACGGGGCCACTCGTCGAGGACGCCGAACCGGATGTCGTCGCCGGCACGGGGGCGCTTGACGATGGCCTGAACGTGATGGCGCAAGCGGGCCGCCGGCGCACGGTGCGTGGCGGCTCGCGCGTCGTGACGACGTTCGCGGCCGTCGGGGGCAACGCCATTACGAATTGCTGGGGGCCGTTCCGCTACAGCGCGACGGGCGCGGTGGCCGTGGGCCACGCGTCGGCGGGCTCCAAGCATTACGCCTACGCGCTCACCGATACGCTGGGCTGGATGGGGGCGACGGAGGC
>ERZ650308.1935-NODE-1935-length-10402-cov-6.797622_pt1 | contig 10402 bp, 13 predicted proteins | sample MGYA00376244_ERZ650308 | MGnify/ENA primary metagenome ERZ650308 (study PRJEB26733, sample SAMN07839295) | wastewater metagenome | biome: small river; feature: stream; material: water | place: USA: North Carolina | collected 2016-04-26 ...
CTGCGCAAGCAACTCGAAGCCATGCCCGATGGTGGCGTGTTCGCCATGTCGATTCCTTTGGCGCCTTACCGCTGCCCCCCTGGCCCCTACGAGCGGGCTTGCCAAGTGGCCGATTACTTCAGCAAAGCCAAACCCAAGAGCAAGGTGCTGATCCTGGATGCCAACGACGATGTGACCTCCAAAGGCCCCTTGTTCAAGAAGGCTTGGGCCGAGCGCTACAAAGGCATTGTCGAATACCGCAACAAGCACAACGTCACCGATGTCGATGCGGCCACCAACACCTTGAAGTTTGAATTCAATGACGACCTCAAGGCTTCTGTTTTGAACGTGATCCCCAGCATGCGTGCCGGGGACATTGCGGTCAAGGCAGGTTTGGCCACGGCCAATAAGCGCTGGTGTGATGTGGATTTCCTCACCTTCGAGTCCAAGGTGGCCAAGAATGTGCACGTGCTGGGCGATGCGATCCAGATTGCCCCGGCCATGCCCAAGTCAGGCCACATGGCCAACCAGCATGGCAAGACCTGTGCCGCTGCTGTCGTGGCTTTGTTGACCGGCAAGGAAGTCAACACCATGCCGATCTACAACAACACTTGCTACAGCTTTGTCAGCTCGGAAGATGTGGTGCACGTGGCCAGCGTGCATGCCTACGATGCCGACAAGAAGACCATGCTCACAGTGCCTGGCTCGGGTGGTGTTTCCAGTGCAGCCAACGAGCTCGAAGGGCGCTATGCCATGGCCTGGGCCCGCAACATCTGGGCCGACACTTTGGCTTGATGGTGATTGGATGGCGTGCCGCAGTCCCAAGGGCTGCGGCTTTTTTTTGAAACTTTTATCGGTTTGTTGCCATGAACTTATTCAAAATTCGGCCTCGCAATTGGGTCTTGGCTCTGGTGGCGGTGACTGCGCAGTCTGCATGGGCGCAAGCCGATGAGGCGCGTGCCAAGAAGATTGTGGGCGGTGTTTGCTTTGTTTGCCACGGCATGGAGGGCGAATCGTCCAGTGAAGTGTTTCCCCGTTTGGCGGGGCAGCACTGGGAATACATCGCCAAGCAGCTGGAAAACTTCAAATCCGGCAAGCGCAAGAGTACGGCCATGAACGATATGGTGGCCAAGTTGACGCCCGATGAGATGGTGGCCTTGGGCAAGTTTTTCGAAAAACAGGCGGTGGCGGTTGAACCTGCCAAGGACAAAGGTCTGGCGGCTGTGGGTCAATACATTTATCACCAAGGCAACAAGTTCAGCGGTTTGGCCGCGTGCGCCAGCTGCCATGGTGCCGAGGCCAAAGGCACCACGGCTTTGCCCCGCTTGGCAGGCCAGTACGCGGATTACATTGCCACGCAATTGCAGCAGTTCAACAAACGTGAACGCACGAATGACAATGCCGTGATGCACGCCATCGTCAGCAAGATGACACCCCTGGAGATGGTGGCCGTGGCTGAGTACCTCAGCGGCAAATGAACAGGGCTTGACCCTTTCAAGGGGCCGTCAAGCCTGAAACAGGCATGGCCTGAGAGGGCAAGACGCGTGCGGATGCACCGCCATCAAGCCAACGGTCGGTAAGGCCTGCGCCCAGCCACATCCCGACCAAGCTGATCCAAGAGGTCAATGCAAAAATGGCCCCACCGGTGACACCGGCCCCCACTGCGCAGCCACCGGCCAACATCGAGCCAAAACCCATCAAGATCGCTCCCCCGATGTAGCGGCGCATGCTGTAGCCATCGGAGAAGCCTTCAAGCTTCCAGTCATGGCCGATCCATGCGCCAACAAGGGAGCCCAAGAAAACGCCGGGCATCAGACCAAACTCAAAGCCCATCGGAGGCGAGGGCCATTGCACCACGCGCATCAACCATTCTGCTGAAGGGCCGCTGAAGGTCAGCCCCTGAATTTGCACCGGGTCAAAAGACTCACGCGCCACCCACTGGCTAAAGCCCCAAGCGGCAGCGACCATCAAGCCCGTACCGATGCCGCCAACCCACATCCAGACACCTCGACTGGGGCTGCGCAGGGAAAAATAAAGTGCAGCCAAGAGCCAAATCCCACCCATGGCCAAGCCTGCACCATGCCCCAAGCCGGTGATGGCCAACAAGTCACGCGCTGCGCCACCAGGCACGGTCATCCAACTGCTGATGACCAGGCGCAAAGGCGACAGAGCCCCAGACAGCGCCGATTGTGCAGTGACAGCGAAGATCAAACCGGAAAGAAGAGCACGCAAATTGCCATTGGCCGACAGCACCAGCAAGCGGCTGGCACAGCCTCGTGTCATGACCATGCCGATGCCAAATGTCAGGCCACCGATGAGCGCACCAGAAAGGCTGCCGGTGGCGGCAATTTGGCGTGCATTGTTGGTGTCGAGCCAACCCATCAGGACCATGGCCTGAACAGCGATCACGGCGGAGGCGAAAGCCAACAGCCAAACAGAAAGTTTGTCGCCAAAGCGGCGGTGCCAGAATTCAATGACGGCTGCACGCAAACAAAAGCGCGAGCGCTGTGCAAAAAATCCAAACAGGCCGCCGATCAAAGCGCCGCCACTGGCAAGGACCGTGGGGTTTCCATAAGCTTCCAGCCATTGAGCCATGGGCATGGCGCACTCCATTTACATCATTGTTGAATGATGTATATCCTAAGGGCTGTGGTGCAGGGGCACTTGATCGAGGTCAATGCACGTGCTCAGATGACCCAGCCCATGCTTTTGCTCATGCGCCAGGCCAGGCCCGCTCCGAGCCAGATGCTGATGAGTGTCAGCCATGCGGTCAACGCAAAAATGGCCCCGCCCGTCATGCCCGCACCCACGGTACAGCCGCTTGCCAGCACGGCGCCAAAGCCCATCAAGATGGCGCCTGACAGGTAGTGGCCCAATTTGTTTTCCGTTTTGAAGCCTTCAAGCTTGAATTCCCGACCCAGCAAGGCGCCGATCAGCGAGCCCACGAAGGTGCCGGGCAATACGCCCGAATCAAAGCCCCAGCGGGCTGCATTGGCCGTGGAAAGCACCCGCATCAGCCACTCTGCAGAGGGGCTGCTGAAGCTCAGGCTTTGCACGGCGACGGGCTCGAAGGATGCCGCTGCGATGGCCTGGGTAAAGCCCCAACCCATGGCGATGCTTGTGCCCGTCAAGGCGGCGCCCATGCCCAGAGCCCAACGACCATTGTGGTGGCGTGTGAAAAATACCCAAGCCAAGATCAGTAAAGTTGCAGAGATGATTAGCCCGCCGGTGTTGCCCATACCGCTCAGTTGCAGCAGATCACGTGACGCCCCACCATCGACGGGCCACAGCTGGGTCACACTGAGTTTCAAGGGGGCCAGCCAGCCGCCAATGGTGGCCTGAACCGTCACGGCAAAGATCAAGCCTGACAACAGGGCGCGCAAATTGCCATTGGCCGACAGCACCAGCAAGCGACTTGCACAGCCGCGCGTCAAGATCATTCCGGCACCAAAGCACAAGCCGCCCACGACGGCGCCCGAGATGCTGCCGGGTTGGGCCATGAACCGGGTCACGGCGGGTTTGAGCCATCCCATGGCGACCAGGCATTGCACGCTGAACAGGCAGGCGCCAAAGGCCAAAAGCCAGACACTCAAGCGCTCCCCGGCTTTGCCTTCACAGCATTCGACGACGGCAGCGCGGGCACAAAACCGTGTGCGTTGGGCCATAAAACCGAATACCAAGCCGATGAGCGCGCCGCCAGTGGCCAAAACATTGGCATCGCCCCAGGTTTCCAACAGGCTTGCAAGATTCACAATGTTCTCCAATAATTCAAAATTTACTTATATTTCGTGTTGTCTGCACACCTTGACAACAAACCTTTTATTTTCCTGGTTTTTTGATCGACTTTCATGAACGAGCCTGTTTTGAACCTCGCCCTGTACCGGCGCCAGTTCCTGGGGTGGGCATCTTTGGGCTTAGTCCAAGGGGTAAGGGCACAGCCGTCACCGGCCGCCGTGTTGCCCACGCCGCAATCTTTGCAAGCCGAATTGAACAAAGCTTTGCAGCAAAAACAGCCCTTGATCGTCATGGTGAGTCTGGAGGGATGCCCGTTTTGCCGTGTTGCGCGCAGCAGCCATTTGGTGCCCATGCACAAAGCGGGCACGCCCATCGTGCAGCTGGACATGCGCAGCGCTCAGGTGGTGTTGGATTTTCAGGGGCGAGCCACCACGCATGATCAATTGATCAAGCAATGGCGCATATCCATTGCGCCGACCTTGCTGTTCTTCGGCACGGGGGGCAAAGAAGTCGCAGAACGCATGGAGGGTGGTTATCTGCCGGATTTCTACGGCCCTTATCTTGATGAGCGCTTGATCAAGGGCCGACAGGCACTTTGAAGAGACTCTGATGAGTATAGAAATCTATACAGCCTTACTTCGCGACTATTTCCAATTTTTGACAAGCAGCCATGATTCCAATCCGCATTGATTCCGCATGGAAGGGTACTTCCGACTGCCGCAGTTGTGGCATACGTGACATGGTGTTGTTTGCCGACCTCAATGAGCAAGACTTCAGCGACATGCACACCCCCATCGACGACATGGGTTTTCAGGCGGATGCGGTCTTGTACACGGAGGGGCAGTCAGCGCAAAGCTTGTTCACGCTGCGAAAAGGCACCGTGAAGTTGGTGCGTGCAACGGTTGACGGCCGTGAACGCATTGTCAGAGTGTTGCGCCCAGGGGATGTGATTGGTCTGGAGGCCTTGGTCACTGGGCGTTATGACAGTGAAGCTGTCGCGATGGTGGATGTCAGCGTTTGCAGGATCCCTTTGTCGGTGATCCATCAACTGTCTACCAACTCTCCGCGTTTGCACTTGAGGTTGATGCAAAAATGGCAGCAAGCTTTGAAGGACGCAGATGATTGGTTGGCCGAGCTGAATTTCGGCTCTGCGCGTCAACGCGTGGCCAGTTTGGCATTGAAAATGCGAGATCCTGAACATTCACAGTTCACGGCATTCTTTGCGCGTGATGACATGGGCGCCATGCTTGACCTCAAGTTGGAAACTGTGAGTCGTGAAATTTCGGGACTGATTCGTGATGGGGCCTTGAAATCTTGCGACAAGCAGGGCAGGCGCTATGAGATTTTGGACGAAAAAATGCTGTTGGCCTGAGGGGCCATCGGCTCAATTTCAGCGCTTTCGAGCTGTCAGCCCCAGCAGACCAGACATGCCTTTGTGGGCCGTACCTTCGTCTATCTGCGCTTCGTAGGTTTGCAAGTCGATGATGTCGTAATCTGCAAAAGCTTCACGCATCAGGGGCTCATCGTACATATGCGCCAGCTTGCCCGGGCCACCTGTGTTGAACTGCAGTTGTGCAACCGTATAGCCCTGAATGATCAATGTTCCGCCGGACTTCAGGCTCTCGTCCATCTTGGCAAACAACGCCTTGCGTTCCAAAGGGGCGGCAAACTGGAAGAAGATGCCAACCACATTGTTGTAGTGTGAGGCCTTCCAGTTAAACGATTGCCAGTCACTGCAATGCCACTGAACCGATTGCATACGGCGTTCTGCCAACAGCTGTGCTTTTTGAATGGCGTTTTCTGAAAAATCAAAGGCATCAACAGCGAGGCCTTGCTCCGCCAGCCAGACACCATTGCGGCCTTCCCCATCCGCCACGGCCAATGCGGAGCCAGCTTGCAGGTGCGCCACTTGGCTGTGCAGATACGCATTGGGTGCTTCGCCAAAAATGTACTGATCCGTGGCGAATCGTTGGTTCCATGTATTAAGTGGACTGTTGAATGCTGTCATGGTGTTGCGGGTTGATATTTTGTCGTTTACAGGGGAGCGGATAATTGAGTATATTGGTGAAAACTTATGGAGTTCCGCATGAACATGATTCACTCACTTCGGACGCTCCCCGTCTTCGTCTTGTGTCTGGGCGCATTGAGCAGCCATTTGGTTTGGGCCACAGACGCCAAGGCGGTGGTTTTAGATGAAATGTCTGCCTACCTCGAGTTTGTTGATTACGGCGGGGGCACGATCTTTCCAGAACAAATTCCCAAGGCCGAGTACGCCAAGATGATCGTCATCGATACACGCGATGCCAGTCAATTTGGCAAAGAGCACATTCCGGGCGCCATCAACATCGAGTGGCGTCAGGTGCTGGCCAAGTCAGCGCGCATTCCCAAAAATAAATCGGTGCTGGTTTATTGCAATACCGGCAGTTTGTCTGCGCAGGCAGGCTTTGCATTGCGGGTCGCGGGTTGGGAAAATGTCCGTATTCTTCAAGGTGGCTATGCCGAGTGGAAAGCCAAAGGCGGCATGGACGCCAACCTCAAGGCCACGTCTACCCCACAGCATTGAACGATCGAAAAATGAAAACAGCGCATGATTTGGTGGCGCAAGCCAAAGCACTCACCCAGGAAATTGCCTTGCAAGATGCAGCGCAAGCGATTCTCGAGGCTGATGTGTTGCTCGACGTTCGCGAAGCGGATGAGTTTGCAGCGGGCCACATTGCTGGCGCGGTGTTGATGCCGCGCGGTTTGCTGGAGTTCAAGCTCAGTGCCTCGCCTGCACTGGCATCACGTGATCTGAACATTGTTGTGTATTGCAAGACGAGCGGTCGAGCTGCATTGGCGGCGCAAACCATGCAGATGATGGGTTACCTGAAAGCCCGTTCGCTCGCGAGGGGCTTTGACGCTTGGCAGGCCGCCGGAATGCCTGTGGTCAAACCGGAGCAACCTTCATTTGAGTGAGTGCTTGTGCATGGCAACATTTTCCAATTTGGAGAACACCATGGGGAATACCTCGTTCGGGTGATCAATGAGCGCGAGGCCAGAGCAGGGGCAGGCATTTTGTTCTTGATCGCTGGCGTCGCATTCATGAATGCTTGGTTGACTGGCAACTACCTACCCACACAAGCGGTGGTTATGGGGTTCTTTGCAGATTTCTTCATACGGGTCTTGATCAATCCACGTTTTTCGCCCAGTTTGGTTTTGGGGCGCTTGGCGGTTCGCAATCAGGTGCCTGAATTTGTAGGTGCGCCACAAAAACGCTTTGCATGGGCTCTGGGTTTGGCTTTGGCTTCTTTGATGTTGGTCTTGTTGGTCTTCAATAATGTGCGTGGACCCATCAATATGCTCGTTTGCATGTTGTGCCTGTTGCTGCTGTTTTTTGAAGCTACATTTGGCATTTGTTTGGGGTGTCGTGTTTACGGCATTTTTAACAAGGAACGCGCTCAACTTTGCCCGGGCGGTGTGTGTGAAGTGGGTGACAGGCAGCCTATCCAACACATTTCATGGTTTCAATACACTGTCTTGATGGTCTTCATCATGGCTTGGTGGGGCTTGGTGAATCACCTGAACCCCACACCGCCGCACGCGGCACCCACCACGGCTTCAGGCACCTCTGACGCTTAGCCATCAGATGAGCGCTGCCAGGTGCCCGAGTTTGCCAAGCGGATGGGTCATGAAGAAAAATGGAAGCTCCACAATGGTTGTTTGTGAATGCTTTTACTGGTGAAATCCCTGAGCGCATGGATGGCGTGATTTGTTGGACTCATCGGCTTTTTTGCGTTAAATTAGTGGCTGTTTATATTTCAACGTGGAGCCTTTATGAAACTGTTGTCTGCTTTGGTCGCTGTGTCTGCATTGTTTGCTGTACCTGCCTTTGCCAACTTGGATCTTGCCAAGAAAAACGCCTGCATGGCATGCCATGCCGTCGATAAAAAATTGGTGGGCCCAGCCTACCAAGATGTGGCCAAAAAATATTCAGGTCAAAAGGACGCAGTGGCAGCGGTGGCGAAGAACATCAAGGCTGGTGGTTCCGGTAAGTGGGGTCCAGTTCCCATGCCTGCTCAGGCTGCTTTGAGCGAAGCCGATGCCAATACACTGGCTACTTGGATTTTGGCAGGTGCCAAGTAATCGCGATGGCCCATTGCTTGTCAAATGGGTGTTGAAGTTGTGAAAGTCCGATTGGTACTCGTGGCTTTTATATTCCGCTCTTCGGGCAACTGAAGAGCGGTTTTTTTTTGAGGGGAGACATTCCATGCTAGCACCAACTCGATGGGGTTTGTATTTCATGTTCGCGGGCGCATTCACAGGGCTACACGCGCAGCCTGCCATTTTTCACGGGGCAGACTTGAAGTTAGGTCAAAAACTGATCGATGAGAACAAGTGCGTTGAATGCCATGCATCCAAGGTTCCGGGAGATGGCAGCGCGATCTACAAGCCCAAAGGGCGAATCAATACGGCGGGCATGTTGCGCGGCATGGTCGAGCAATGCAACACCGAGCTGAACATGGGTATGTTTCCAGAAGAGGTCGATGCTGTGTCCGCAGTCTTGAACAAGGACTATTACAAGTTTAAATAAACCTTTGCTTATATAGGGTATCTCCTATATCAGTTTTCGCGAATATCTCTGATGATTTGAATCAAAGGCGGGTCTCTCCGAGAAGCGGGTCCAGCTGTTCAAATGTTGCAAATCTGAAGGAGATACACATGCACAAATCTTGGACCTGGGTGAAGTGGGGTGTTTTGGCCAGTTCGATCTGGTTGACCGGTTGCGGCACCATCAGCACGATGGGCAAACTCGAGACGGGCGCCGCTTCAGAGGCTGGACGCATGTGGGACCGCTGGATCGAGGGCAATGGCGACATCGCTGTAGCCACCACTTGGGAGCGCAAGGTCAAGGCCGGTGTGACCGCCAACGAAGTTGAGCAAGTGCTCAAGCAAGTGGCCACCGAGCGCAACATGAAAGATGTGGGCACCTTGCCCTTGTCCAAAGAGCTGGAAGCCCGTACCGGTCAGAAACAAAAACTGCTGACGGTCTACTCGTTCTGCACCCCCACCACGGCACGCCGCATGGTGGATTTCAGCCCACACATGGCCGCTTACTTGCCTTGCCGCATCTCATTGGTTGAGAAAGAAGATGGCCTGTGGATGTACACCCTCAACATGGACATGATGGTCAAGATGGGCCGTAAGTTGCCTTCCCCACTCAAAGAAGAGGCCAAAGCTGTGCGCGACACCATTTGGGAAATGATGGAGCGTGGCTCCAAGGGTGAGTTCTGATTTAAACCGACATGAGGAGACAAAACATGAAAACAAAACACACCTTGCGCGCTACCGTTGCCGCTTCTGCATTGCTGCTGGCTTCTTTGTCAGTTCATGCCACCAATGGCATGTTGATGGAGGGCTATGGCCCTGTTGCTTTGTCCATGGGTGGCGCTGCGCAAGCATACGACAATGGCACTGCAGGCATGATGAACAACCCCGCTACTTTGCAGCTTGGGGCCAATGGCACGCGTGCTGATCTTGCCATGGGTGTTTTGGGCCCCAATGTCACGTCCATGGGTGAAAAATCCAGTGGTACCTCGTATGTGATGCCTGCTTTTGGCTGGGTGCGCAAAAACGACCAGTACAGCTATGGCATCGGTGTCTTTGGCCAAGGTGGTATGGGTACGGAGTATTCCGTGCGTTCAATGAATGCCGCGGGGACAGATCAGCCCGTTCGTTCCGAGTTGGCCGTTGGCCGTGTGATTGCGCCTGTGAGTTACAAAGTCAATGAGCGCACCAATGTTGGGGCAACGCTGGACTTCACGTGGGCCAGTCTGGACATGCGCATGGCGTCCATGTTCAGTCAGATGGCAGGCATGAGCCCTGTGCCTACGGGTGGTTTTGCCACCATGATGGGGGCTATTCAGCAAGGCAATATGCCTGCGCCTTCGACAGTCCGAATCGATTTTTCAGACAATCACAATTTCACTGGCGCCGCCAAATCGAGCGGCATCACTGGAAAGCTGGGCATGACTTTTGAGGCCAGCAAAGACCTGACACTGGGGGCTTCTTATCAACTCAAGACGCGGTTGGGGGATATGAAAACCACAGCCACCGGTGCGACCATGACGATGGGGCAGGTCTTGGCTGGACGCATGGTGGTCCATGACTTCCAAATGCCTTCCGTCTTGGCCTTGGGCGCTTCATGGGTCGCAACGCCACAGCTTCAGTTGGTTGCTGACCTCAAACGCATTGGCTGGTCAGGGGTGATGCAAAACTTCAAAATGACCTTTGAGTCTTCGCAAGGTCTTGGCACGTTGGGCTTCACCATGCCTCAAAACTGGCAAGACCAAACGGTGTTGTCTCTTGGTGGTGCTTACAAGGTCGATGATGTCTGGACGGTGCGTGGGGGCTATAGCCATTCGAGCAACCCGATCCCTGATGGCTATGTGCATCCCTTGTTCCCGGCCATTGTCAAAAATCATTACACCGCAGGTTTTGGCTACAAGATCAGCAAATCTGCGAGCCTGGATGCAGCGATTTCGCATGCTCCGCAAGTGGCAGTCAGTGCTGGCATGTTGAATGGTGCGGCGATCACGCACAGCCAGACCAACTACCAAATGATGCTGAGCTACCGCTACTGAGTTGGATGGCCCGCTTGATCAGGGTTTGTCCTGATCAAGCGGGCATCGCTTTGTAATTTCTGGTTCAG
>ERZ650308.1936-NODE-1936-length-10399-cov-13.049207_pt1 | contig 10399 bp, 12 predicted proteins | sample MGYA00376244_ERZ650308 | MGnify/ENA primary metagenome ERZ650308 (study PRJEB26733, sample SAMN07839295) | wastewater metagenome | biome: small river; feature: stream; material: water | place: USA: North Carolina | collected 2016-04-26 ...
AGGCGTTCTTCTGCCATAAATCTGTCACATACTTCCATTACTATCGAAATATGGAAGATAAATACGTCATCAAAGCCCTCGCAGCGCTGGCACAGCCCAACCGACTTCAGATTTTCCGCTCATTGGTCGTGAAAGGAGCGGAAGGGTTGACCCCCGCGCTGATCGCTGAGGAACTGGGTATGCCCGCGAATACTCTTTCATTTCACCTGAAAGAGTTGATGCACGCAGATCTCATTTCGCAAGAGCGCTGTGGCCGCAACCTGATTTATCGGGCGCAGTACGACCGCATGAATGCTGTGTTGTCCTTCCTGACCCAAAACTGCTGCCAAGGGGAAGCCTGTGAGGTGAGCCCTGAGGAAATCTGTAAAACTTGTTGAATCGGAGAGGTCCAAAGTGACTGAAGCAAAACCCTTGAACGTACTTTTTCTGTGCACTCACAACTCAGCCCGCAGCATCCTAGCTGAGGCATTACTGAACCACATGGGTCAGGGAAAATTTAAGGCTTATTCGGCTGGCAGTAGCCCTAAAGAAAATCAAAAGCCTAACCCGATGGCCATCACAACATTGGAAAAAGCAGGGATTTCAACATCGGGGTTGACCAGCAAAAGCTGGGACGTTTTTGCAACGCCTGATGCACCACATATGGACCTGGTCATCACCGTGTGCGACAACGCCGCCGGTGAGGTTTGCCCATACTGGCCTGGTCAGCCAGCCACGGCTCACTGGGGCTATGCCGATCCCTCGGAGGGCGCTGGTAGCGAAGCCGAGAAGCTAGAAGCCTTCAAACAAACGCTGTACCTCATCAAAAAGCGTCTAGACATCTTTACCAGTCTCCCCTTATCCAGTCTTAACAAAATGGCCATAGAAAAAACGGCTCGCGAGCTGGCAGACAAATGATCCACTGGAGACGATATTTTGCTGAGCTAGTTGGGACTGCAGCGTTGTTATGCGCAGTGATCGGCTCAGGCATCATGGCAGAGCAATTAGCAGGCGGTAACGTTGCAGTTGCTCTTTTGGCCAACACGCTCGCTACGGTCTTCGCACTCTATGCCTTGATCGAAACACTCGGCCCGGTCAGTGGCGCTCACTTCAATCCAGTTGTTTCGATGGTCATGGCCTACCGCAAAGACTTGGCTCGTCATCATTTAGCGGGATACGTGATTGCTCAACTCATTGGTGCAGCCTTGGGGGCTTGGGTGGCACATGCGATGTTTGATCTCGAAATATTGCAATGGTCCACAAAAGTCAGAACAGGTCCAGCACAGTGGTTTGCAGAAGCAGTTGCGACTGGCGGCTTGTTATTTGTCATCTTGCGGTCCCCCGAAGGGAAAGCATCTTCTATCGTCGCTTGCTATATCGGCGCGGCCTATTGGTTCACGGCAAGCACCTCTTTTGCCAACCCAGCAGCTGCCTTTGGCCGTATGTTCAGCAACACATTTGCAGGTATTGCACCCGTTGACGTACCGGCTTTTGTGGTCGCGCAAATTGTTGGTGGTTTTCTTGGCTTGGTACTTTTTACGCTTTTAAAGTCAGACCACCAGCAAAATCACAGTTAATAAGCAATTCAAATGGTCAAAATTTTTCACAATCCAAAGTGCGGGACATCCCGAAACACATTGGCCTTGATTCGTAATTCAGGCGTTGAACCAGAGGTGATTTTGTACTTGGAGACGCCGCCTACAAAAGACCAACTCAAAAAGTTGATCTCAGACATGTCTATTTCTGTCAGGGACGTACTGCGTCAAAAGGGTACGCCATATGAAGGATTGGACTTGGGAAATGTGAAATGTAGTGACGAGGAGTTGTTGGACTTCATGATGGCACACCCCATTCTGATCAATCGTCCAATTGTTGTGACCCCACTTGGAACAAAATTGTGCCGTCCATCTGAAGCAGTGCTTGATATTCTGGTGAATCCACAGATGGGCGCTTTTTCTAAAGAAGACGGTGAAGTTGTCATCAATGAAAAGGGTTTGCGTGTCTAAGGTCACTGATCAATTGCCCAACCTTGATCAAAGCAGCTTTAAGTTGCCTCAGCAAGAACTTTTGTCGCCCTCGAAGCCCTCTACTCATCCACCTCGGATTTTGATGTTGTATGGCTCTTTGCGCGAGCGCTCTTACAGCAAGCTATTGACATTAGAGGCAGCCAAGTTGCTTGAAGCAATGGGTGCAGAAGTGAAGGTGTTTGATCCATTAAATCTTCCTCAACCCGATGCCGCACCAGATACGCATCCCAAGGTGAAAGAGTTGCGTGATTTGGCAGCTTGGTCAGAGGGCATGGTTTGGTGTTCGCCTGAACGCCACGGTGCAATGACTGGGATCATGAAAAGTCAGATCGACTGGATCCCATTGTCAGTAGGCGCTGTTCGTCCGACCCAAGGTAAAACTTTGGCGGTGATGGAGGTCAGCGGTGGCTCACAATCTTTCAACGCCGTGAACCAGATGCGCATCTTGGGGCGCTGGATGCGGATGCTGACGATCCCTAACCAAAGCTCAGTGGCTAAGGCGTTCTTAGAGTTTGAGGAAGATGGCCGCATGAAGCCATCGGCTTATTACGACAGAGTGGCAGATGTCATGGAGGAACTGGTTAAGTTCACGCTTTTGACGCGTGATGCCACACCTTATTTGGTTGACCGTTACAGCGAGCGTAAAGAGTCAGTTGAAGCGCTTTCAAAAAGAGTCAATCAAAAATCAATTTAGAAACGAATAGCCTTACCAAATCCGTTTTCTCTGCTCTTCCCAAAGTGCAGGCGGGTCCACCGCAATATCAAACAGCGTCAGGTGGTCCGGCAGCGCATCCTCCAGAATCGCCTCAACGATGTCTGGTGCCAGCTAGTTTGGCTAGACCTTAAGCAGTCAGTGCTGAAGGACTTCTAACGCTACATTTGAGGCGTTCATGGCAATGGTCCGAATGGCTACAGTGGGTCGATTTCAGCTACTGATTTGAAGTAGCGGTGATAAACTGATAATGATCTCAAATGCTATCTAACGAAAAGTTTAAGCAGATCGCATTTCTCGACTTTTATCAGGCTGGCCATGAAAAATCAGCTGAACTTTGAATTTGTAAGTTATGCACTGCATACGCAACTACCGGCAACCAAATAGCAAGCACCGTTGGTGTGGATTTGAACCGGCGTCCACTATGCACCACCATATTTTTGCATTGTAAAAATGCGACTGTGTCAATACGGATATTGCTGGTTGTTGCTGGTTCAGTGATGACAGTTGCGTACGCAAAATCCGGATTGACTTTTTGGTCTCTGGTTGAAGTCTGTTGACCGGAAGTGAATCTGAAAAATATTCACTCTCTTACAACTACAAGTAATCCTTATAAATCAATGACTTACAGGTGATGTGAGTTGTTGACTAAATGCGGACAAACTGCATTTTTCTCGCTAACTTTGAAATAGTCACAACTGTTTGTATTGGGCTATAGGCTCTTAACGAAAAATCCACTGGTGTTGGTCTCAGGGTGTGGCCGAATTAGACAGGCCTCTTCGTAGGCTTCGATGTCCTTTAAGCGGTACAAAACGCGAGCTCCAATTTTTAAATATGGGATTCCTTGACCCTCAACTCTCCAATGTTGCAATCGCGATGCAGAGCATAGCCAACGTTCGGCCAACATGTCTTCAGTGAGCAAGTCACGTGGTTGGTTTGGTTTCTGTGCGGCAACTCTTTTCTGGTGCTCAACTTGTCGCGGCGTTTTCTTGTTTTGGATTCTTGCGGCACCCATTGCAAGAATTTCAGAGACTTCAGAATGCCTTTCATCTTCTGTCATCTGATAGGGGTCGATAACATTGCCAACAGGCTTGGAGAAATCAATTGATTTCTTTTTTCTGGGAGCTTTTGATGCCATGCTAGTTCTCCTGGGTTTGTTTATAAATTCGCACTAAATAAAAAATTACGATTTCATCGCGAGACCACTAGGATGCAAATGTTCGCTCGCTAAATGCCTTTGGGCAGGAGTGAGTCATCGCTTTTAGATGATCCTCGGAAATGAGAACAAATTTGACTCGAGAAGAGCTCTATGAACTAGTTTGGTCCAAGCCTATGACACATGTAGCCAAAGAGTTGGGCGCGTCAGACGTAATGGTTGGCAAGCTATGCAGAGAAAAAATGGTCCCTTAACACCGCATGGCTATTGGGCCAATTTTGAGTCCCATATCAAGGTGGTTTTTTACGTCAAGCCTCCCTTACCGGATCTGTTTTCGCGAAGAACAGATTTCAATCAGGTGATCATGAACGAGTAGGAGCTTTTTTTTGTCTGATCAACTTACTTTGCTTGCCGTAATTCTGCCGAGCCTATGTATTCTTTGAACTGCTTGCACCAAATCAGCATACTGTTTACGTCGGCTGGATTTTGTGTCGGCAAGAGATAGAAAGCGGCACCATTAGGCTTTTTGAGCCGGCTAACTTCAATTTGTTGAACGCTAAATTCATCGTTATCTTTGATGGCAGATTTGCTACTGATGTAGACATGGTAGTCAGGGCCTGGACTGGATCTAAAGTTCTCGCTTGATTGCAAAAATAATTGATTTCCTACTTTGATGACAGACCACTCACCAGAGGAGTTGTGGATCAAATCCTGACCTTTTGCTGTTTTGTCAATCTGCCCTCGCTTGATGACTTCACCTTCGATCTTTTGATGATCGTCAAATCGCACTCTTAGGTCTTGAGCATGACCACGAATTGCATCTAGCAGCTGTGCATTTGCATTTGGCACTGTGCAAAGAAGTATGAAACTTAAAAGTAGATGAAATTTCATAGCAATGATTACTCCGCTAGCTCCAACGAGTGAAGGACTGACTTGAGATCTGGCCCGGAATAATGCGGGCGAGGTGTCAAAGCCTCAAACGGCAAACCTTGTCGATTGACCCAGTGAGTTGTAAAGCCAAACCAAGTTGCACCTAGTGCATCCCATGCATTGCTTGAAACAAACAAGATCTCATCTTTGTTGACGGGAATGATTTGTTGGACAAGTCCGTAACTTTCAGGAGATGTCTTAAACAGGCGAATCGGATCAACGGATATGACATGGTCTAAAACTTCTTCCATGCCTGCGCTTTTGACTGCTGAGGCTAGCATATCCACACTGCCATTTGAAAGTATGGCAGTGGGAAATCCATTAGCTTTGATTGTTTGAAGAACCGCCAAGTTTTCAGGAAACGGCGTAAGGTGAGCGTATTGCTGCATCAGTTTTTCAACCTGACCTGATTTGCGATTTAGTTTCAGTCGGTCTAACGTGTACTCCAGTGAAAGGCGAGTCAGCTCCCAAAATGGACGGAAGTATTGACTCCCAGATACGTTGTGTGGATCTGACTGCGTAATCAATCTTGTGTATTCAATTTGCTTGTCGCGCCACTTCACCGCAATGTCAGCCCCATAGCTCGGATAGAGCTCTTCAGCTAATACTTGGATGGAGTAAACATCAAACAATGTGCCGTAGGCATCAAAAACAACCGCTTTTATAGTCATAGAAATTTCCTAACTGGGAATCAAACTACTGTCTTTGCATCTTGACCAAACAAAATGGACTTGGCGTTCTGGTCCACCGTAGGCGCTGTATTGATCGACTTAGCGATGTCATAGGCCTTTTGAGTTGAAGGACGGTTTTGTATTCGTTCAAACCACGAGGATAGATAGGGAAACTGGCTCATGTCTTGACGCTGACGCTCATGCGGTACGACCCAAGGATAAGCAGCCATATCGGCAATTGAATAGTCGCCGCATATGTACTCGCGGCCATCAGATAGATGCTTATTCAGCACGCCATACAAGCGAGATGTTTCTTTGACATAACGATCAATGGCATACGGCAGTTGCTCTGGTGCGTACTGAACAAAGTGATGGTTCTGACCTGCCATTGGGCCTAAGCCCCCCATTTGCCAAAAAAGCCATTGGAGGCATTCATTTCGACCACGTATGTCCTGAGGGATAAATTGATTCGTCTTGTCTGCCAAGTACAAAAGGATGGCACCCGATTCAAAAATGGCAATCGGTTCGCCTCCACCTTCGGGTGTGTGATCAAGGATTGCAGGTATACGATTGTTGGGCGCTATCTTCAAAAAAGCAGGGGTGAATTGTTCCCCCTTACTGATATTGATTGGTTTGATGCTGTAGTCAAGACCCGACTCTTCTAAGAACAGCGTGACCTTATGGCCGTTAGGTGTGGTCCAGTAATAAAAATCAATCATGCGTCACACCCCAGAGGCTTTGAGGCGCTCGTTAGATGGGAACAGCTTTTTGCGAGCGTCTTCATCCATTTCGGTTTTAAAAGCAAACTTGGTCTTCAAGGCTTCTGCTCGTTGCGCCGCAGGACGTGCGTTTATTTCATCAAGCAAGCGTTTGACGTGTGGCAGTTTTTCCCATGCGTCTACGCCTAAAACAAAGGGTGCAACCCGTGCCCAGCCCCAAACAGACATATCCACAATGGTGTACTCATTGCCCATCATGTATGGCTGATGTGCCAAATGGTCATTGATGATGTACCAATGACGCCATGCTTCAAAGTCATAGCGATTCACTGCGTATTCTTTGGGCTCTGGTGCGAAGTGCTTGAAGTGAACAGCCTGACCACAGTAAGGGCCAATACCAGTGGCCACAAACATCAGCCATGAATACATCTCAGCTTTGTTCTTTGGCGTATCTAGGGGAACAAACTTGCCAATCTTTTCAGCCAAATAAAGCAACATGGCATTGCTATCAAAAACTCGAATGTCGTCGTCCAGCATGGCTGGCGTCTTCGCGTTCGGGTTGATGACCTTAAAGCTATCTGAGTGCTGTTCGCCTTTGCGTGTGTCGACAGGAATGAGCTCATAGGGCTCTCCTGTCTCTTCAAGGTACAAGGCAATCTTTAATGGGTTGGGAGAAGGATGGAAATAAAACTTAATCACGATTGGTTCCTTTGTGCGTATGAATGAAAAATTAGATGAATGCCAGCCAGATACCTAGTGGCAAGAAAGCCAAACTCAACAAATGACCAACGATGACCGTCGAGGCCACCTTGTTGGGCTCTACCTGAAATTTGTCTGCGAGCATGAAATTGAAGACGGCGGATGGCAAGCATGCAAAAAGTATCAATGCGCCACGTTCTAGACCTTGCATGGGAATGAACCAAAGGGCTAAAAGTACAGCAGCAAGCCTGATGATCAAGATGAGAACGCCTGAGCGAGCACCCACCCAAGCATCAGCCACTTGACTACTGGCAAGTCTTGCTCCGAGTGACATCAGCATCATCGGCACCAACACACTGCCAATCATGGTGCAGGATGTTTGAACCCACTCTGGAAGCGTTATCTGTAATTGCGAACTAGCGACCCCCAACACTGTTGACCAAACAAGTGGGTTGGCATAAACCATCCGCCAGTCAACTTTTCCGCTCATCACGCCTGCACCAAGCGTGAAATGCAGGATATTGGAAATCACCAATAAAACTACAGCGGGTGCCATTCCCTCGGGTCCATAGGCCAGTGCAATCAACGGAATTCCAATCGGACCTACGTTGGTGAACATGGCACAAGGTAAAAATGCTTGCACTGTCGCGCCTGAGAATTTTGCTAATGGCCAAGCAATCAAGCCAGTCAGAAGAATCAACACGATAGATGCCACAGTGAATGACAAGGCTGAAATAGGATCGAATGACTTAGCGGACAAAGAGATAAAAATCAAAACGGGCAGTGCAATGTCCACCACTAGTTTGTTGGCCCCTCCAAGGTCAGGTTTGACACGTCGGCTGTAGAGGAAACCAACCAGCACAAGGGTAAAAATTGGCAACGTGATGGATGCGATTTTTGAAAACATGAGCCCTCACTTGTTACGTGAAAAAATTAGAACTGATTGCAGTATCCTGCACTTGGTGCAACAATTCGTACATATAAATTTGCAATTCGTACAAATGGACACTCCGCGATTAGATCGACTCACCGCCTTGCTTGAGGGACTTAGTCCGAAAGTAACCTTGGCAACTAAGCCAGACGGGTTTTCGCTGCACATCATCAAGACTGGGACATCTGAACATTCAACCGACAGTTTCTCGGGTATTCAGCAGGACGCCTTGTCATTGTTGGTTTGCCCGGCGTTGTACTCTTTTGAGAATCTTCTGCAAGCAGATCAGCAGTGCTGCATGAGCTTTGGTGTTGTCTTTGATGGGCCAATGGGGCCTAGCTTTTTAGCTGAGCAATCTAAGCCAATCGCAATCGTCATGAAGGATGCTGATCCATCTTTGGTGCAAGTCATGATGCTTATTGCAAACGAAATGCAGGCCAGTCGTTGTGGCCAACCCTTCTTCATGAATCGGGCAGGCGATATTTTGTTGGTTAGCTTGATGCGGCACCTGACATCTCGACCACAACAATCCAAAGGGTTGTTTCAGGCTTTGTCAGATCCGCGGATTGCTAAAAGTTTGGTAGCGATGCATTCCAAGCCAGCGCATCCTTGGACCTTGGAAAGTTTGGCTAACTTGGCAGGGATGTCGCGAACATCATTTGCCAATTACTTCAAGGAAGTGATGCAGGTATCACCAGGAAAATACCTAGAAAATTTGAGGTTGGCTATTGCTCGGCAACTAGTTGACACTGGTATCGGGCTGAAACAAATTGCAACGCGAACTGGTTATTCCAGCCCATCAACGTTATCTAGGGCGCTGAGTCGCGTTGCTTAGATGACAAATTGGCGTTGCCCCCCAATAGCAGAAGCCACAAAAATCCAATGCTGCCCGCTGTTACAGATGCCAGCAATATGGCAATCTTTGATGCATTGACCAATTCAGCCTCACCAGTGAAGGCCAGATTGGTGATAAAAATTGACATCGTGAAGCCTATGCCGCCAAGCATTCCTGCGCCAAATACATGCTTCCAATTCATGCCGAATGGAAGTCGGCAGATCCCGAGCAATACGGCGATGAAGACAAGCAGTGTGATTCCCAAAGGTTTGCCAATAACCAAACCAGTCACTATCCCCATGCTATTTGCACTACTGAGATCTTGCGCCCAACTTGAACCGATCACGATTCCCGTATTTGCTAAGGCAAAGATTGGCAATATAAAAAAAGCAACAGGCTTGTGAAGGAGATGCTCAAGCTTGTGAGACGGCGATTCTTTATCTTCTTGTTTGCTTGAGTAAGGTATGGCGAAGGCGAGCAGTACACCTGCGATGGTTGCATGTACGCCTGACTTCAGCATCAGAAACCACATGATTGCTCCACCAATCAAGTAGGGCAGCAGGGCGATGATTCGCAGTCTGCGGTTCATTGCAACCATTAAGAAAAAGACCCCAATGGCAGCCATTAAATGTGCGGTTGATAGGCTTTTTGTGTAGAACACTGCAATGACAATGATCGCGCCCAGATCATCCATGACCGCTAAAGCTGTTAGAAAAATTTTCAGCGAGACAGGAACGCGGCTTCCTAGCAACGCCAGAACACCCAGTGCAAATGCAATGTCTGTAGCCATTGGGATACCCATGCCAACCTGAGTTGGCATGCCCATATTCAAGCTAAAGTGAATGAGCGCTGGTAGGGCGATGCCACCTGCTGCGGCAAAAATGGGTAGCAAAGCGTTTCTGAAGTCCGACAGTTCGCCGCTGTACAACTCACGCTCAAGTTCAAGGCCAATGAACAAGAAAAAAATAGCCATCAAGCCATCATTGACCCATTGCTCAACACTAAGGCCAAGAATTTGGAGATGCCAGAAATGCAAATAGGGGTCGCTGAAAGGCGAGTTGGCAATTGCCAGTGAAACGAGAGTGCAAAGAAGAATCAGAATTCCACTGGATTTCTCCGAATCGAAGAAACTCTCGAAGGTTGCCGATAAAGGGCTTTGGACATTGACCATAGGTGATGCATAGAAAGATCTGCGAGGCGGCCCGACCTTCGCATGAACCTGCTGAAATAAAACAGCACCCATCCAAACTGTAACGGAATCTTGATCCTCTGATTTAGGCTATTGGCATTCCTTCATACCTCCAGGCACGTTAAAAGTCGCTCCTTGGCTCGAACCGGGGACCTACGGATTAACAGTCTTTAGCTTGATCGAAGTAAATAAACGCTGCTTCCATATTTGCTTCCACACCCCAGTAGGACGCGCGTAACCTGTTGATTTCATTGAGGTTTTATTTCTTGAAGCTGCTCATAACCGCCTTAAGTAAGCGCACAGCTTTGCGTAGAGTGTTTATCCATTGGATTCCTATCTGGAGGAGCACTCTCAATTTGTAACATCACTCTCAAGTTGCCCAACAAAACCTTAGGGCAGTTTTTGGGTTAGCAAAATACTTGTGGACTTCGTATCAAAACCGAGTGAAATTTTCGATTGAAAATACCTGCTTCTAGAACTTTTTGTTGTTAGGCAATGCATACGCAACTACCGGTAACCAGATAGCAAGTGCCGTGGGTGAGTAATTGAAT
>ERZ650308.1937-NODE-1937-length-10399-cov-10.779872_pt1 | contig 10399 bp, 9 predicted proteins | sample MGYA00376244_ERZ650308 | MGnify/ENA primary metagenome ERZ650308 (study PRJEB26733, sample SAMN07839295) | wastewater metagenome | biome: small river; feature: stream; material: water | place: USA: North Carolina | collected 2016-04-26 ...
AGGAGACGGCGCCCTTGAAGTTGAAGAAAGCCCGACTCTTGACCGTTCGAACTGAAGCCGGCACGATAACTTCACCTGCGCAGGCGTTAGCGGAAACCAGCTCGTTGCTGCCGTTGATGACGAGGCAAGAAGCATCCGTGGTTTGAATTGCTGCGTCGGCGGTTTCGAGGCTCAGGGCCAGGATGCCGGAAGTGAAAAATAGTGTGACTAGGACACTTGAAATTGCTCGGCGCAGTCGCGCAGCCATGAACTATTCACCCCGAAATGTTGGCTCAAGCGTAACCGACTGGCCACCAAAAAGGGTGGTAAATCGCGCTAAAACCTGTGGTTACCCACGGTTTTCACAGAATCGTTGCCTGAACGAAACCAAATCGGCTAGCTGGCCGCGGCAACCTTGGCGCGAGCAGTTCTGTCGTTAGCCACAATGCGCGGCACCAGGATGCCGACCAGTGCAAGGCAGAGCACCGGCAAGAGCATGGCGTTGGTTAGGCCGACTGCGCGAGCTAGCCAACCGACGAGGCCCGGACCAAACGAGAACACCAGGCTCAGCAGACCGAAAACACGAGAGAGCGTGACCGGTGGCGGATAGCCCGGCACTGTTGCGGCAGCGAGCAGAACACCCCAGTTCGGGCCCACTCCCCAACCGGCACAGAAGAACCCGAAACTTGCCAGGATGAGAGCGCCAAGTTCGTTGGTTGCGCCGATGCCCTCGGCTAGAAAAATCACTACGCCCCAGATGGTCGCGCCAACCAGAGTGCCGACCAAGACATTACGAACCTCACCGAAGCGCTGGTTCAAGCGATTCGACAGGGTGCGACCGACGAACATGCCCGCTTGGAAAAACAGAATGACGATCAGGAACCATGGCGAGCCGATGTGGAAGTTGTCGCGCGCCAGGATGCCGCCCCAGTCGGCAACCGAGAACTCGGCCAAGGTCGTCGCATAAAGCGCGGTCAGGGCCAACCAAAACGCTCCGGTGCCCTTGCCAAACCAAGGCATCTTCACCTGCTTGGTGCCCTTTTCGGCGGCACCTTCATCCTTGGTGGTCATGAAGCGGTTGACCGCGATGGCGATGCCGCCGGTGAGCACCTGAATCAGCATCAGGTATTGCAGGGTGTTGAGCGAGGTGAGGAGTAGGGCACCTAAGACCAACGAAGTGATGGTGCCGATGGTGGCATATGCCGAGAGTGCGTTGCGCTCATTTTGGCCGGTCATGACGCTGACCGTGTTGATTTGCGTGTTGTTTGCGGTGTTGACTAGGCCGACGCCGAACGAGGAAATCATGATGCCGAGCGTGAGCCAAATGCCGTTGATTGCCTGCGCGATGACCAAGTTGCCGGCGACCGAAAGTGCAACACCGATGAGAATCACGCGCTTTGAACTGAAGTGGTGAATCAGGGCTGCGGTTGGCTTGGCCGCGAACGCCATGGTTAAGCCGGCGACCATCAGAATCGTGCCGAGCTGATCGAGACTAAGACCGAGGTGGTCCTTGATTTCGGGCAGCCTTGGCACCCAGGTGACCCAGCTCATGGTCGAGGCAAACGATGCCCACTTGAGGGCGGTTTTGAGCTTCTTCACATCGACCATGGCAGCCACCTATGACTTTACGAGCACTTTGAGTGCTGTGCGCTTGGACATTGCCTCGTAACCCGACGGAACTTCATCGAGATTCACGGTCATGTCGAATACCTTGCCAGGGTTGATTTTGCCGCTCAGAATGTCTGGCATCAACTCCTCGATGTAGGCACGAGCTGGAGCAACACCGCCCGAGATGCTGATGTTATTCATCAATGGGGCGAAGCCAAACGGAATCGTTTCATACTGTGCGGCGCCAACGCGTCCAATGGTGCCATACGCGCGAACAACACCTAAAGCCATCTCCATTGAGGATGCGGTGCCGACACACTCGAGCACGCTGTGTGCACCATCGCCACCGGTAAGTTCGCGAACTTTCGCGATTCCTTCGGAACCGCGTTCTGACACGACATCGGTGGCGCCGAATTCACGACCGAGGTCGGTGCGTCCTTCATGACGACCCATAAGAATGATTCTTCCGGCTCCTAGGCGTTTAGCCGCGATGACAGCGCAGAGTCCGACCGCTCCGTCTCCGATTACAACAGCAGTTTCTCCAGGCTGGACCTTTGCGGTGACTGCAGCGTGATGTCCGGTGCACATCACATCCGAAAGAGTCAACAAGGATGGCAAAAGCGGTGAATCCTGATCAACTGGAAGAATGACCAAGGTTCCGTCGGCGTTTGGCACTCGAACTGCCTCCGATTGACCGCCAGCCTCTCCTCCATGGCCAAAGAAACCGATCTTGCGGCAGGAGGTTGCCTGACCCTTCAGGCAGAAGTCACATTCACCACAGGATGCAACGAACGGCGCAACCACGAAGTCTCCAACCTTGATCTTGGCGACAGCCGAGCCGACGGATTCGACAATTCCGAGGAACTCATGCCCACGTGGGCGGCCAATTTCGAGCTTCTCAGATTCGTTGTAGTCCCAGAGGTCAGAGCCACAGATGCAGGCCAGGGTGACTTTCACGATCGCGTCCGTTGATTCCTTGATTGTCGGGTAGTCCATCTGTTCGATGCGCACATCGCCTGGGCCATAGAGGAAAGTTGCCTTCATGATTAATCTCCTAGTTGGTGTTTCTTTGGAAGTACGAAAATCAAGACCACGGCGAGCGCAATCGCGCAGAGCACGCCACCGCCGAATAGTGCGAGGTTTGCCTGGTGAGCAATGAGCAGGGCTGGGGCGGTTGGGTTGCCGGAGGCATCCTTGGTGGCGGCCGTCGCGGCAAGTGCGATCAAGATGCTCAAGCCGAGCGAACTGCCCAGTTGAACATGGGTGCTCACCAAGCCAGAGGCCGCACCGGCATCTTCGGCCGAGACACCGGCGATGCCCGCCGAGGTTAGGCGAATGGTTGATGCGCCCTGACCGATGCCGATAAGCATCATCGGTATAGCGATTTCAAGAAGGTAGGAACCTTTCACGCTGAACTGGCTGAGCCAGAGGGTGCCGATGGTTACCGTTGCCAAGCCGCCGGCTAGAAACGGGGTGTCACCAAAGCGGCGCGAGAGTCGCGGCACGAAGAATGCGATTGCAAAGCTAGCTAGCGTCATTGGCAAAAACGCTAGGCCAGTCTCCAACGGGTCCATGCCCTTGGTGATTTGCAAGTACTGAGAGGTAAAGAACCAGAACGCGCCCATCGAACCAACGAACAGCGCGCGGGCAAGGTTTGCACCGGTGCGCTGGGCACTATTGAATAGCCGAAGTGGCACCAGGGGCATGGCGGCACGCTTCTCAACCTCGACGAATAACCACATGAACACCAAACCGCTAAGCACACATGGCAGTGTGAAGGCGTCGGTCCAGCCAAACTCAGCAGCATGGATGAGCCCATAGACAATGGCAGTCATGCCGAACGTTGAAGTTACCGCTCCCCAGACATCTAGACGGCCGGGCTGCCTGTCAGTTTCTTGGATGTAGAAGCGGGCGGCGACCATCAGCAAGATGCCGAGTGGCACATTGGCAAGAAACGCCCAGCGCCAGTCGAAGGCCTCGGCAATCCAACCGCCGAGAACTAGACCGAGCGTGGTACCGATGCCAGTGATCGAGCCATAGATGGCCAGCGCTCTACCGCGAGCCGGCTGCTGAGGGAAGCTGGTGCTTAGTAGGGCAAGAGTCGATGGTGCTAGGACCGCAGCGCCGACGCCCTGAAGAATACGTGCCGTGATCATGACCTCGGCTGAATCAGCTAGACCAACGATGAGCGAGGCACCCATGAAAAAGGCTAAGCCCCAGATGAACATGCGCCTGCGGCCAAGAATGTCACCGATTCGGGCACCCAGCAGAAGCAAGCCACCGAAGGCCAGGGTGTAGGCGTTCTGAATCCAGCTCAGGGAGGCTGTCGAGAAACCAAGGTCAGTCTTGATCAGAGGCAAGGCCGTGATGGCTATCGAAAGGTCGACCACCAACATCAGGTAACTGAGGGTGATGATCATCAGTGTGAGATTTGGGTGTTTTAGAGGTGTCGTGGTCATGCCTTATCCCCCTAGAATCTAACTGCGGTGTCGAAAGCCTAACATTTGAATGGTTTTGGATTACGGCTTGGATGAGTTCGTTATCGAAAGGTTAATCGTGAAGAAATCAGTGTTGATTTTGTTCGCCATTGCTAGTGGATTTGCCGTTGGCAACCTCTATTTCATCCAGCCGCTGCTCGACAACATTGCCGGGGACCTTGGAACCACGGCAACCGAAAATGGCTGGTTGGTCACGGCCGTTCAGATTGGCTACGCCTTGGGCATCATCACCTGGCTACCGCTTGGTGATGTTAGGTCACGCAAACACCTCGTGCCGATTATGGTTACCGTCGCAGGCCTGAGTCAGGTTGCGATTGGACTATCCCATGCATACCTGCCTCTCATCCTGGCGCTGTTTGCCGTTGGGTTCACAACAATTTCGGGGCAGATCTTGGTTCCGCTAACTGGCGAACTCTCTGGCGACTCGAACCGGGGCAAGAACGTCAGCTTCGTGGTGTCGGGAATGATCATCGGCATCCTTGGCGCTCGAGTTGTCAGTGGCGGCTTAGCAGACCTTCTCTCTTGGCACGCGACCTTCATAGTTATCGGTGGGGCCAACCTGGTCATGGCGATTGCCCTCTATCGGGTCATCCCAGTTTTGCCGGCGAAACCAAAGGTTGCCTATCGCAAACTTGCCGCCGGAACATTCACTTTGCTGCGAGCAAACCCGAGCGTGTTCGGCGCGATGGCGATCAACGGTTTGAGCATGCTTATTTTCAGCATCGTCTGGACGGCGATTACTTTCTTGCTGAGCGGCCCAAAGTTTGAGCTTTCCGCTGGTGCCATCGGCGCCTGGGGGTTGTTCGGCGTGGTGGGCGCGTTAGCTGCCAGAAATGCCGGCCGCCTGATTGACAAGGGCAAGGGAGACCTAGCCAGCAAAGTCGGCTGGGTATTGGTTGCGGTGTCGCTAGTGATTGGGTCGTTCGCCGAGCAGTCGCTGATTTTCCTCGCCATCCAGCTAATCGTCATGGATGCTGCCATGCAGGGCATCGGCGTCACCAATCAAACCAAGTTGATTTCGATGTTCCCAGAATCACGCAGTCGCGTAAATGCCGGCTACGTGACCGTGAACTTTATCGGCGCCGCAATCGGATCGGCAGTCGCCTCATCGCTGTGGCCATCGACCGGCTGGTCTGGGCTGATGTTGCTCTGTGCCGGCATCTCGATTGCCGCGCTTGGACTCTGGGTCTGGAATCGCAAGTATCTCAACCGCATTACTGAAGGGTTATCCGCATGAAAACTGTGAAATGGGCGATGGTTGGCACCGGTTATATGTCGACCTTGATTTTGAAAGACTTCGAACTTTCGGCTACCACCGAGTTTGTTGCGCTGGTTTCACGCGACGCCGCAAGGGCTCAGGCTCGCTTGGATGCCGATGGTGTCGCAGGCCGCGGTCTGACTTTTGAGCAAGCGTTGGCCGATTCAGAAATCGACCTAATCTATCTTGCGACCCCGCACTCCGAGCACTTCCCTATGGCCAAGCGGGCACTCGAAGCTGGCAAACATGTGCTTGTCGAAAAGGCATTCACCATGGATGCTGCCGAGGCCCGTGAGCTTGCCGAGATCGCAGTGCGAGAGAACCGTTTCCTTATGGAGGCGATGTGGACGAAGTTCCAGCCGCTGCACAATGAAATCAAACGCCTCTTAGCCACGGGGCGCATTGGAAACCTAAAGATGATCGAGAGCAGCTTTGGCCTCAACCTGCCGTTCGATAACAACCAACGACTATTCAACTTTGAACAGGGTGGCGGCTCGGCTCTTGATCAAGGTGTTTATACGCACGCATTTGCGCATTGGTTCGCTGGCTCGCCACTAAAGAAACAAACATCAATCGGTGAGTTGTTCAGTAACGGCGCCGATGCGTCCGTGCACTCTGTTCTCGAGTATGAGAACGGCGTCTTGGGTCTCGCCTTGAGTTCACTGGTCGCAACCCTTGGGTTCGGCGCTCGCCTGGTCGGCGATGCCGGTTCAATAACCTTCGAAGGCACATTCTGGAGTTCGGAAGCCGCAGTCATCGACGGACCGGTTGACGGCAAGGAGCACCCGGTCGAACGCATTGAATGCCCTCGCCGAGGCGCCGGCTATGTGCACATGATCGAGGCTGTGAGCAGCGCCATCCTTGCAGGAAAAATCGAGTGCGAACAGCACCCACTGAATTTCACCATCGAAATCATGGAGCAACTCGATGAAGCTCGTCGACAGATAAATGGAGCTCGCTAATGTCAGTTGAAAAGTCGCTCAAGGTGGTTGCTGAACAGGAGGCAGAGCTATGCTTTCAGGAATTCAATGAGAGTGTGGCTCTTCAGGTGGGGCTAAAGGCAATTGCGCTTGCCGAAGCCAAGGGCAAAGCTGTTTTCATCAATGTCAGCAAGGGGGCTAACACCTTGTTCGAACACAGCATGCTTGGCACCAGCCCAGCAAATGCCGATTTCGGCCACCGCAAGCGCGCAGTGGTCAATTTGATGCACTTCAGTTCAATCAACTTTTGGCTTTATAACCAAAACGGGTTCGACTTCAAAGGGTTCATGAACTTGAACGAACGCGAGTTTGGCTCGTATGGTGGCTCGTTCCCTATCCGAGTTGAATCAGCCGGCGTGATTGGTTCACTGACAATCTCGGGCCTTAGCGACATCGATGATCACAACTTCGCCGTTGAGTTACTCAACGGGTATTTAGGTCGCGAAGCTGCGCTGCTTTCGAGCTAGTTGCCGCGCCGCGGTTGGCTAGATTTCACCGCTATCCAGGCCGGCAAGCACTTGCTGCGCGCGCACTCGAAGCTCAGGTAAATCACTTAGGCGGTTGAGACCAAAAATCTGCTGACTCATCCGGTGGTTCCTCACGAATCGGTCGCGGTGGCGGTCGAGGAAGTCCCAATACAAAGTGGTGAATGGGCAGGCATCATCACCCACGCGCTTCTTAGGGTCATAGGCGCAACCCTTGCAAGACTGAGTCATTTTGTTCAGGTATGCCCCGCCCGCCGCGTATGGTTTGGTCATCAAGAGTCCGCCATCCGCGTGGGTTGCCATGCCAATGATGTTCGGCACCATCACCCACTCTGCTGCGTCGATGAACTGCTCACGCATCCAGTCGAGGAACTCTTGTGGGTTAGCTCCAGTGACCAACGCCAGGTTGCTGAGCACCATCAAGCGCGGGATGTGGTGAGCCCAGGCACGAGCCTCGACATCGCCGACCACCTGCTTCACACAGGCCATTTTCGTCTTTGTCGAGTCGGTGAATAGCGGCAGCAGCTTGCGGGTCGCGCCGAGCTCATTCTTCTCGCGATAGCCGGGGCCGAGGAACCAATACATGCCGTTGATGTATTCACGCCAACCGATTACCTGACGCACAAAAGCCTCGACCGAAGCAATCGGTGCGCCGGCGCGATAGGCGACGAGCACCGCCCGGATGACCTCTTCGGCGTGCAGCAAACCATTGTTCAGGTATGGGCTGAGCAGAGAGTGGTGTAGCGCCCAGTTATCGGCCGCGATGGCGTCTTCGTAAGGCCCAAAGCCTGCGAGGTGATTGTCGATGAAGTTCTTGAGTTGGGCAAGAGCGCCAGCCCGGGTGGTGGCCCAGGTCTGAGTTGGCTTCCAGGTGGCGGCGTCTGGCGCGAGGCCAGCAATGGCGCGAACCTGCTCGGCAACTTCGGCATCGATCTCATCGCGCTCGTGCTCTAGATAAGCCGGCCAGTTGTAGTTTTTCGGTGGCGGCAGGCGGTTGTCGGCATCGAAGTTCCAGCGATCACCATCTGGTTCACCGTCGGTCACCATGATGCGCAGGCGCACACGCTGGGCGCGATAGAAGTTTTCCATCACGAAGGTTCTCTGACGGTCAGCCCAAAGTTTGAAGTCAGGGCGTGAGGTCAGAAAGAAGTCATTCGGCACAAATGTGACGCCATATTCGCGAAGCAACTCAAGCTGCTTGAACGAAGAAGGTTCGGCCGAGTGAACTGGTAGGTCACCGACTTCGGCGCGGACCCGCTCGAGGCCATCAATTGTGCTTGCAGCTTGGATGTATCGAACCTGAAAACCTTCGGCCTCGAGTTCGGCTGCGAAGTGGCGTGCGGCCGACAGCAAGAAGAATAGGCGCTCTGGGTGCCAAGGGCGGCCGTAGGTCATCCGGGAGCTTTCGACAAGCACGATTAGATCGGTTTCGCGGTTTGCCGATTTCAGCACACCTCGGTCGCGATTTAGGTGGTCGTGGGCGACATAGAGAATGCGTTCGATCACGCTTTGACACCGGCTGATTTGCACTTCTGCGAACAAAACTTCACGTTCTCCCAGTCGCGCTCCCACTTCTTGCGCCATTCAAACGGCAGCCCACAGGATGCACAAACCTTCGGTGGGTGACCGTTCTTGGTTTGGGCTACGCGGGGCATGCCATAAGCCTAGGTTGCTTGAGCATCAGCGGGCGGCATCGGGCAAAGAAAAACCCGGCCCTCGCAATGAGAGCCGGGTTTTTCGCTAAGCAAATGCTATTTGACCGCACCTGACGAGATACCAGAGATGAACTGGCGCTGCAGGATTAGATAGAAGGTGATGATTGGGATAACCGCAAGGACTAGACCAGCCATTGCCTGACCGTATTCGGTGGCGTAGGCGCCATAGAACAGGTAGGTCGAAAGCGGCAGGGTCTGAGTTTCTGGAGTCAAAACAAGCACAGGAAGAAGGAAGTCGTTCCAGATCCATAGTGCATTGATGATGGCCACGGTTGCGGTAACTGGCTTCAACATCGGGAAGATGATTTTCCAGAAGATGGTGAAGTCGCTAGCGCCATCAAGTGCCGCTGCTTCATCCAGCTCGGTAGGAATGTTCGAGATGAACCCGTGGTAGAGGAAGGTAGAAAGCGCTACACCGAAGCCCATGTAGAAGAAGATCAGCGCAGCCTGGTTGTTCAATGAAACGAACGGAGCGAAGATCGCCATGAATGGAATCATCAGGGCCTGGAAAGGCACAATCATCGATGAAACCAAGATCAAGAAGGTCACCTTGGTGAACTTGTTCTTGGTGCGTGACAGGTAGAAAGCCAACATCGATGAAATCAGAATCAAAGCGCCAACGCTGAGGGTGGTGATGATCAGAGAGTTGGTTAGCGACTGGAAGAAGCGCATCTTCGACAGAGCCTGCTCGAAGTTGTCCCATGTGAACTCAACCGGAAGCGAGATCGGGTTGTCCAGAATCTCCATCTTTGGCTTGAATGAGTTAACCAATACCAAGACGAATGGCATGACGTATGCCACCGAGATGATGAGTCCGAGAACCCAGATGATGCTGCGGACGGTGCTGGTTCTAGCTTTCGCTGTGAGAGTCGTCTTTGCCATTATCGCTGGACCTCCATGCGCTTGCTAACTGAAACTTGAACTAGTGCGGCAACAGCTACCAAGACGAACATGATCACTGCCTTTGACTGACCGGTGCCGAAGTTTCCGAGACGGAACGCGTCCTGGAAGATGTGCATCGAGATCAACTCGGTGGTGCGGTAAGGGCCACCACCGGTAAGGGCCAAGTTCACGTCGTAGGCCATGAAGCCACCGCGAAGAGTTAAGAAGAGTGAGATCGTGAATGCCTGTGCCATCAACGGAATCTTTACCGAGAACAAGGTGCGAAGAGCTGAAGCGCCGTCGATGCGGGCTGCCTCAAGGACGTCAGGCTCGATGCTGATCAGACCGGTGATGTAGATGATCATCATGTAACCCGACTGCTGCCAGACGGTAACAATGATCAGCGCCCAGAAAGCGGTGTCTGTTTCGTTCAACCATGAGTCTTGGAAAATCGGCCACTCATACATGTATGAGAGTGATGGCAACGCACTGTTGAAGATGAACTGCCAAATAACACCGAGGACTACACCACCGATTAGGTTCGGGATGAAGAAGAAAGTTCTAAAGAGGTTTGCGCTACGCAACTTCGTTGTCACGATGAGCGCTAGGCCGAAGGCCACTGCATTGATAACTACCAGCGAGACAATAACGAATGCGCCGGTGAACTGAAGAGTGGCCCAGAAGGTCTCATCTTCGAATGAGGCCACGTAGTTGTCAAAACCGACGAATGACTTGAAATCAAAGCCATCCCAGTCGGTGAAAGTTAGGTAGATACCCTGGCTGAATGGAATGACCAGGACGACGAAGAAAATTGCCAAGGGTAAGGCACCAAATAACGCAAACTTTTTGAGGTTCTTTGTAATTCGCATTGTGCGCTCCCTTTTACTACTGCTGATGCTTGTGATGTTGCTCTAAGTGAGAAGTTCCTGGGGTGGGTTGCCCCACCCCAGGAACTCGATTCTAGCTAGTTTCTAAATTACTTAGAAACTCCACG
>ERZ650308.1938-NODE-1938-length-10396-cov-10.996906_pt1 | contig 10396 bp, 9 predicted proteins | sample MGYA00376244_ERZ650308 | MGnify/ENA primary metagenome ERZ650308 (study PRJEB26733, sample SAMN07839295) | wastewater metagenome | biome: small river; feature: stream; material: water | place: USA: North Carolina | collected 2016-04-26 ...
TTTTTAGTTGTTTTTAGTTTGAGTTCGCAAAAATAAGAATTAATTAGTATTAGAACGGATAATTTATTCCAAAATTTAATACGGACTGCCCGAAATTACAATCTTTAAACCATCTTCTGTCTTTATCTTGGGCTGGATTATAGGTTTTAAAACCCAAGTCAAAACGAACCACAAAAAAGTTCAAATCATAACGAAGTCCAAAACCAGTTCCTAAAGCAATGTTTTCTAAATCTTTTAACCCATTAAATGTAGCCTTTGGATCTTCAGTATTGTCTAAAACATTCCAAATATTTCCTGCATCTGCAAAAAGGGCACCTTTTAAACTTCCTAGAATTTTAAATCGGAACTCTCCACTTAAGGTTAATTTCATATTAGCTTCATTGAAGTCATTAATTCCTCCAGTGCTTCCTGGGCCTAAACGATAGGGATTCCAACCTCTATTATCATTGGAACCTCCTGAATAGTAACTTCTAGAAAAAGGAATATTATCGGAATTCCCAAACGGAATAGCTATGCCGAAAAAGCTTCGAATCGCGATAACTTTTTCTCTTGATAAATCCCAATATTTTACAAAATCAAATTCAGTTTTCAGGTATTCTGAATATTCTAAATTGAATAGTTCAAAACGGTTGGATGTGTTTTTTTTCAAATTCGTAGCATTGGCAAATAAACTAAGAATAGATCCTGCTGATTCAATTTTAGTTTTAAAGAGATAAAAATTACTGTCGGCTAAATCTTTTTTTGTAGTTGTAGAATAGCTGAAATTTGTTGCTAGTATAAAATCATTTTCGGTAAGTCTAAATTGTCGTTCTGCAATACTTTTTACGGTTGCATAATCAGTTGTTGAACTTGGTACAGCTTGACTTAAAATGCTATTTATAAATTGATTTGTCCCATTTTCAATAGTTAAATTGCCGTCAGTGTCATAAAAAGGGGTGTCTAATTTATACGAAGGGTTTTTAGCTAAATTATTTAATGCATCGTACGATGAGGTATATACATTATAGTAATTTTTAGGATTTACATTACGAACAAATTGCACATTAAATAAGTCAAATCTCGCAGTTCTATTTGTTTTTGGGGTCCAATTATAATTGACTGTCCCTGTAAAGTTTTCTTTATCTAAACCAATGTTTTTTTGAGTAGAATAACCGGTTGTAATCAAGGTAGATGGAATCATACTTTTAGGAATGATTTTCTCAGTTTGAAAAGGCATGACAATTCTCGGAAAATTAAGTTTTAAATCTACTCCTAGTTCCGAGGCGTTAAAAAACACATCATTTGGATTGGCAAAATCTTTCGAAGATCCTACATTGGCTCTGCCCGAAAATTCTAATGTTTCTGCTCCATTAAAAACATTTCGTATAGAAATGGAAGGGCTAAAACTAATACCAATATTTTGAATATTAGAGTGGGTTACATCGATAGACTGCCCAAAGTTATACTTCGGTTTTGGAGTTAGATAAATTTTTGCAATTAGAGATTGCGCTGTACTATCTCTTTTATCTTGTTCGTATATAATTGATGGGTAATTAAATATTTTTAAATTACTTAAATACCTGCTCGTCAAGTTGGTTTTAGTGTCCGAAAAATATCCGCCTTTTGTTATAAAAACACCGTTGGTAATGGCAAAAGGTTTGTATTTGAGTTTGTTCCTACTTACTAATTTAAAATTCTTATATTCGGTACTATCAGTTAGTGTTGCTTTGGGATCTGATGCAGAATAATCTGTAAAAATTCTAACATCACTAATTTTGTATAATTTGAATGGTTCCGTAATGGTTGCTTCTTGGTTCTGATAACTGTAATCCCCAATTTTTAATCGAACGCTTGCTTTGTTTTTTTTCTGAATGGTATCAATATCAAAACTCACATTAGTTGGTTGAAAGTCATAAGCGCCGCTATTTCTAAATAATGTAGCGATTCTATTTTTTTCATTTTCAAAATCTTCTGTTTTGTACTGATTTCCTACTTTAACAATAGAATTTAATTTAGTTGTATTGTATAATGAATCTAAAGCGACTGTTTTTATTTCGGTAGAAACGGAGTCAATATTGTAAACTTGTCCAGGCTCAATAAAATATTTCACTCGGCCTTTTTTTAGTGCGATAGTATCAAAAACAGATTTGGTCTTGACATCAAAATAGCCTTTATTAAAATATAAATATTGTAAACGCAATACGGACTTATCTGTTTTAAGAGGATCGTAAATTACTGGTGGTTCGCCAATTTTTTTAAATAATTTATCCAAACCATGATACCAAAGTGGTTTTTCTAATTGGTCATCTTGTTTTTCAGATAGCCACTTTGACATGCGTTTTAATTTTGTAGAGTTAGCTGTTAACTTTGCTTGATAAGTCGAGTCAGTAATAGGAGTAGCCCAATTGTTGAAAGTTAAAAACAATGGGATTCCAACTATTTTGCTATTTGGTTTTTGATACAATTGATTGAACGTAGTTTCGTCTGAAATCATTTTGTTATTTTCAAAGATTTCATTTTTAGTCAATAAAAATTTCCCACTAGGAACTCTTTTTACAGCGTTACAAGCAGAAATAAATATTGCAATTAGAAGAAATGCTGTTACTTTTGTGAAAATATGTTTCAACTGTTCTAAAATTTTAATTCAAAAGTACATTTTTTTATGGTTAGTAAAAACCAAATAAAGCTTATATCCAGTTTGCAACAAAAAAAACAGCGACAATTACATCAATTGTTTATTGCTGAGGGGATCAAAGGAATTCAAGAATTGCTGGATGCGCATTTTGAATTGGATCATTTATATACAACTGAATTGGATTTTGAGACGGTTGCAGCAGCAAAAAAAACCATAATTACAAATGACGATTTAAAAAAAATCAGTGCTTTAGCTACACCCAATACTTGTTTGGCAGTATTTAAAATACCTCAACCCAAAGAAATTATTGCTGCAGGATTAATTGTAGCATTAGATGCTATTAGAGATCCGGGAAATTTAGGGACTATCTTGCGTTTGTGTGATTGGTTTGGAATCCAACAATTAATTTGTTCTAAAGAAACAGTTGATTTGTATAATCCTAAAGTGGTACAAGCTACCATGGGCTCTATTGCTCGTGTCAATGTGACTTATCTCGATCTAACTGATTTTATTGCCAAGACTAACCTGCCTGTTTTTGGAACATTTATGGATGGCGATATTATTTATACTGCTAATTTGCCGCAAAATGGAATTCTTGTTATGGGAAATGAGGCTAATGGTATCTCTTCCGGATTAGAGAAAATCATACAAAATAGACTGACTATTCCTCGTTTTGGATCGCTTCAAAAAACTGAAAGCTTAAATGTTGCAACAGCTACTGCTATTGTATTGAGCGAATTTAGACGTGCTAGTTTGAAGTCGTGATTTAGTGGAATGTAAAATTAATGAACAATCCTCTAGTTTTCATTGATTCTATATTTCCAGTCCATGGACTATAACCATTTAAAGAATTATCTCTAATTAATTCATCTTTCAATCCAAAAACACCTCTCACTGAAGGAGAAAAAATAAAATATTCAGAAAAAATATCAATTCCAAACCCCAATTCGTAATTGGGACTCCAAGCTTTTACCCTAAACCGTTGTTGGCTATTATCATCTGCCGATTTTGAATTACTTGATAAATTTAAGGTCGTAGAAAAACCACCTAATAAATAAGGACGAATATTTCCTGTTCGTAAAGAAGAAAATTTAAATAGTAATGGAAGATGGATGTAGGTACTATTTACTTCTCTAATTGTTTGAGCTGCTATTGGTGCGGTCAAAAAATAGGCAGGTTTAGTAGATGTGCTCACATCTGTTGGATAATTTAATATTCGTTTCGTATAATACAATCCAGGTTCAAAACGCAAATTAATATATTCATGCAATCTTAAATCGGCTACTAGTCCAACGTTAAATCCAGTAGTTTTTTTTACTTGAATATCTTTTATTACTTTGTTATAATCAAACTTAAAATCATAAGAGTTTAAGCCTAGGAAAAAACCAAAATACACTCTTTTTTGCTGCCAATTTTCTAGGTGTATGACAGGATTTTTGCTAAAAATACTCTGCCTAAATTGGGCTTGGATACTTAAAGTGCAAAACAGTAATACGATAGAAAAAAGTTGTTTCATATTATTTTTTAGAAGCTGAATAAATGGTAGCTACCCCAAAGGTTTGTGGTAAAGCCTCAACATCTATAAACCCAATTTTTCTCAAAATATTGTTCAACTTTTCACCATAAGGAAAAGCGGCAGCTGATTCAGATAAATAGCCATAAGCTGCGTCGTCTTTTGAAAACAATTTTCCAATTAAAGGAAGAATATGGTTACTGTACAATTGATAACCTTGTTTGTAAGGTGTTTTGTCCGGTACAGAGGTTTCCAAAATAACAAATGTGCCATTGGGTTTTAAAACGCGTAAAATTTCAGCCAATCCTTTTTCTAAATGTTCGAAGTTACGCACTCCAAAAGCAACAGTTATTGCGTCAAAATAATTATCTTCAAACGGCATGTTCTCAGAATCTCCAAGTACCATTTCGATGGTTTTAGTTAAGTTTTTGGCGGCAATTTTTTGGACACCTACTTCTAACATTCCTGCAGATATGTCTAATCCGATAATTTTATCGGCTTTAGTTTGCGCCATCAAAATAGCCAAATCACCCGTGCCTGTTGCTATATCCAAAATGGTTTTAGGATTTGATTCTCCTACCATTTTCAAAACTTTTTTACGCCATTTTACATCTATCCCAAAAGAAATTACACGGTTAAGATTGTCGTAGTTTCCTGAAATAGTATCAAACATTTGAGCAACTTGCTCTTTTTTGCTTAATGAAGAATCTTTGTAGGGAGTGATTTTATCTGCCATCTTTTTAGTTTGTACAAATATAAGGAAACTCTACTAACTAAATTGTTGTGATTGTGTCCAATCTTTTCAGCCTTTAAAAACTTTAAAAAATCACTAAAAGTGGGTATTGTAGCGCTTAAATTTATTACCCAATTTTACCACAAGAAATTTTATTTCTTTTTCAATGTTCTATTGGGAGTTAATGAATGAAAATCAATTAGTTGGATTTTGCGCAACCAATTATATTTTGTCTTGGAGTCTTGTTTAATAACTTTCATGAGTTATTTGACAAAGCGCAAAATACGTTCTTAAGAATTAATTTGTTTTTGGAAACATTAAATTTATTCGATTGTTCTGCCTTCGTGGTATTTGGCAGTACAAAAAAGGCGAAAAGACATTTCATTCTCCCAATTGCATTGGAAAATTAGACTATTTTTTTACAAAAGTCTGATAGGTATAGTCGAAAAGATGTTTTTCGTCTTTAGAATTTAATTCAGATTGTACCAACTCCCATTCATTCTCGTTAATTTCAGGAAAAAAAGCATCGGCTTCAAATTGACCATGAACTTTCGTAATTTCTATTTTATCCGAAAAAGCGAGCGCCTGTTGGTAGATTTCGCCACCCCCTATAATAAAAACAACTTCGTTTTCAGGACATATTTTTATAGCTTCTTCTATACTATGGGTTACTATGCAACCTTCAGGTTGGTAATCCAACTGTCTTGTAATTACTACATGAGTCCTATTCGGTAATGGTTTTGGAAAACTTTCAAATGTTTTTCTACCCATTATAATATAATGACCCGTAGTTAATTCTTTGAATCTTTTGAAGTCATTAGGTAAATGCCACACCAATTCATTGTCTTTTCCTAAGGCATTATTTTCGGCAACAGCAGCAATCATTACAATCATAAAGAAGTCTTAAAGGATTTTTTATTTGAAATTTATACCGCGACACTTCCTCTAATAAGAGGGTGAGGATCATAACCTTCTAATGTAAAATCATCAAAATCAAAATCAAATATATTTTTTATAGCAGGATTTAAAATCATTTTTGGTAGCGGTCTTGTATCTCTTGACAGTTGCAATTCTATTTGTTCAAAATGATTGTTATAAATATGTGCGTCGCCAAAAGTATGGATGAATTCGCCAACACCTAAATCACATACTTGTGCAATCATCATTGTCAATAAAGCATATGAAGCAATATTAAACGGAACACCTAAGAAAATATCAGCTGAACGTTGGTATAACTGACACGACAATTTTCCATCTGCTACATAAAACTGAAAAAAAGCATGGCAAGGAGGTAAAGCCGCTTTATTATTGGCTACATTTTCTTCAAATGATTTTTTAGTATCAGGAAGTACTGACGGGTTCCAAGCTGAGACTAACATTCTTCGACTGTTTGGATTCGTTTTTAATTCGGTAATTAAGTCCGAAATCTGGTCAATTTCTTCGCTATTCCAATTGCGCCATTGGTGACCGTAAACAGGACCTAGATTACCATCGGCATCGGCCCATTCGTCCCAAATTTTCACCCCATTATCTTGTAAATATTTAATATTGGTATCGCCTTTTAAAAACCAAAGTAATTCATAAATAATGGACTTAAGGTGCAATTTTTTGGTCGTAACCATTGGAAAACCGTCGTTTAAATCAAAACGCATTTGGTATCCAAAAACGCTTTTGGTACCTGTTCCAGTTCGGTCACCTTTTTGGCAACCATTCTCCATTACATGTTGCACTAAATCTAAATATTGTTTCATGTTGCTTCTTTCTTAATAATGTAAAGTGATGAGTTTGTATTATTGGTTTTTATATACTACCCCATTCTTCATAACAAATTGAACTTGTTCTAATGTTTTAATATTGGTTAATGGATTTTCATCTACTGCAATTATATCAGCAAAAAATGCAGGTTTGATCTGCCCAATTTCGTTGGCTACGCCTAAGAGCATTGCATTAGTAAGCGTGGCAGATTGGATAGCGGCTAAAGCGGGCATTCCAGCTTCGACCATATAACCAAATTCTTTTCCATTTTTTCCATGATCGTATACTCCAGCATCCGTTCCAAATGCAATTTTAACGCCTTTTTTGTAGGCCTTTGCAAATGTAGATTGTATTTGTGGACCAACTTCTTTTGCTTTGGGTACAACAATGTCTGGGTAAAAGCCTTCCACTTCTGCTTTTAAAGCAACTTCTTTTCCAGCCGTGATGGTTGGGACTAAATACGCATCGTATTTTTTCATTAATTCCATAGTTTCTTCACTCATAAAAGTACCGTGTTCTATAGTTTTAATTCCGCCTAAAATAGCTCGTTGCATCCCCTCATCGCCATGAGCGTGAGCGGCAGTTAACATATTATAGTCTTTTGCTGTAGTGGTAATGGCTTTGATCTCTTCAATTGAAAATTGAGGATTTTTACCGCTTTTAGCAACACTTAAAACTCCACCAGTTGCCGTAATTTTAATCACATCGGCACCTTCTTTGTATCTTTCACGTACTGCTTTTACTCCGTCCTCTGGAGAATTTACAACACCTTCATGTGGTCCTGGATCCCCCATTAATTTTCGGTTGCTGCCATTAGTTGGATCAGCATGACCCCCAGTAGAAGCAATTGATTTTCCTGCAGTGTATATGCGCGGTCCTTTGGCAATTCCTTTATTGATAGCATTTCGTAATGAAATATTAACTCCAGTTCCTCCTAAATCACGAACAGTAGTAAAACCTGATAGCAATGTTATTTCAGCAAATCGGGCCGCTTCAAAAGCGACATCTGACTCATTGTTAGTGTATTTTGAAGCATAACTTTTTGGATTTTGTTCACTTTCAATGTGAACATGTAAATCAATTAATCCTGGTAGTATAAATTTATTTTTTAAATCTATTTCAATGTCATTTGCATTGGATTTAGCAATAAATCCATCAGTAATTTTTGTTATTTTATTTTTGGAAACAACTATGGTAGCCGTCTTAATTTCCTTCCCAGTTTGTACGTCTATAATGCTACCGCAATGCAAATAGTAGTCTTGTGAAAATCCAATAATGGATTGTAATCCAATAGTTAAAGAAATAATTAATGTATTGATTTTCATAGATGTATATTATTTAAAATTATCGTTTTGAAATTTCATCTCTAATTTTGGCGGCTTTCTCATAATCTTCATTTTCTACAGCCTCTGCAAGCAATTCATTTAATTCTTGAATACTTTTTGCAGTATAGGTATTACCTGATTGATTGCTTTCTATTTCTTGGTCAAAAGGCTCTGAATTGGAAAGAATACTGTCAAGATCTCCCTCTTCTTTATTGCTATCATTGGTATTGTTTAAGAAAATTCCAGCCTTGTCTAAAATGTTTTTGTAGGTAAAGATTGGAGAATTAAAACGCAATGCCAATGCAATTGCATCTGAGGTTCTGGCGTCAATAATTTCTTCGATCTTATCTCTTTCACAAATGATACTGGAATAAAACACACCGTCTACTAATTTATGAATGATGACCTGTTTGACAGTGATATCAAATCGTTCGGCAAAATTTTTGAACAAATCGTGTGTAAGCGGGCGTGGAGGTTTTATTTCTTTTTCTAATGCTATAGCAATAGATTGTGCTTCGAATGCTCCAATTACAATAGGTAACTTTTTATCGCCATCTACCTCGTTTAAAATTAAAGCATAAGCTCCATTTTGGGTTTGGCTATATGAAATTCCTTTTATTGATAATTTTACTAAACTCATTGAATTGATATAAAAAAATTGGAGTAGGTTTTAAAAAAAACTGCCTTAACGCAAAGATATAAATATCCTTGTTTTAAGGCAGTTTTTTGTAAATTAATTTAAAATTACTGTTGTGCTTTGAACGCTTTTAATTTTTCAATTAATTGCGGAACCACTTCAAATGCATCTCCAACTACTCCATAATCAGCTACTTTAAAAAATGGTGCCTCTGGATCACTATTGATGACTACTTTTACTTTAGAAGAATTCACTCCCGCAATATGTTGTATCGCTCCGGATACTCCAATTGCGATATATAAATTGGTAGCTACTGGTTTCCCTGTTTGACCAACGTGTTCACCGTGAGGTCTCCAACCTAAATCGGAAACGGGTTTTGAACAAGCAGTTGCTGCACCAAGTACGCTAGCTAATTCTTCAATCATTCCCCAGTTTTCAGGTCCTTTTAATCCACGACCACCTGATACTACAATGTCAGCATCTGCAATAGAAACTTTTCCGGTACTTTTTTCTGTTGCGGTTACTTTAACATTAAAATCGGCAGCATCTATCGTTGGATTAAAATCTTCTTCAGTTAATGTACTAGTATTTTCAACAATTCCGTACGAGTTTTTGGCTAAGCCAATTACTTTTATATCAGTTGTAATTTCAGTGATATTGAATGCTTTGTTAGAAAAAGCGGTACGTTTTACTTGGAATGGACTAGTGTTTACCGGAAGTCCTACCACATTAGAAGCAAATCCAGCATTTAATCCAACGGCTACCATACCAGATAAATACATACTATCTGTGGTAGAAGATAAAACGACTACTTTTGCTCCTTCTTTTAAAGCGGCTTGTTTTATTATATCCGAATAGGCTTTAGCTGAAAATCCAGTTAAAGCATCGTTGTTAACTTTAAGTACTTTATCTACTCCGTATTGAGCTAGTTCTCCAACATTTGTTGCATTAACTGTTACTGCGGTTACTGTTGTCCCAAGGCTTTCTGCTACTTTCTTCGCATAAGAAGCCAATTCATAGGCTACTTTTTTAAATTTTCCCTCTGCTGATTCAGCGTATATTAATATAGACATGATTTTAAGTTTAAGTGGTTAAAATGGTTATAAGTTTAAGTGCTTGTTAAATAACGGAACACTACTAACTGATTACTAAATTACTTTCGCTTCGTTATGTAATAATTGAATTAACTCGTCTAAGTTATCGGCAGCAACCAATTTTACAGCCGACTTAGCAGCTGGTTTTTCAAACTGAATCGCTTTTGAATTTACATTCGCTGCAATTGGTTCTAGCACACTAATTACTTTAGTTCGAGCAGTCATAATTCCTCTCATGTTAGGAATACGAAGGTCTTTTTCTTCAACTAATCCTTTTTGGCTACCAATAACTAAAGGTAAAGACGTAGTTAAGGTTTCTTTTCCACCGTCAATTTCACGAATTGCAGTTGCGGTTGAACCCTCAACAGTCAATCCTGCACATGAAGTAATAAAATTGTACCCTAAAATACCTGAAATCATACCTGGCACCATTCCGCCATTATAATCCAAGGATTCTTTTCCAGCAATGATCAAATCATAACCTCCCGTTTTGATCACTTCGGCTAATTGTTGCGCAACATAAAAACCGTCTGTTGGATTGGCATTGATTCGAATGGCTTCGTTAGCTCCAATAGCAAGAGCTTTTCTAAGGGTTGGTTCTGTTTCTGGTCCGCCTACATTGGCAACAGTTACCGTTGCTCCTTGTTGTTCTTGGAACCAAATAGCTCGGGTTAAACCAAATTCGTCATTAGGATTGATTACAAACTGAACTCCGTTGGTATCAA
>ERZ650308.1940-NODE-1940-length-10388-cov-5.016936_pt1 | contig 10388 bp, 15 predicted proteins | sample MGYA00376244_ERZ650308 | MGnify/ENA primary metagenome ERZ650308 (study PRJEB26733, sample SAMN07839295) | wastewater metagenome | biome: small river; feature: stream; material: water | place: USA: North Carolina | collected 2016-04-26 ...
GTGCTCTTCCGATCTTCCACAATTTTGGTAGTGGCAAACGCTGACTGTGCATACACAGTTTGTGCGACTTTGTTCATTGCTTGTGCAAAAGCTTGAACAGCACCTTCACCACCAGTAGCGATAGCTTGCAGTTGTTCAGGAGTTACAGCTTTTGCAAAATCAACTTTGCTCGCAGATTCCATGAGTTTTGCTTGGTCTACGTTAGCAAACATGGCAGGTGAGGGATCACCTTGCGAGTTAGGAGCAGTTTGCCAAATGTCCTTAAAACCGTCCAGTGGGGATGCAGGAGTTGTAGGAGTACCATTCTGGCCCACATTAAGAGCTTGATCCTGAGATGGGATCATACCATTTGGAGCAGTTGCAGAAGTTGCCTGAGTTCCAGGAAGTGGTTGACCAGGTTGGTTAACTTGGCTGGGGCCTTGTGGAGGAACTTGCTGAGCAGCTGGAAGAGTTCCGCGGAAGAGAGACATAATATCCATGATGGTTTCCTAAGGGTTTAGTTTTGAGGGTGGTTTGACAAGGAGCGAAGTTGAATCTCAGATTCGTCAGATCTAAGAAGCATTACACGGAGGATGCTCATCTGACCTTTCAGAAAAGCCTCATCCTGTGCAAATTTGGTAGGATTGAGAGCATCGAAATCAATATTCAATCTGCTCTCTGCAATCGTAGCAAGTTCATTCTGAATCAAAGCCTTTTGATCGGTTGTCAGAATAGAGCCTGCTAGGACCTCCTGTGTTGTAAGTTCATAGTGAGTGAACGTACCAGAAATTATCTTACTCATCCTTAGCCTCCTGCCTGTGCCATTTGTGTTTGATTAACTGGTGCAGAACCTTGTTGGTTAGGAGCTGCTCCGGGAGTGTAACCAAACTGTTCAGGTGTTGGTTGAGGTGGGAACTTACTAGGATCAATTGCATCTCCCATCTGTTTAGCAAGTTGCTGCACAGTGTTAGACCAAGCGCCTACTGCTTGTTCGTAAGCTTGCTGCTGAGGAGATTTCTCAAAAGCTGCAAGATCTACGTTCCGAGTTTTCATAAGATACGAGAACATCGGGCCAATGTTATAAGCACTACCAATTGCAGGAGAAGAACCGATAGTTTGCAATGCCATTGTGAAATCATCACCAGAGATTGCTTTATCAGTAGGAGTCAAGCCATCAGTAACTTTAAAGACTGCTTGAGACTTACGGAGAGCAACTGGATCAATCTTCACAGTATCTTGCTGCGATGGAGAGTAGATAGAAACTCCAGCTTGATACTGCATGATGTTCAGTTTCAAGATCTGTTTCATTGGAGTAAATACCTGAGCCTCCAGAAGCAAAGATGTCATCTGATCGCGGCCATTTGCATTGGACATCACAGATTCATATTCGTGAGAAGTCTTATTACCTTTCACAAACTGACCTTGCTTAGCTTGGTTCTGACCGTTCACAGAGTTTGCCATTTGCATCATCTGTGGTAGTTCTTGGAAAGCTACAGCAGATTGGTCATCCCGGAATGGGAAAGCATAGACAGATTCACTGATTGGTTTACCATAAGCAGCTGGACGAACTGGAATCTTTGCAGATGGGTTGTCACTATTTATATGAGCCTCAGATACTCTAGAAGGATCATAGATAGTGCGGTCGCTAATAGCACGACGGCGAGCAGCCATAGCACTGTTAACGAGAGCAGAAGAAATTTCTTGAAACGGTTTAGCATTGTTAGCAAGAGATTTAGTTTGGTAGCCCAGACCATCTTCGTTAGATTGTCCGAACAGAACTGGCAAGAAACCATGTGCGTTTGTTTGGCGCTCAGCATAGATAAGAACCTGATGGTTCACAATGATGAACTTCCAAACTTGTGGAGTATTTGCAGAAGGAACTTTCAGTGCAAAATCAGCAGGGATGATTCGTGCATAGAGTGTAGTTACTTCATACAGATTCTTATAAGCAATAGGCTGTGGACGATCCAACATACCAGCCCAAGACATCCAGTCAGTTGTACGTTTGGGATCAATCTGCATAAGTGCAGCAGGATTGATTTGTGGGATGTAGTAGGATTCGATACCACCAGTTCCAGAGCCGCCCTGAGTTCCCATACCTGATTCAAATGCAGCTTTTACATTCGAGATCATTTTATCTGGAAGCTCATTGATGAATTTCTTGAGGTGCATACGACTCATCAGAGCAGTAGTTCCTACAAACTCACCATCTTTGTAGATATCAGTTGGCTTGTACCGAGTATCAAAGAAAGTGTTGTACAGATCCCAACGCTTAACTCGGTTACCTTCCCAGATAACTTGCTTGGGTTTACCTTCTTTACCTGCCATGAAAGCAAGATCAGTTTCGACAGCTTCTGTAACTTCCCGACCCCAGTCAACTTCCACAGCACCGAGGTTATATTTGAAGATATCTCGGAAGAAGATCATGAGTTGCTGGTTCCAGCCGCCACGAGTGGAATTCTCTTCCATGATAGCTTGGTACTGGAGTGCAATATCTTCCTCACCGGGAGGAGCTACGAAACCAAAGATAGGTGTACCAGTAAGGAACACAGATGATTGATATGTAACAGCTGCTTCAACTTGCGGCATCACAACTGGAACTGTCACGTTCTGGAACTTAGTTGGATCACCGTAGCGATTGGAAAGACGGGCGCGCCAGTTCTCTTGTGTCCAATCATTTTCTCGGATATACGCGAGATCTACTTGTCTCATCTGTTCCCGCAAGTTCCATTGCTGATTAAGCATAGAGTAACATTGCTTGTGGAATTGAACAAGAGCAGCCTGAGATTTATCAGGAATGATTGTTGGTGTTGCACTAGACATTGGTTTAGTTTCCTGGGTTATTTTGGGGTGACACCTAGCAGAACATCTAGAACCGCATTAGTGTCAGGGGATAGAGCTGCAAGTTTTTTAGATTCTGGTTTATCAATATCCACACCTGAAGCTAATTTATATTTAGCGTTTACAATGGCAGAAATATCTGGAGCAGAATTAAAATTCTTTCCTACCTCTGAAACTCTTTCAGGTGACATATTAAGTTTCTTGGCAGCTTCCATAAGCACATTCCCAACTTTTTCTGGGTGTGCATAATATCTAGGACCAAATAAAGTTGTTGGTATAGCATCTTCTGGAAGTCCTGCAACTGCTTCTGAAGAAGTAAGTTTTCCTGCAATTCCTCGCTGGATCAGATCTTTAAAATTTGCATTTCTTGGATCATCAATGGCACCTTGTGCCGCTGCAAGTTCCTTGGAATAATCAGTGCCAGTTCTGCCTGTTTCTTTACTCTTGCCTGTGCCGTTGTAAAGTCTGTCAAAAGAGATTCCAGTTCTATCTGCAACTCCAGCTTTATCTAAAACTGCTGCTGCGAATCTAGCTCCTGAATCTTGATTTGAATATGGAAAGATCTCATCTGAAACTGCTCTATACAGTTCCTGAGCTTTCTTATTATTTACATCAAATCCATTGGCGCCAGCATCTGCTCTGCCTTCTTTGAGAATCCTATTACCAATCCTCTCAGGAGTTAACTGGGCTTCAGCAGTTTTGGAAAAAGAAACTCCAGAAGTCTTGGCGGCATGGATACCTTGGAGAAGATTAACAATGGCTCCAGTATCGAATCTCTTTGGAAGAGTTTCTTTGTCACGATAAGCTTTCGTGAGAAGTGGGACTATTGAGTCTGCCATCTTGTTTCCTTAGAAAGGTGAATTCATATCAACAGTACCTATCTGTACTCTGGAGAATTCTTGCTCTTCAATGATAGTTCCTGCGAGGAGGAGATTTCCGTACATCTCGATGACTTTTGGAGCATATGTTAAACAATCCAAGATACCATCGGTGTTATCACGCTTAAGCGGATTGAACTGGGAAATCTGGAGGTTAACTTGTGCTTTGCAATTTGGATGGACGAAAATCTCCCCTGCAAGAAGCTGTTTAAACATATTGAGAATACGGGAGTTTTTGGAATAAGAGCCGGAGTAGATTTCTACAGCTTCGATACCAATAATTCCCCGCTGATTGCAAATAAACTCAAACCAATATTTCAGTGTGTATTGGTAAGCGTTAGATTCAATTGCAATGACGCGGCAGTTCCTCTTGAGCGCAATTTTAAGGGATTCAGCAATGGTGTCACCGGGGGATAGGCGATCTTCTATCAGTTCTATACAAACTGGATAGCCATTGAATACCTCAAAATACATGATGGTAACAAAGTCAGATCCTGCTTTATCAGTTGCAGGGTCAATGATGATATAGTTACCAAAGTGAATTTCGTCAGGTTGGAAAGGATAGTCAGGAAGCTTGTTAAGATCTACAAGGTTATTAACACTGGCATTCTCGTCGTTAAGAACTTCAGCAAAGAAAACTTCTGGGCGCCCCATTGCCAGATCGTTCTCATATTCTTTCATCAGTTGCTGGATTGGTTGCAGCTCTTCCCAGAGAGATGAGCCATCGCTCAATATCCCACCAGCAATAAACTTTGTCCAGGTTGGATTGTGCTTAAGTTTCCGAAGCAAAGAATGTTTCGTGGGATACATGTTAGCAATGAAGATAAATAAGCAGCCATGTGGCGACTTAGCTTTCATTGCAGTACCAACCATCCAAGTTTCTAGTTTCGAGGAAACTGTTTCTGAGTCAGCATCTTCACGAGTTTGGATGTCATCGAAAAGCATAACATCTGGGCGCTCATTTTCAAGAGTAATACCACGAATGTCAGATTCAGCACCTGCACCCATGATGATCACGTTACGCCCACGGAAACCAAATCTTTTCAGATCTTGACGATCAGTTTCGGCTCCTAGTTTCCAGTCTCCAAAAACTTTCTTGACATTAGACTCTCCCAGCATTGACATGATGTCTGAGATAATGTTATTTGCTTTGGTCTGAGTACCGCAGATGATAAGGATAAATTTCTTTTTTGTGAAAAGTACACAATAGAGAATGAAAATCTTCATGAGCATGGTTTTGCCGAAGCCGCGCGGCAGACCAATTGCTAGTTGAGAGAAATCTCTAGCTCTGTGGACATAGGAAAGTAACCACATCCAGATAGATTTAAATACTGGAGGGAAGAGATAGCGAAAAACTACTGGCATCGCAAGAGCTGCAAGGAAATCCAGAGATTCTTTGGCAAGCTGCTCCACCTCTGCTACATTAAAAGCAGATTCTTTTACTGGTTCCTCTGGAATTTCTGGTTCCCTGTACTCAGGAGTTTCAAATCCCAGAGCATTTGCATCAATTCGCGCCATATTACCGTTTTATTTAGTTCGTTTCGAAAGCATCAGTTGGATTCTGAGCAACTGCTCTTTAGCTGCTTTCTTATTCTTCTGCTCCAGCTCAGCTTTTTTAAGAACTTGGGCTAGCATGAGAGCTTCCTGGGAGGATGGGAGTTTGGACATCATGTTTTCCTTTCATAGTTTCTAGCATTTTTGTCATGTTGGAAGATTGTACAGTAACTAAGTCTTGCGCGCCGGCTTTAATAACTTGATTGTTGATGTTAGTTGTGAATGTTTGCAGAATTTGTGTTGGCATCAGAAGTTGTACGACAGTTTGTTGTCCTGTGATAGCTTCTGGAGCACTGGCACCACGACGTTTCGCAGCATTAATAACTTGGATAGCTTTCAGAACTTCCATCGGACGCATCATAAATGGCATAAGATCGCGAAGTTTCTCTATGAGATCATCTTCCATCTTATCATATGCTGCATCCCGCGAGTTATGTTTCGCCAGATTGTTATATCTAGCTTCAGCAACTTTTGCAGAAAATTCTGGATCGCTGAGGAGCTGGGAAATTCTGGACGTAGAAACTCCTACAGCTGCAGCAACAACTTCTGGGCCAAGTCCTTGACCTAGTAAGGAGAGTGCTCGGGTTTCTGTGGAGGTGGTGGTAGTGCTCATGACCTGTATGATATATATGTGAAGGAGTTAAAACAGTGGGGGATTCTAGCTTGCTAGAGCTGGGACTGGTTTTGAAAAAGTTTAGTAAAATTGGTGGGAGGTTATAGGATGGGATCGCCGCCAATCTCCAAAAAGGCCCCTACCCCTCCCCTGAATGAGAATCATTCTCATTATGATTTAGATTCAGGATCATGGAAAATATAGGGGTTGATAGAATGAGTGAGAAAGTATTAGATTGATCTATCTTGGTGCATGATGATCTATATTGGTGCAAGTTTCGCACTCAGTTGGTGCAAGTTTATGTAATCGATTGCATGGTTTGGATGGTATAGTTCTCAGTTCTGGATTGGTGTAGTAGGTAAGTATGCAATCAGCTAGTTGGCATGGATTGTGCTTAGTATTAGGCGCCCCGATGTGTGGGTTTTTGCTGGAGTTCTAGTTATGAGTGATTCTTTTTTGGCTTGGTGCCTTGGTTTGTTGGCGCTGTTCGCAGTCTTGTTCCTCATGAGTCCATGGGCGAACTGAGATAATATATTCTCTTATTATCTTGGATATATTCTAGGATAATAAGGGGATTATATTATTCCGATATAGTCCATTTTGTTCAATCATTTTGAAAGATTCTATAATGTCACATTTTCCCGCATCACATCTGGTAACTCGTTTTGAATCAGGTAAGAGCGAAGCCTTAACCGGCCAACGCTTGGCGAAGGTTAAATATAAAACCACTGCCAAGCAGACTGCAAAATATCCTAATATCTGCGCTAGCGTGCCATTTATTAAGGGTGAAGATATTTTGAATTATGAGGCAGAACTTATACCGCACGTGCGTGCACTGCTTGAGACTGCTCAGGATGGTATTTTGCGAAGCTTGTATGAATCCAGTGATGGCACCCTGAGCCAAGTACAGGATTCAGAAATCAGTATTCCAGAATGCATCAAGTATCTGGAAGCAGAATCTCAGGGTTCTAGGCTCACAAAAGAGATTATTAGCGCTTGGTTCGATTCCTCAGTGAAGGATTATCTCTTTATCATTATCGGGGAAAAGTTGAAATATGATATGGATGGAGATATCACTCCAGATCAAGAACTCACAATCAATCGCCATCTGAACGGATATCGCGGACTGTATGAGTCTCTTGCAGGTGGAAAGACAATTCTGCAACCAGTACAGATCACCTCATTGAATAAGGTGCTGGAACTGATTGATTCATCTGATATTGGCGATAAGTTGAAGAATAGATTAGATGGTATGCTGAATAAGCCAAAGATTGAGGAACTGCTCGAACTCTGAGCTAGCTAGATATATATCTAGTTCTCCCTCTGCCCTGATAGGTCTATATGACTTATCGGGGCTTTTTAGTTTCTGCTTTGTGATAACTTATAAAAGAGTGAGAAACCAGACCGTTAGACCGTTAGACCGTTAGCCCCTATACCCCATTCTAGCTCCCCCCTTGTCACCTACCATAATCTATCTCTATCTATCTATCTATCTCACTCTATCTTACTATCTATCCCCATCACTTTAATTATTAAATAAATTTTTAAGTAGGGGTTATATTTATACCGGGTTGTAGATATGGGAGTTTCTCCCATATACAGAACTAACTAGATATATCATTACTTAAGTGCATAGAGAAACTAGCTCTATCTACACGGGTTGACACGCGGGCGCCAATAGTGCATGATATCCCCTCACGGTCTAGCGGTCTAGCAGTCTACTTTCATATTTCCTCATAAGTTTCTAAAAATCTTTTATCTTATATAATCTTATAACTTAGAATAGTCTAAGAGTGAGATTATATAAACCTAGGAGATTCTAATGGCACAATCAAATCTTGATACTTCAAATAATCTAACTATTGAACAATGGATAGATTATATGGAATCACTGGAAACAGTAAATGAATTGGTTCGCTTCAATTCAATTATCATTAAACTGGGCTTAGATGAATATACTAGATTGCATAGTTTCTTAGAACCAGAAGAAATGCTTTCTAGGGTTAGCATTGAAACCCAGTATATTTTCACACTCATTCTTAAACAGGCAGAGGTAATCTAAATGATTTTCAAAGATCTTAAACTAGGCCAACATTTCCATTCTAATGGAACTGAGTATATCAAACAAAGCTCAAGAACTGCAAGACTAGTAGAATCACCATCTATCTGGTTCTATTTCTCTGTCACCGAAACCATCAACACAAAGAAAGCATAATCTAATGGCACAAAAATTCAGACCTTATCTAACACCAACTGAGCTAGAACTAATCATATCTAGTCTAGCACAAACCAATCCGGCTTCGCCGCTTATCAAGTATCTTAAAGGATACCAACTCAAGATAGATAATGGCTTGCTTTCCCCTCAGATAACTACTTCACCGACATTTGCAGAGAAGTTAGAACTAGAACCAAGACTAACCTCCCAAGCAGTTCAGAAAGATCTAGCAACTCTTAAACTTCACTCATATAACAAATGGCTCTCTGATCCTGCAAAATGTACCATCCAAGAACTAGACCGAGCTATGCTCTATAGATTCGAAAATGATCTAATGACAAGTGCTGAGGAACTATCTTATATTTCATCCATGGAGAATCAATCATGACACCAGAAGAATTAGAAGAACTCAAGACTATTGAGTTTACAAAATCAGATGGAACTATTGTAGTTCCAGTTCCAAGTAAAACATTACAATGCACAGGATGTGAATTAATTGAAGGTTATAGCATAGACTGTGTTAAAGCTGCAACTGTTATATCTTGTATAGGTTATAAAAACAAGTACAATCAAACAATGATCTGGATTAAGAAAGAAAACAAGGAGAATCAATCATGAATCAAAGCTGGTATGTAAGAATCTCAATCAATGGTATATTCTTTGATTCTATCTGCGGTATGACATTATCTGCCGCAGAAGATCTTATTAAAGAATATAAGATAACTCACCCTGATCTCAACTGTTATATTGTTCCTAGAGAAAGCGCAATCAAATGACACTCGGAAAAATCACCACAACCAAAGGTTATAAAACCAGAAATGCCCTACAGTCTGGTTATATTGAACCACATCCAACACAACCATGTCTGTATCTATCATATGATTATGATAGCTTTGTAATCAAAGGATACTCACCAGATAATAAACGAATCCATAAAGTTCTCACAACCACATCTATCACCCAAGCAAGAAAGGAACTATTATCATGGCCACACCAACCAGTCAAAACCAATACAAAGTAATCTTCTCACCAAGATTAGCTTGTTATCAGATAACAGATTCATCTGGTACTGAGCACGCCAATGCTTACTATACCAAAGCTAAAGCATTTGAGATACTAAATAAGATTCAAGCTGGTCTTATTAAGTTCTCACCTGCTTCCACCCAGCAAAATAAATCAAGACTGATTACATTTTGCTAAGATTCTCCCTATGATTCTCGATCCTAAAGAAAGATTCTACCAATGAAAATCCTCTGTGCAATATCAGGTATTGAATTTACCTGTGAACATTTTCCAGCTACTTTGCATTCTCGTGAAGTATCTCATCCAGTATTTTCTTTACCTCAGAGAAAACTACTCAGTTATCTGAGCAAATGGTCATCTGGTGAACTTACACCAACTGACTCTTATCTTCTTTTCCTAGCAATACTGAACAGTTCCAATCTGGTAGATTTCCGTGTACCAGTTTCCCAGAATAAAGATACTGCATCCATAGTTGCTCAGAACATGGAACATCTAGCTAAGACTGTATCTAAACTGAATGCAGTAACCAATCCTCATGTAGTCTTTCCTCGCTATGTTATCTCCCCAGATACTAAGTTCCTCACTAATATCAAACACTGGATATCTAATTGGAACCAAGCATACCAAGACTTCACTGAAGGCTATGCTAGATCTTATGATGCAAGAAAGCTTATCACCAGAGAAGCCGCACTTGAGCGTATGATTAAGAATCCACATCTACCAGTTTCTACTTATGCTTCTAAGATAGCAGACTGGGCCTCAGTTGCTGGTCAGTTCCCAGAATACACCACAATTAGTCCTTTCACTAATCTCAAGGTATCCATGTCTGAATACTGGCAAGAGATTATTATCAAATGTTCCAAAGAGGAATCTATCTTTGCAGTTCCCCAGATAGATATTCAAGACTTACTAGAACACTGTGAACAGAATATTTCCATTGGTACAATCTATTCTAACGCTCTGTTTTCTGTCCTGCGGAAAGCTCTGGAAAAACAAAGAAACTTCCTAGGTCTTGGTGATATGGACTTATCTCGCGGTAAGTACCAGATTCTTTCCACAGATGACACCACAGAAACAGCTAATCTAAAAGCAATGATAGATTCAGCACCAGAATTTGAGCCGAAGCTAGAACAGTATCCTAATAAGATTGCTTATCTCAAAGCTAAGCTAAGATTCCAAATGGCTAAGAAATATGGCCCTGCACCAGAGCTTAGCTCTGAAGGAGAAACTAATGATGAATGAATTTCAAAACTTCCTGCGTGGTCGATTCTTTCTCTCAGAAGAT
>ERZ650308.1942-NODE-1942-length-10384-cov-5.889922_pt1 | contig 10384 bp, 9 predicted proteins | sample MGYA00376244_ERZ650308 | MGnify/ENA primary metagenome ERZ650308 (study PRJEB26733, sample SAMN07839295) | wastewater metagenome | biome: small river; feature: stream; material: water | place: USA: North Carolina | collected 2016-04-26 ...
TGAGCTACAGCCGCAACAGCCATAATTATGCCATGGAAGAGAAGAACTACATCACCCCCGCTGGTCACGAACGCATCAAGACCGAGCTCCTACAGCTCTTAAACCTTGATAGACCGGAGGTTGTCAAGGTTGTGCACTGGGCCGCCAGCAATGGTGATCGGTCCGAAAATGGGGACTATATCTACGGAAAAAAGCGTCTCAGGGAGATAGATAGGCGGATTCGGTTTCTCAATAAACGCCTTGAATTTGCCGTAGTTGTTGACAATTCAGCCCGAAAATCCGGTGAAAATGACGCCGACCAGGTCTTCTTTGGGGCAACAGTCACCTATTCGGCCCTAGAGGGGCCCCAAGCAGGCAAAGAGACAGTTATTACGATTGTTGGAGTAGATGAGGTTGATTTAGATAAGGGACATGTGAGCTGGGTATCGCCCATAGCCAAAGCCCTCATTAAATCTCGAATCGGTGATTGCGTGTTTATTCAAACACCTACCGGACCTGCTGAAATTGAAATCCTAGACGTTCAGTATCTCTAAAACTAAACAGCGCGGGTACGAGTGACTCTCATGACGTCAGGGTTGGCACGCAAGCTACGCATCACCTTAGAAAGATGCAGTCGATCATAAACTTGAATCGTAAAGCGGATGGTCACGGAATCTTCCTTGAAGCGATCTTCCATAGAAACATTCATGATGTTTGAATCAGCAGCAGTCACACTGCTAGCAACTCTTGCTAATACGCCCTTACCTTGGCGAGTATCAATTGCCAAATCAAGTTCAAATTCGCGATTGAGCTCTTTACCCCACTCCACTTCAACCCATTTATCACTATCCTTGGAGAGCATGCGTAAGGCTACTGGACAATCGTTGGTATGCACTTGGAGACCTTCGCCTTTGCCAAGATAGCCAATGATGTTATCGCCTGGAATCGGATGGCAACAGCTTTGGAAATGAATGGAATTACCCTCACGACCATCCACCAGAATCGCCTGGCGTTGATGATGGTTAATTTCTTGATGTGGTGCAACCCAGTCGGAAGCACCTAAGCGCATCTGCTCTGAACCACCTTCGTCATCAATCAAAATCTTCAGACGAATTGCCAACTCTTGTGGAGATCGCCTACCTAGAGCAATGTTGACACAAGCCTCTTCCCTGGTTTTGTCACCAGTCCAGTGAGTCAGCTTTTCCCAGATCTCTGGGCTAAGCAAGGCAGCATCTACGCCCTGCTGGCGCAATGCATTTGCTAACAAGCGTTCCCCAAGCTGCAGTGACTCGGAATAATGTTTTGTCTTTAATGAATGGCGGATGGAAGCTCGGGCTTTGCCGGTGCGAACAAAAGTAAGCCATCCCGGGTTGGGCTGTGAGCTTGCAGAAGTGATGACCTCAACAATGTCACTATTTTTTAACTCACTACGCAGTGGTAATTGCAAGCCATTGATCTTGACGGCCACGCAAGTATTACCGAGATCGCTATGAATGGAGTACGCAAAATCAAGCGCGGTAGCACCCCTCGGAAGAGCCCTAATCTGTCCAGTTGGCGTAAATACATAAACCGCATCCGGGAACAAATCGATTTTGACGTGTTCTAAAAATTCTTGTGAGTCGCCGCTGCTATCTTGAATATCAATCAAAGACTGCAGCCATTGATGAGCACGGTTCTGCACCTCACTCATATCAGGCGAACCATCTTTATAGGCCCAATGAGCAGCTACGCCAGCTTCGGCAACTGCATGCATATCAGTCGTGCGAATTTGAAACTCTACTGGCACACCTGATGGACCCAATAAGGTGGTGTGTAAAGATTGATAGCCATTTAATTTTGGAATGGCAATGTAATCCTTAAACTTGCCAGGCATTGGCTTATACAAGGAGTGCAAAATGCCTAGAGCGCGATAGCATTCATCAATGGAATGGACTGTTACGCGGAAAGCATAGACATCCAATACTTGTGAAAAACTTAAATGCTTAGAACGCATCTTGTTATAGATGCTAAAGAGCGTCTTTTCACGACCACGAAGATCTACTTCTAAATTGGCTTTTGCGAAAGCCATACGAGAAGCCTGCAAAATCTTCTCAACCATTTCCTTGCGATTGCCACGCGCCCGCTTGACCGCTCCTTCAATCACCCTAAAACGCATTGGCATTGAATAACGGAAGCTCAGATCCTGTAGATCGCGGTAAATGACGTTCAAACCAAGACGGTGGGCAATGGGTGCGTAGATTTCGATTGTTTCAGCGGCTACACGGCGACGCTTCTCCATCGGTACCGCATCGAGAGTACGCATATTGTGCGTGCGGTCAGCCAGTTTTACTAAGATGACACGAACATCGCGCGCCATGGCCATGAACATTTTGCGAAAGCTTTCTGCTTGCGCTTCTGCATGACTCTGAAACTCTAATTTATCGAGTTTGGTTAAGCCTTCAACTAGCTCAGCGACTTTGTTGCCAAACTTTTCAACCAAGTCCGCTTTCGTGCAGCCGGTATCCTCAATCACATCATGCATTAATGCGGCCATGATGGAAGGCGCATCTAAGCGCCAGGTGGCACAGAGCTCGGCTACGGCAACTGGATGGGTAATGTACGGTTCACCGCTATGGCGATACTGACCTAAATGCGCAGCGTCAGAAAACTGAAATGCTTTCTTAATTTGCGCAATCTCTTCAGGCTTTAGATAAGAGAGCTTTGAAAGCAATCCCTCGATCGAAACTACTTGATGCTTGAGTGGAAGATTAGGCGCAGAGGTAGGCCCAAACAAATGACGACTCGATTGCGCCAACAAACTCGCAATGATCGATTTCTTACCGCTTTGGGATGAGTTGGAATCTATATCCAACAATTGCGCTTGAGCTGAGTCAAGCGAAGCGTCTTTAGGCAAGCCGCTTCCTACTTTTTCCGATGTTTTAACTATTCCTAAAGGGAGCTCCACACCGGAACTCCTTAATTACAGAGGTACTTTGGTCAACATGTCACGGTCGGTTACACCAGCAGCTACTTCGCGCAATGCAACTACAGTAGCTTTATCTCTGGACTCAACACGTGGGGAGTGACCTTGCACCAATTGGCGTGCACGATAAGTAGCAGCCAAAACCAATTCAAATCGGTTTGGAATCGTTTTAAGGCAATCTTCTACAGTAATACGGGCCATGCTGAACTCACTTAATTTAGCTTCAATACCTATAGGATAACTGATTAGACCCCGAGACGCTTCAAAAGCGCTGGATTTCTGGCCATACTGGGCCCGGAGCGCAGGCGACTGGAGGCCAAAATATGCTTCAAATCCACTAGAGCCTGATCAAAGGAATCGTTCACAACGATGTAATCAGCCTCATGGGCGTGCGTGAGCTCGATATGGGCAGCCGCTAAACGGCGCTCAATGGTTGCCTCATCATCCTGACCGCGCTTACGCAAGCGCTCTTCCAGGGCTTCAATAGATGGTGGAAAAATGAAAATCCACTGCACAGAAGGAATTAATTTACGAATCTGCTGGGCACCCTGCCAATCGATCTCCAGCATGACATCACTGCCTGCTTGCATTTGAGACTCAATCCACGGTTTTGATGTGCCATAAAAATGGCCATGAACTTCCGCCCACTCTAAAAAGTGACCTTGATCGCGCTCTTGCAAAAAATCTTCTTTAGTTAAAAAACGATAGTCTTTGCCATCTACTTCACCAGGTCTTGGTGCACGTGTGGTGGTTGATAAAGATAATTTCAACCCCTGATCATCTTTTAATAAAGCATTGACCAACGAAGATTTGCCCGCACCAGAAGGTGCCACAATCATCAACATACTGCCTTGATAGGCTGGGGTCGAAGTAGAGTTAGTCATGAATGGAATAATTACTCAAGGGGTTACTCAAGATTTTGAACTTGCTCACGCATTTGCTCAATAAATAATTTGAGCTCAAGAGCGGCTTGCGTGCATTCTTCTGAAACAGACTTGGAGCTCAAGGTATTGGCTTCGCGATTAAGCTCTTGCATCAAAAAATCTAAACGCTTACCGACCGGACCTTTGCCTGCAAGTGCTGTATCTACAGCCTGCAGATGGGTTTTTAAACGCGCAAACTCCTCGGCAACGTCGATACGAACAGCGTAAAGAACAACCTCTTGGCGGATGCGCTCCATGAGATCAGCACCAGCTTTGGCCTGTTCTTGTGCCTCCAGAGCTTCTGATAATCGCTCAGTTAACTTTTCTTGATATTGCGCTACGTATTCAGGAACTTTAGGTTCTATCACCTTAACGATGTCACGCATCTTGCCAGTAATGCTGGTAAGAACGCCAACTAAAGCTTTTCCTTCAGCATGACGACTTTCCATGAGAGCTGCTAGAGCTGCTCGCCCAGCTTCAACGGCGGCAGTAATCCAACTATCTTCTTCACCGCGAGGCTCAGAGACAACGCCAGGCCAACGCAATACTTCAGCAATACTCAGCTCTTGCGCCTTTGGAAAGGCATCTTGAGCTTTTTCTTGCAAGGTATATAAAGCATCCAGGCGATCTTTGTTGATGGCGCCTAGAGCATGCGGATTGGATTTGGCTGAATTGGCCGCCCCCGCATTCACTCGCCATGCAGCCCGGAACTCTACCTTGCCACGAGAGAGGCTTTGGGTAGCCATTTCTCGTAAGGCAGGCTCAGCCCCACGGCATTCGTCCGGAAGACGAAATCCAAGATCCAGAAAGCGGCTATTTACAGCCCGACATTCCACCTGCAGATCAGCAACTACGCCAGCTCCCAGGGAGACTTGGCGAGAAGCGCTGCCATAACCAGTCATGCTCGATATCATATGGACATTGTAGATTCATTATTGATCCAGACCAAAACAACAGGACCCCATTTCCATGAGCACTGCCAATCCAGCCAATATTGCACGTCCGAGCGGCCGTCAGCCAAAAGACTTGCGCCCAGTAACTATCTCCAGAGCCTTTACAAAGCATGCCGAAGGATCGGTATTGATTGCTTTTGGGGACACCAAGGTCCTTTGCACTGCGAGCATCCTAGAAAAGGTGCCACCCCACAAAAAGGGTTCTGGCGAAGGCTGGGTAACTGCCGAATACGGCATGCTCCCCCGCTCCACTCATACCCGCAGCGATCGTGAGGCTACCCGCGGCAAACAATCTGGTCGCACCCAAGAAATTCAGCGCCTGATTGGTCGCGCAATGCGTAGCGTTTTTGATTTGAAAGTTTTGGGCGAAAGAACTATTCATCTGGATTGCGATGTATTGCAAGCTGACGGTGGCACACGCACAGCCTCTATTACGGGCGCCTACGTCGCCGCAAGAGATGCAGTTAACCAACTTCTAAAAAGTGGTGCACTCACCAAGGATCCAATCATTGATAGCGTAGCTGCCATTTCTGTTGGCATCTATCAAGGCACTCCTGTGCTTGATTTAGATTATCCAGAAGACTCTTCTTGCGATACCGACATGAATGTCGTCATGACAGGTAAAGGCGGCATGATTGAAGTACAAGGTACCGCTGAGGGTGCTGCTTTTTCTAGAAATGAACTCAATGCACTCCTGGATCTTGCTGAACAAGGTATTCGTGAGCTTACTCAAATGCAAATCGATGCATTGAAATAAAGATCGCAATGCAAAAGCTAGTTCTCGCCTCCAATAATGCTGGCAAGGTAAAGGAATTTCAGGCGCTTTTAGCTCCCCTGAATTTTCAGGTTATCCCCCAGGGTGAATTGGGCATTCCTTCTGCCGAAGAACCTCACTGCACTTTTGTAGAAAATGCATTAGCCAAAGCACGTCACGCTAGCGCTGTATCTGGTCTGCCTGCCTTAGCTGATGACTCCGGTATTTGCGCCCATGCTTTAAATGGCAAGCCTGGTGTTTTATCAGCCCGCTTTGCAGGTGAGCAAGGCGATGATGCAGCGAACAATCAAAAACTGATTCAAGAATTAAAAGATCAAGTTGATCGAGGTGCGCATTATGTTTGCGCCCTTGTCTTTGTCAATAGCGCAGATGATCCTGAGCCCCTCATTGTCCAGACTCGCTGGTACGGGCAAATTGTTGACCAAGCATCCGGCAGCAATGGCTTTGGGTATGACCCTCACTTCTTTTTGAAGAATCAAAACTGTACAGCTGCCGAGCTGGATCCTGTCCAAAAGAATCTCATAAGTCATCGCGGTCAAGCACTACGCGAACTGATTACACAACTCAAAGCTCGTGCTTAATTCCAATCCTAATAAAGTGAGTCTGAGTGCATTGCCACCATTGGCTTTGTATATCCACTTTCCCTGGTGCGAAAAGAAATGCCCTTATTGCGACTTCAATTCGCATCAAATTAAAGAAGGTAAAGCGGGTTTTGATGAAGCTCGGTATATCAAAGCTCTAATTGCCGACTTAGAAACGGAACTACCTAATACTTGGGGACGACAAGTCCACAGTATTTTTATTGGTGGCGGAACGCCCAGCCTACTCTCTGCAGATGGCATGGATCAATTGCTCTGTGCAATCCGTGCCAGAGTCAATCTAGAGCCAGATGCTGAGATCACAATGGAGGCGAATCCTGGATCGGTCGAGGCAGAAAAATTTGCCGGTTTTGCCAAGGCAGGCATTAACCGTGTTTCTCTAGGTATTCAGAGCTTTCAGGATGAGCAGCTCAAAGCCTTGGGCCGTATTCACAGTGGTGAGGATGCTAAACGAGCAATTGCAATCGCTTTGAAGCACTTTAAATCCATGAATCTAGATTTAATGTATGGGTTGCCCAAACAAACACTTGAAGCAGCAAAGGCAGATATAGAAACTGCTCTGTCATTCAAGACGCCCCACTTGTCTTTCTATAACCTCACCTTAGAACCCAATACCTACTTTGCCAGCTTTCCACCCAACCTTCCTAGCGAAGATGAAATTGATGCGATTTATGAGCAGAATTTAGCTCTACTGACTAAGGCAGGCTATCAACGCTACGAGGTTTCTGCATATGCCCAGAAGAATCAAGAGTGCAAACACAATCTGAACTACTGGCGCTTTGGTGATTACATCGGTATTGGTGCAGGAGCACATGGAAAAGTGTCGTATCCAGATCGCATTACCCGTCAAGTCCGAGAGCGCCAGCCTGAGGCCTACATGACTGCGATGGAAACCAAGGGTAATGCGCTCATTGAAAACCGTGAGATAGCAGCCAAAGATCTTCCCTTTGAATTTATGCTCAATACCCTAAGGTTAACTGATGGCGTAGATACCAGCACCTTTAGTGAGCGTACCGGCTTGCCTTTGAGCGTGATTAGCAAAGGCTTAGATGAAGCAAGCAAAAAGGGATTGCTAGATGAAAATCCTAGCAGGCTAAAAGCCACTGAAATGGGAATTCGCTACCTTAATAATCTACAAGAGATGTTTTTAGATTAAACCTGTAGCTTTAGATTGCTACTTTCCAACCCAGGTTGGTGGCTCGCCTTGTAAAAATGCAGCAACGCCATTCTTAAAGTCAGCGCTGCCATAAGTTTCGCTAATGAGATCATTGCAATCTGGCAGATTGTTTTTGATAAGTCTTGCAAGAACGAGCTTGCTCGATTTTTGTGTAATGGGCGCTAATTTGCTGAGGCGCTCTGCAAGCATATAAGCCTCTTTACCCAAGTTCTCCTGTTCATGAATGGCTAGAACATAGCCTTGCTTTACCAACTCTTCAGCAGAAATCATTTCCGCTAACAGCAACATCCGTTTCACAATATTGATACCTAGATGTGCCACGAGCCAAGCGATATTGCCCGCTGATAAACAATTACCAAGGGTTTTAGCTATGGGTACGCCAAATTTAGCCCCCGGTGAAGAAAGGCGAAAATCGCAGCAGCTAGCAATAGCTAATCCACCCCCTACCGCCATACCATCAATCACAGCAATGGTTGGGATTGGTAAATTAGCCAATGGAGCAAGATAGCTATCGATACCTTCTTCATAACGCACGCCATCATCACCACTCTTAAAGCTAGCAAACTGCGCGATATCACTGCCAGAGACAAAAGACTTGCCCCCAGCACCACGAAAGATAACTACTCGAATCTTTGGGTTATTGGCAAGATCCTCACAAATAGACTTTAAAGATTGATACATGCCGACGGTCATCGCATTGCGTGCCGCCACATGGTCAAAGGTAATGTGGGCAATGTTGTCGCGTATCTCTAATACGACCTGCGCAACATTACCCCCTTTACCGAACTCACCCATGTAATTTATTCAGCTTTGATGTTTAAGCTCTTCACAAGACGCTGATATTTAGCAAGCTCAGCCGCCAAGAACAAGCTAAATGCTGCCGGGGTTGCAGGGCCTTCAGGTTGTAATCCCTGAGAATCTAATGTCTTTTTAATTTGTGGGTCTGCCATTGCGGCTTTAACAGCTTGATCAATCTTATTCACTACGGCTGGATCCATGCCTTTTGGGCCCATTACGGAATACCAATTGGTTACATCGAATCCAACAATACCCACCTCAGCAAATGTTGGCACATTTGGAAGAATGGACAAACGTTTTGGAGTGGAAATTGCTAACGCCTTCAAGCCGCCCTCTTTAATCTGCTGTAAGTTTGGGGGCAAAGTATCGAAGTTCATCGTAATTTGTCCACCCAGCAAATCAATGATCGCCTGACCACTACCTTTGTAAGGTACATGGTTTAACTGAATACCAGCAATCTTAGAGAACAAAGCACCAGCTAAATGCTGCGTACTACCGATCCCGGAAGAGCCATAAGTCATCTGACCAGGATTTGCTTTGGCCAATGAAATTAACTGGGACACTGAATTTACTGGGAGAGATGATTTGACTACCAATACATTTGGCACGTAACCCAAGTAAGTAATTGGAGTGAAATCTGTTGCAGGATTGTAGGGAACATTTGTTAGTACAAATGGTGCAATCGCATTGGAGTTTGAGTGTCCTACCAGAAGGGTATATCCATCTGGATTAGATTTAGCAACCTGATCGGCTCCAATAGTGCCCGCCGCTCCTGACTTATTTTCAATGATGACGCTTTGACCCAAAATTTCACTCATTTTTGGCGCAATGGCACGCGCAACAATATCAGTGCCACCACCAGGTGCGAAACCAACAATGAGGCGAATTGGTTTTGAAGGATAGGCCTGCTGACCTACCGCAAAAAATGAACTTGTGGCCAGCGTGATTGCGAGCAAGCTACGCATAGCCCATTTAGGCGTTTTAACCAACATAAAGTCTCCAAAATTGTTTTAATTGTGTTTGTTAATATTGCAGGGTAATTCTAAACATATAAAAACAATTGAGACAATGACGAAAACACCTATAAATAGCGCTATAGATGGCGCGTACCATGGATCCACCAAGCCATTACCCCTATCTGGAGTGCGTGTTCTTGACGTAAGTCAAGTAATGGCAGGCCCCTACTGCTGCATGCTCTTGGCTGACCTTGGTGCCGATGTCATCAAAATCGAGCCTCCAGGCACTGGAGATCAAACCCGTGGCGCAATGGGATTCAAGATGAAAGGTTCAGACAGCATGGGCTTTCTGAATATGAATCGCAATAAACGCAGCCTCACTCTTAACCTGAAAACAGAAGCAGGCAAAAAAGTTTTCTTTGAGTTGGTCAAAACGGCCGACATCTTGGTTGAAAATTACCGTCCCGGTGTGATGAAAAAATTGGGCATTGACTACCCTTCATTACAAGCGATAAATCCAGGCTTGGTCTATGCCAGCATCTCCGGTTTTGGGCAAACGGGTCCATGGGCTGATCGCCCTGGGTTTGATTTAATGGCGCAAGCCATGTCTGGCGTAATGAGTGTTACTGGATATCCTGATGGGCCACCAGTCAAAGCTGGTGTACCGGTTGCTGATATTGGCTGCGCACTATTCGCTGTGTACGGAATTTTGTCTGCCTATATTGGTAAAACTAAAACGGGTGAAGGTCAGTTTATTGATGCCTCACTGTTTGATTCTGCTTTGGCATTCTCGATTTGGGATACCGCTCAGTATTGGGGCACTGGTGTTGAGCCATACAAACTGGGTACAGCAAATCATATGAGCGCCCCCTATCAAGCCATGAAAGCATCAGATGGTTATTTTGTGATGGGTGCTACGAATCAAAAATTGTGGAAGCTTCTCTGTGACAAAATTGAGCGTCCGGAACTGTTTGAAGATGCGCGCTTTAAAACAAATCCTCTTCGTTTAGCAAATCGCTTAGAACTCGCCGCTGAATTAGAAAAATCATTTACCAGGAAAACCAGCGATGAATGGGTGGATGCACTTCTTGCAGCAGGAATACCCGCCGGCCCAATCAACACTTATCCAGAGGCATTTGATAGTGAACATGGCCGTCATCGCAAGATGCGCATGGAAATTGATCACCCAATTGAAGGCAAAGTTCCCAATATTGGCTTTGCCGTCAAGATGAATGGCACTCCTCAGCAGGTTTATCGCCACC
>ERZ650308.1943-NODE-1943-length-10383-cov-8.354183_pt1 | contig 10383 bp, 9 predicted proteins | sample MGYA00376244_ERZ650308 | MGnify/ENA primary metagenome ERZ650308 (study PRJEB26733, sample SAMN07839295) | wastewater metagenome | biome: small river; feature: stream; material: water | place: USA: North Carolina | collected 2016-04-26 ...
TCAACGGCGCTTGCATGACCGTCACCACCTTCAGCCCCGAGAGCCGTCAGTTCACGATCGACATCTCGGCCGAATCGCTGGACAAAACCAGCGGTCTGGACCAGCAAGGCACCGTCAACCTCGAAAAAGCGCTGCGCGCCAACGACCGTCTGGGCGGGCACATTGTGTCCGGTCACGTCGACGGCGTGGGCCAAATCAGCCATTTCGAGCAGATCGGTGAAAGCTGGGAGTTGCGCATTCTGGCGCCGCACACCCTGGCCAAATACCTCGCCTACAAAGGCTCGATCACCGTCAACGGCGTGAGCCTCACGGTCAACCGCGTGGCCGATCTGGCCGATGGTTGTGAGATCAGCATCAACCTGATCCCGCACACCGTGGACAACACCGCCCTCGGCAGCCTCAAAGCTGGCAGCCGGGTCAACCTCGAAATCGACACCGTGGCCCGCTACGTTGAGCGCATGCTCAGCCTCGAAACAGCCGGATCAGCCACCCAACAGGACAAGCCATGAACGCCCCAGCGCAACTGACACCCGTGGCGATTTCGCCCGTCGAAGAGATCGTGGCCGAGATGAAAGCCGGTCGCATCGTGATCCTGGTCGACGAAGAAGACCGCGAAAACGAAGGCGATCTGGTCCTGGCGTCTGACCACGTCACACCCGAAGCCATCAACTTCATGGCCCGATTTGGCCGGGGTCTGATTTGCCTCACGCTCACCCGCGAGCGCTGCGAATTCTTGAAGCTGCCGCCCATGGCCGCCCGCAACGGCACCGTCTACAGCACGGCGTTTACCGTGTCGATCGAGGCCGCTGAAGGCGTGACCACCGGCATCTCGGCCGCTGACCGCGCCAAGACCGTGCAAGTGGCCGTGGCACGCAACAGCCAGCCGACCGACCTGGTGCAACCGGGCCACATCTTCCCGCTGCAAGCGGTGGACGGCGGCGTGCTCATGCGCGCTGGCCACACCGAAGCCGGCTGCGATCTGGCCGCCATGGCAGGTTGCTCTCCCTCTTCCGTGATCTGCGAGATCATGAAAGACGACGGCACCATGGCCCGCCTGCCCGATCTGCAACTGTTTGCCGCAGAACACGGTCTCAAAATCGGCACCATCGCCGACCTGATCGAATACCGCAGCCGCAACGAGTCGCTGGTCGAGCGCATCGGCAGCCGCACACTGCAAACTGCGCACGGCGAATTCACAGCCCACGCTTTCCGCGACCAACCCAGCCAAACCGTGCACCTGGCCTTGGTCAAAGGCCAATGGTCAGCAGATGCCGAAGTGCCTGTGCGCGTACACGAGCCGCTGTCGGTGCTCGATGCGCTGGAAGTCAACCGTTCCATGCATTCCTGGAGCCTGGACACCAGCTTGCACTACCTCAACGCCCAAGGCTGCGGCGTGGCCGTGCTGCTCAACTGCGGCGAATCGGCAGAACAACTGCTGGCGCAATTTGAAGGCCGCGCCCGCTCGGCCCAAGCGCCCGAACGCGGCAAGATGGACCTGCGCACCTACGGTGTGGGTGCCCAGATCCTGCGCGAATGCGGCGTGCACAAAATGAAACTCATGGGCCAACCCCGCCGCATGCCCAGCATGACCGGCTATGGCCTCGAAATCACCGGCTACATCCCTAAGGAATAAACATGCAAGGCGCCAACCAAGGTCAAGAACAAGAACTCGACGGTCAATTCCTGCACGTCGGCATTGTGCAAGCACGCTTCAACGAGGGCATCACCAATGCCCTGGCCGCCGCGTGCATCCAGGAGCTCGAAGCCTTGGGCGTGTCCAACATCGACCACGTCATGGTGCCCGGCGCCCTGGAAGTGCCGATCGCCTTGCAAGCCATGGCCGAGCGCGCCGAATACGATGCCTTGATTGCGCTGGGCTGCATCATCCGTGGCGAGACTTATCACTTTGAACTGGTGGCCAACGAGTCGGGCGCAGGCGTCAGCCGCATCGCGCTGGACTACAACCTGCCGATCGCCAACGCCATCCTGACGACTGAAAACCTGGAACAGGCCGTGGCCCGCCAAACCGAAAAAGGCCGTGACGCAGCGCGTGTGGCCGTCGAGATGGCCTGCCTGATGGAAGACCTGTCGGCCGATCTGGCCGAAGAACTTGACGACGAAGAGAACGCCTGATGAACGATGAGACCTCCACGACCAGCACAGCGGCTGCAGGCACACGCAAATCTTCGGCCAAGCCTGCCCGCAGCCGTTCGCGCGAATTCGCGCTGCAAGCGCTGTACCAGCACATTGTGGGTGGCAACGAAGCGTCTGACATCGACGTTTTCACCCGCGACCTGTCGGGCTTTCACAAAGCCGACTCGGCCCACTACGACGCCCTGCTCTACGGCTGCACCGAACAAGCGCAAGCCCTGGACGCCCTGATCGGCCCCAAACTGGACCGCAGCTTTGCCGAAATCTCGCCGGTGGAACACGCCGTGATGTGGATCGGCGTGTACGAACTGCAGCACTGCCTGGATGTGCCTTGGCGCGTGGTGCTCAATGAGTGCATCGAGCTGGCCAAGGACTTTGGCGGCACCGATGGCCACAAATACGTCAACGCAGTTCTGAACGGTCTGGCACCCGAGCTGCGCGCCGCCGAAGTGCAAGCCGACCGCCAGGCCGGTCGCATCAAGTAAAGCCGCACAGCACCCATGCGCATCTCCCAACGCGCCGAGCGCATCGAGCCGTTTTACGTGATGGAGGTGGCCAAGGCCGCCTCGCAAAAAGCCCGCGAAGTGGCCCACACCGATCGCCCAGTGGTCTTCCTCAACATCGGTGAGCCCGACTTCACCGCGCCGCCCTTGGTGCAACAAGCCGCCCAAGCGGCCATCGACGCGGGTCAAACCCAATACACCCCTGCCCTGGGCCTGGAGCCCTTGCGCCAGGCCATCAGCGACTGGTATGGCACGCGCTTTGGTGTGCAGGTGCCCGCCAGCCGCATCGTCATCACGGCAGGCGCTTCGGCCGCCTTGCAACTGGCCTGCCTGGCCCTGATCGATCGCGGCGATGAAATCCTCATGCCCGACCCCAGCTACCCCTGCAACCGGCATTTTGTGAGCGCCGCCGAGGGCAGCGCCCAACTGATCCCGACCACAGCGGCCGAACGCTTTCAGCTCAGCGCAGACAAAGTCGCTGCAGCCTGGGGGCCACACACGCGTGGCGTCTTGCTGGCATCGCCCTCCAACCCCACCGGCACGTCCATCGATCCGGCCGAGCTGCGCCGCATCCACGAGGTGGTGCGTGCTCGCGGTGGCATCACCCTGATCGACGAAATCTACCTGGGCCTGAGCCACGATGAGCAGTTCGGCCACAGCGCATTGGCGCTGGGCGAAGACATCATCAGCATCAACAGTTTCAGCAAATACTTCAACATGACCGGCTGGCGTCTGGGTTGGCTGGTGGTGCCCGAGGCCTTGGTGCCGGTGCTCGAACGCCTGGCGCAAAACCTGTTCATCTGTGCCAGCACCGTGGCGCAGCAGGCTGCATTGGCCTGCTTTGAGCCCGAGAGCCTGGTCGAATACGAACGCCGCCGCGCCGAATTCAAAGCGCGGCGTGACTACTTCATCCCGGCGCTGAACGAACTGGGTCTGACCGTGCCCGTGGCCCCCGATGGCGCTTTTTACGCTTGGGCCGACTGCACGGCCGCCTGCCAAAAACTGGGCCTCAAGGACAGCTGGGACTTCGCCTTTGCCGCACTGGAGCACGCCCATGTGGCCATCACACCCGGGCGTGACTTTGGCACCGACCAGACCGCGCGCTTCGTGCGTTTTTCCACCGCCAACTCGATGGCCGAATTGCAAACGGCCATTGCGCGCCTGAAAGCCTGGCTGCACCCATGAACAAGCCAACACCCTTCCAGTTCCCCATCCGCATCTATTGGGAAGACACCGATGCGGGCGGCATCGTGTTCTATGCCAACTACCTGAAGTTCTTTGAACGCGCCCGCACCGAATGGCTGCGCAGCTTGGGCTTTGGTCAGCAGGTGCTGCGCGACGAATCGGGCGGCATGTTCGTGGTGAGCGAAACGACCGTGAAGTACCATTCGCCCGCCCGGCTGGACGACACCTTGGTGGTCACTGCCGAGCTGCAAGAAGCCGGTCGCGTGAGCCTGACCATTGCCCAGCGAGCCTACTTGCGCACGCCCGGCCAAACCGACCGACTCCTGGCCGAAGGCACCATCCGCCTGGGCTGGGTGGACAGCCAAACTTTGAAACCGGGCCGCATTCCGGCCCCCGTTCTGGAAGCCCTGAAATGAACCAAGACATGTCCATCGTTTCCTTGTTGCTGCACGCCAGCTTCGTGGTGCAACTGGTCGTCGCCATCTTGCTGACCATCTCGGTCACCAGCTGGGCGGCGATTGTGCGCAAGCTGTCGGCACTCAAACGCATCAAGAACCTCAACGAAGAATTCGAGCGGGTCTTCTGGTCCGGCACCAGCCTGAACGAGCTGTTCAACGCCGCCACCCAAAACGCCAAGATGGCGGGCCCCATGGAACGCATTTTTGCCAGCGGCATGCGTGAATACCAAAAACTGCGCGAGCGCCGCATCAGCGACGCGGGCACCTTGCTCGATGGCGCACGCCGCGCCATGCGCGCCAGTTTCCAGCGCGAGATGGATGTGGCCGAAGCCCAGCTGGCCTTCCTGGCCTCGGTCGGTTCGATCTCGCCTTATGTCGGTTTGTTCGGCACGGTGTGGGGCATCATGCACGCCTTCACCGGTCTGGCCAGCTTGCAGCAAGTCACCTTGGCCACGGTGGCCCCCGGCATTGCCGAGGCCCTGGTGGCCACGGCCATCGGCCTGTTCGCGGCCATTCCGGCCGTGTTGGCCTACAACCGCTTCTCGCACGACGTGGACCGCATCGCCATCAAGATGGAAACCTTCATCGAAGAGTTCTCCAACATCCTGCAGCGCAGCCTGGGCTCGGCCGGTGCCAGCAATTCGGCTTCGGGCCACTGAAAGGATCATCATGCCCGCCGTTTCATCCCGGGGTCGCGGTCGCCGCACCATCGCTGAAATCAACATGGTGCCCTTCATCGACGTGATGCTGGTGCTGCTGATCATCTTCATGGTCACTGCCCCCATGATCACGCCCAGCATGGTCGACCTGCCCAGCGTGGGCAAAGCCGCCAAGCAGCCCGACAAGGTGATCCAGGTCGTGATCCAGAAAGACGAACGGCTGGAGCTGGTCAGCGAGGGCAAAACCGACAGCGCCACCCTCAGCAGCGTGGCCGCCAGCGTGAAAAACCTGATCAGCCCGGACGGCAACACCGCCGTGGTCATCAGCGCTGACCGCACCGTGAAATACGAAACCGTGGTCAAGGTCATGGACAGCCTGCAGCGCGCTGGCGTGGCGCGTGTGGGCCTGTCGGTCCAGCTGGCGCCTTGAGGTCTGCATGAGGAATTCGGCTGTGAGCCAACGCCCTGCCCCGCACCTGGAATTTGCACCGCCCGCACAGGAGGGGCGTCAGCGTTCGCTGCTGATTGCGATCGCAGCGCACGCGGCCCTCTTCCTGGCCCTGGCACTGGCCACCCAGTGGCGAACCCAGCCCCAGACCGTTCAAGCCGAAGCCGAATTGTGGTCGGCCACGCCAGAGGCCGCCGCCCCCCGCTTGCAAGAGCCCCCGCCAGCGCCGCAGCCTGAACCCGAGCCCCCCAAACCCGAGCCCAAGCCTGAACCCAAGGCCAAAGCTGCACCGCCACCACCCGCACCCGATCCGGAAGTCGAGCGGCGCGATGCGCAAATTGCGCTCGAAAAGAAAAAGCAGCTGGAAAAGAAAAAAGAAGCCGAGAAGCTGGAGAAGGAAAAAGCCGAGCTCAAGCGCAAAGAGCGCGAGAAAGAGGAAAAAGCCGCCAAAGAAAAGGCAGCGAAGGACAAACTGGCCAAGGACAAGGCTGAGAAAGAAAAAGCCGAAAAAGAGAAAAAAGCGCAGGAAGAAAAAGCGTTGGACAAGAAAAAAGCCGCAGAAAAAGCCGAGGCCGATGCTAAAAAGCGCAAGCAAGACGATGCCAAAAAGGCAGCGGACGCCAAAGCCGACGCTGCCCGCATGGACGCCCTGCGCAGCGAAAACATCAAACGCATGCAAGGCCTGGCCGGTGCATCGGGTGGCGAAAATGCCACGGGCAGCGCCCTCAAATCATCGGGCCCATCGTCCAGCTATGCTGGCCGCCTGGTGGGGCGCATCAAACCCAACATCACCTACCCCGGCGATGTGGTGGGCAACCCGCGTGCCGAAGTGGAAGTCAAGGTCAGCCCGGACGGCACCATCCTGAGCCGCCGCATTGTGCAGTCCAGCGGCAACCGCGCCTGGGACGATGCCGTGCTGCGCGCCATCGACAAGACCGAGGTCTTCCCCAAGGACACCGATGGCCGCGTGCCCTCGGTGATCGTGCTGGGCTTCCGGCCGCAGGACTGATAACGGCCCGCGCGGGCACACCCCCATCAAATAAAAAGGGCCCCGAAGGGCCCTTTTTTCTGGCGCAGACACTGCATCAGCGCCAGGGGTGAAGCTCACTTCTTCTTGTTGACCGCCGCCTTGAAAGCTGCGCCCGCAGAAAACTTGGGCACGTTGGCTGCAGCGATCTTGATCGCCTCGCCCGTGCGCGGGTTCTTGCCGGTACGGGCGGCACGTTTGCTGGCCTTGAAGGTGCCAAACCCAATCAGCTGCACATCCTGCTTTTTGGCCACTGTCTTGACGATGGTGTCCAGCACAGCATTGAGTGCACGGGTGGCTGCCGCTTTGGTCAGCTCGGTGTCTTTGGCGATCGCTTCGATCAGTTCTGCCTTGTTCAAATTCACTCCTTCAATCAAAAATCAATATCTGACATGGGCATCACTTGCTGGCTGAGCAACCGCCAGTGGACTGGCCGTCACAAATCACCGTGATGCCGCCCTGGCGCTTGACTCCAGCGGCTTTGATCTGCGTGACCACAGCCACTTTTTCGGGCGGCAAGGCCTGCAACTGCACGGGTGTCAGGGCTTCGGCCAGATCAGAAGAAAGCGCCCTGATCTGGGTCATGCTCAGCGCCGACACCTGTGCTGGCGACAGCGCCACGATCTGCGGAGCCGCCAAGGCACTCACCTGCGCCTCAGACAGGCTCGACACGAGCGCCACCGGCAGGCTGGCCAGTTGCTGAGGTTGCATCACGGCCAACTGCATCGGCGGGATGGTTTTCACTTGCGCCGGGCTCAGCTGTGCCATTTGCGCTGGCGACAGGCTGGCGGCCTGGCTGGGCGTCAGCACAACGGCTGACGACACCGGCGCCGTGACTGGTGCCACTCCGGCCACCACAGCAGAAACACCGCCCTGCGAAGGTGTTGTCACCCCATTGGCCGTCAGGCGCGATGCTGCAGCCGAAGCGCTGTTGGCACCAGGCAGCGCCAATTCAACGGCCGCCGCCTGTGTTGAATTCAGCGCAGCCTGCTGCGATGGTGTCAAAGACAGCAACTGTGGCACCGACATGCTGCCCAGCTGACTGACCGACAGGCCCGACACCTGAGCGGAGCTCAGTGCAGCCACCTGGGTGGCCAACAAGGTCCTGACCAGGGAACCCACTTGCGCCGGGGTCATGGACCCAAGCACCGCCGTCACCTGGGCAGGACTCAGGGCGGCCAATTCGCTGGAGCTCAAGGCCTGCACCTGCGCCGACGTGCTGGCGCTGCCGATGCTGCTCACACTGTTGGAGCTGTTGGAGCTGTTGGAGCTGTTGGTCAAGGCCTGGATAGCGGTCGACTGGCTTGGAGAAATCGCCGACAACTGTGCCGATGTGAAAGCGGCCAACTGGGCCGAACTCAACGATGCCAATTGTGCAGAGCTCAAACCATTGATCTGCGTGCTCGTCAAAGTCGCCACTTGAGCCGCTGACAAAGCGCTGATGATGGCGCCAGCCTGTGCTGCAGTCAGTCCTGTCACCTGGGTGGAACTCAAAGCTTGCACCTGAGCCGAGCTGAGCGACGCCGCCATGGCACCCACTTGGGTCGAAGTCAAGCCGGTCATCTGGCCTGCGCTCAAGGCCTGTACTTGAGCTGAGCTCAACGATGCCGCCATGGCGCCCACCTGGGCCGAAGTCAGACCCGTCATCTGCGTTGGGCTCAAGGCCTGCACCTGAGACGAGCTCAGCGAGCCTGCCAGGGCACCCACCTGGGCAGAGGGCAATGTCGTGGTGTTGAGCGCCTGTGCTTGCGTTGCCGTCAAGAGCTGCAATTGCGCTGTAGAAAAATACCCTGCTTGCGTAGGCGTGAAATACCCCAACTGCGTTGTCGACAGGCCTTGAATATCACTTGCGCTCAAACCCGTCATCTGCGCTTGGGTGATGGCCTGAACCTGGGTGGACGTGGTTTGCGCAGACATGCTGAATGCAACGGAGCAAGTGCCCAGACACAAAGCACCCGCATTGGTCGCCACCACGTTTGTGCCGGTATTGGTCACAGCCCCTGTCAGGGTGGTAGTGCCTGGACCGTCGTTGTGGATGGAACCCGAACCCGAAATCGCATTGGCCACCGAAGTGGAAGCCGCCAGGTCAAAGACCAAGGTGCCGTTGACCACGATGTTGCTTGAGCTGGCCAATGCAGCATCTTGCCCTTGCATCGACGCATTGCCCAAAGACAAGGTCGCACCGCTGTTGATGGTGGTGGTGCCGGTGTAGGTCTGCGTGCCAAAGAAAATGTGCGACCCACCTGCGACCGTCAAACCACCAGCACCGCTGGCAACCCCCATGAACATTTGCGGAATCTGGGAGGAACGATTCACCGTCAAGGTTTTTCCGGTATTGATGACGACAGAACCACCGCCAGCAATGGAGTCAATGGTGTCATCGGCACTTACCGCATAGGTGGCACCAGAATTGACCCTGACCGAGCCGGCATCGGCCAAAGAGCCGGAAACATCCAGCGTGCCAGCCGACACGGTGGTGCCCATCGTGTAGGTGTTGGCACCGGTGAGTGTCAACGTCCCTGTACCTGACTTGGTGAAATATCCCCCACCGCTGATCACGCCACTGAACGTGGTGCTGGGGTTGGCGTTTGCACCCGAAGCAGCACCAGCACCTGCAGTCAAGCCTTTGCCAGAGCCAAGGACGATGGAACCCGCCCCGGCAATCGAGCCAATTGTGTCGGTATTGCCCACCGTGTAAGTGGCACCGCTGTCCACAGTCATTGCAGTGGTGTCAGCCAAAGTGCCCGTGACATTGAGGTTGCCTGCATACACATTGGTGGCGCCGCTGTAGGTATTGGTGCCACTCAGGGTCAGGGTGCCTGTGCCGTATTTTTTGAGCGGACCTGTTCCACTGATCACACCACTCAGAGTAATGTCGCTTCCAACTGCATTGGTCACTGAAATCGTCAGGCCGTTACCAAAAGTAGAACCAGAGATGGCTCCAGGAAAACTGGCAGATGTGTTCGCACTGTTGATCACCTGAATTTGTTGCAGCAAGACAGGCGTCTGAAAAGCGAAGCCATTCAGGTCAAGCTCGCCGCTCTGGCTCAGAGGCGAAGAACCCCAAACACTATTTGTTGCCCCCCCTAAAGGGCCGCTACTGGCAGTTCCAGCAGCACCAATTTTGATTTTCCCGGGACTTGCTGACATCCCGTCATTTTGAAATTGCAACCCCCCTGTAAAAGTACTGTTTCCACTCAGAGTCAACGTTCCCGAACCGAATTTGATAACGGTTCCGTTGCCGCTGATGGCACCCGCATAGGTGCTATCTCCATCTTGTTTTATTGTCAGATTTGCATAACTCAATGCAATGTTGCCTGACCCTGAAATACCACCACTACCGCTGGCAAAAAGATTCAATGCCTTCGTTTGCCCTTGCGCAGCCCCACCAGTCACGGTAATAGGAGTATCCACAATAATGTTGCCAGTGCCCGTGCCTTGCGTCCCAGCGATCGTAGTTGTTGAAATGGTGACCGTGCCAGATGTCTGATATGCAGCGTTGATTGTTGCGATATCAATAACGGTTGTATTCACACCACTGGTAGGTTGATAAGTTGTATTCCCATATGCAGAATTCGAAGCCAACCCACTCGCCCCACCTGTAGCGGCAATGGTGATGTCAGCCGGATCTAGCAACCATACCCCCCTCGCTCCGCTGGCATCCGAAGTTCCAGCTGCGATCGAAGCAGTAGGTTCAACTTGCAGTCGATGACCAGAAGTCTCAATTTCCCCCCCATAGCCACCCTGCGCACCTAAGGTACTAAGGGAGCCGCCGACCACTGTCAGGCTGTTGACATTACGCACATCACTCCACAGCACCACCTTGCCGCCGTGCCCAAAGTCGGTGGCGCTGGCGTCAATGACGCTGTCGGCGCTCATGGCCACGGTGGTGGCTTGGCGCAGGGTGCCACTGCCTTGCCAGTCGCCGCCCACCAGCACGGTGCCGCCTGCG
>ERZ650308.1944-NODE-1944-length-10382-cov-11.066815_pt1 | contig 10382 bp, 8 predicted proteins | sample MGYA00376244_ERZ650308 | MGnify/ENA primary metagenome ERZ650308 (study PRJEB26733, sample SAMN07839295) | wastewater metagenome | biome: small river; feature: stream; material: water | place: USA: North Carolina | collected 2016-04-26 ...
TCGCTCCAGCCGCGCTCAACGGTCACGGTGCGAAGCTGGTCTGCGGTTCTGCCATCGGCACGAAGGGTCATGATTCTCCTATTTGATAAAAACTATTTAGCCGAGGTGTTCGACTGAGGCCACTTCTGGGCCCAAGAAACGACGGGCCAATTTGCCGAACGAAGCGGCATCTCCGGTGGCCTGAAAACGAAGAGTTGGTGCTGTGCCAGCGGTGCGCTGCAGATCGTGTGCAACCAGGGTGCGGTAGACATCCTTGGCGGTCTCTTCGGCACTTGATACCAAGGTGACATCCTCGCCCATCACATAGGCGATAGCACCGGTGAGCAACGGGTAGTGCGTGCAACCGAGCACCAAAGTGTCAACGCCAGACTCGCGAATCGGACCGAGATAGGTTTCGGCAGCCGCAAGAAGTTCTGGGCCTGAGGTGATGCCGCGCTCGACGAAATCGACAAAGCTTGGGCAGGCTGCGCTGTGAATCTCAAGGTCAACCGCCGCCGCAAAGGCATCGTCATAGGCCTTGGATGTGATGGTCGCGTTGGTTCCAATGACTCCAACCTTGCGATTTCTGGTGGCGGCAACGGCGCGGCGAACGGCCGGTTGGATTACTTCGACAACTGGGATTCCGCGGCCTACGGTGTAGCGCTCACGAGCGTCGCGAAGGACTGCTGCAGAGGCTGAGTTACAAGCGATCACCAGGAGCTTGACGCCTTCATCAACGAGGCGATCCATAACCTTAAGCGCGAGTTCGCGAACCTCAGGAATGCTCTTTGGGCCATAGGGGGTATTGGCGGTATCGCCAACGTAAATGATCGATTCATTAGGCAGCTGATCGATGATGGCGCGGGCTACGGTTAGGCCGCCAACGCCAGAGTCAAAAATACCGATCGGTGCATCATTCACAAGGACGAGTCTACCTTCGAGCTATTTATCCGGGTTGGCACTCTTCGGGTCTTCTGGGCGCAAACCGTCATAGATGTCTTTGCAGGTTGGGCAGATTGGAAACTTCTCTGGGTCACGACCCGGAACCCAGACTTTGCCGCAGAGAGCAATCACCGGAGTGCCGAGAACGGCCGACTCGACGATCTTTTCCTTGCGCACATAGTGCGAGTTGCGTTCGTGATCGCCCGGGTCGACATTTTGAACCTGCTCTTCGAGCAGAGTCGAACCTGCGGTTTGCCCGCCGATTCCTTCGCGTCCAAAATCATCCATGAGAACTCCTAGTTACTGCTTTGCAGCGTCACCCAAGACTACATTCAAGGTCTGGTTGTTGCCATCTCGGATGAGTTCGAGCGTCGCCTTTGAACCGGCCTTTTCCTGACGAACTGCAGCGGTAAGTTCGCCCGCAGATGTGATTGCGACCCCGTTGAACTTGGTGATGATGTCGCCAACCTTGACGCCACCGACCTCAGCCGCACCGCCGCTGGTTAGCTTGACTACCTTGGCGCCAACGGTGAAGCTTGCGGCCGCGGTTGAGTTGGTTGCGTCAGAAACCATTGCGCCTAGAAGGGCATGGCTGGCGTGACCGGTCTTCATGATTTCGGCGGCGATGCGCTTAGCAACATTCGACGGAATCGCAAAACCAACACCGATGCTGCCGGCGGTGCCACCAGCGTTCGCGATGGCGACGTTGATGCCGACTAGTTCACCCTTTTGGTTTAGAAGTGCACCACCCGAGTTGCCCGGGTTGATGGCGGCATCGGTTTGAATAACGCGAAGGTTGATTGACTCACCAGAACCGGTGTAAAGCTGCAGGCCACCGCCGTTCGAGTTGTCAGGGGCCGCAGCTGAGGCCACCTGGATGGTGCGGTTCAGTGCCGAGATGATGCCCTTGGTGACGGTGTTCGAGAGACCGAGCGGAGCGCCGATCGCGACAGCAGCGTCGCCAACGTTGAGCTTGCTTGAGTCTGCAAAAACAATCGGGGTGAACTTGATGGGTGCCGAAACCTTAATCACAGCGAGGTCGTTGGTTGGGTCGGTGCCAACCACGGTTCCCGGATAAACGTGACCATCAAAGGTCTTGACCTCAATCTTGACCGAGGCCGAGGCGCCATCCAGAGTAACCACGTGGGTGTTGGTCAACAGGTAGCCATCGGCGTTCAAGAAGACACCCGAGCCATTGCCACCGCCGGCCGAACTTGAAACAGAAACGGTTGCGACCGAAGGCGATGCCTCGGCGGCCGCCGCCGTGACCCATGAAACGCTATCCGCATTGTTGACGATCACTGGGGCAGGGCGGGTCCAGAAGTTGTAAACGCCAATGCCAACGCCAGCACCGACGGCTGCGCCAAGTGATGAACCAATCACAAGGATGGCCGTGCCAGTCAGAAGCGTGGTGCGCTTGGCAAGTCGCTCGCGAATGGTTAGCTTCTTGGCCGGGGTAAAACCCTGAGCCGGAGTGGTCTCGAATAGAAATTGGCGGTTGTAATCAGACACGGCGGACCTTTCAAACTTGACTTTGCAATGAGCATCGCAAGCCAGCCTGATTAGTCTATGAAAACAACCTGAAAGTTATCTGAGGGTTAGAGCGTGCAGCCAAATGAGCCTGGGTTTTCGAGGCAATTTTTGCCAACGATTCGCACAACCTTGGAGACCCCATCTGGTGGTGGGGTTTCCGTTGTCGCGCTATCCCCTGAACCAGAAACCAGTATCGAAGTCGAATCCCCCACCGCGATTGACCCGCTGTCTACCCAAGTCGAAGTGCCAGCCACTTGATAGGCAACCGCATAGGTAACGGTGACACTGATCGTCACGTTGCCCGAGCCCCAAAACTGATGATTGGCCGCTGCCCCTGTTGCAACCGAACCGTCACCAAAAACCCAACTCGTCTGGGTTGGCTGAAACTGCACGTCCACCGCTTTGCCTAGGAGCGTTCCAGTTTTGAAGTGAAGCTTTGCATTGGTTGAAAAACTGACCGATGTTCCCTGTGAAATCGAACTGTCGTCAGCGAAAATCACCAAGGCAGCGGGGCTGAAACTTGCTTCTGCAAGCGAAGTAGTGGTGGAGCTTGCAGTAGCCGCCTTTGGGGCCGCAACCGGTGAAACTGACACCGGTTTAGGCACAGGTTTGGCGATTGGTTTGGTTGCGACCGGAGGAACGACCTTGGGTTTCTGCAATGCCTTTGGCAAACCGACCTTTATCGGGGTTAGTAGGACTAAAGGCGTTGGAGCTTTGACGACCGGTGCTACCGGTTTCTTGGTTTGCGCTGGCGCAGGTTTCGCGACCGGTTTTGGAGTCGATTTCGTAACTGGAGCGGGCACGGGAGCAGGTGCCGGTTTGGCCGGTGTCACGGTTTTTGCAGTCACCACAGCCTTGGCACAAACGGTAACCGCTGTAGCGCTGGTTGTTGAGCCATAACTTGTGGAACCGCTGCCTCCGGTGGAACAAGCCCAGGATGGCGTCGGGGCAAATTGATAAGTCGCCATGAACAAGCCGGCGAGGATGATCGCGGGGTTTCGAGATAGGTTTTGCCAGGTCATGACATCAAAGATGCCGATTTCTACTTGAGGCTGCCGAAGTTCTCCACAAACAAAAAACCCGGCCCACGAATGGACCGGGTTTTTGAATCACCGAGGATTCTAGTTGCGGGGGCAGGATTTGAACCTACGACCTCCGGGTTATGAGCCCGGCGAGCTACCGAACTGCTCCACCCCGCGGCGAAGTTCCAAGTGTAGCACGACTCGAACTAGTTAGCGAACCTACTTAGCAGCAGCCAAGGCGGCATCGATTGCGATCTTAAGCGCCTTCTCGGCCTTGCCATAGGCGGTCCAGTCACCCGAAGCCATGGCCTGAGCCTTGTCTGCAAGCGCTTGTCTCGCCTGTGCCAACGCAGCCTTCAGAGCTGCACTAGAACCGGTGGCACCAGGAGTTGTCGGGGTGACAACCGGATCTGTCGAACCGGTGGCCGCACCAGAGTTGCCGCCAAATAGCGAATCAAGGGCCGCTGTCAGAGTGTCTTCGAAAGCGATCTTGTCGCCGAACGCGACCAGCACCTTCTTCAAGAGTGGATAGCTAGTTTCACCGGTTGACTTGATGTAGACAGGCTGAACGTAAAGCAAACCGCCACCGACCGGCAGGGTCAGCAGGTTGCCGTTTAGAACGGTGGTCGAACCCTGACGCAAAATGTTCAGCAAGCGCGACACATCCGAGTCGGCATTGAAGTTGTTCTGCACCAAACCAGGCCCAGGAACGTTAAGGGCCTTTGGCAAAGTCAGAAGTCGAAGCTTTCCATAGTTCTCCGAAACCTTGCCGGCTACCGAACCGGCATCCGAGTCGGCGACCAAGTAACCGCGCAAGACGTTGCGGCTAGATTCGCCAGTCGACTTCGGAATGAAGGTGCTGTAGATCGAGAACGCAGGAGCATCGGTGCCCGGCACCTGCATGGTCAAGTAATAAGGAGGCTGAAGCGCACCGGTGCTGGCAGTGGTGACACCAACCGGGTCGTTCGGCGTCATCCAGGCATCCTGCTGTGAATAGAAGGAACCAGAATCGGTGACGTGGTAACTGCCAAGGATGGCACGCTGCATCTTGAATAGGTCTGCCGGATAGCGCACGTGGCTCATTAGCGAACCGGACATCTCGCTCACCGGGCGCAAAGTGCCAGGGTAAACCTTTGACCAGGTCTTCAGGATTGGATCCTTGGTGTCCCAGGCATAAAGCTTCACCGCACCGGTGTAGGCATCGACGGTCGCCTTCACCGAGTTGCGGATGTAGTTGATCGAACCGCGAGTAAGTGCGTTGGTGGTCGATGTGTCAGCGATCGACTGGCTGAAGTTCTCGGCTCGCGAGTATGGGTAGCTGGCCGAAGTTGTGTAACCATCGACAATCCACTGCACCTTGCCGTCGACAACGGCTGGGTAGGCGTCGCTATCCAGGGTCAGGTATGGCGCAACGGCCTTCACGCGATCGATTGGGTTGCGCTTATAAAGGATTTGCGACTTGTCATTCACTGCGTCAGACAACAGAATCTGCTCGCTCTGGAACTTCATGGCATAGGCCAAACGAGTGATCACGTTGCCAAGAGTCGGGCCGCCGTTGCCGGTGAAAGTCGTGTAGGTCTGGTCGGCCTCTGAGTTGCCAGCCGAGTAGTCGAACTCGCGTGGCTTCGAAGACTTCGCCGAGCCAACAATCGAATAGGTAGGTGAGTTTTCACCGAAATAGATTCGTGGCTCATAGTTGCCAAGTGCGCCCTTAGATGGGATTCCAGACTGAAGGAAGACTGGCTGGCCATCCGAGCTGGCTTGGTTTCCGTAGGCAGCAACCACTCCGTATCCGTGGGTATAAACGATGGTGTCGTTATACCAAGAGCGCGCTGCGCCAAGGCCTGACTGGTTCAGTTCACGAACCGCGATCACGGTGTCCTGAGTCTTGCCGTCGAGTGCATAGCGGTCTACATCCAGGTGGTTCTCGAAGTTGTAATACTGCTGGAACTGCTCGAGCTGACGGAATGACGAACTCACCAAAGTCGGGTCGATGATTCGAATGTTTGCGGTGGTCTCCGCATCGGCACGCAAAGCGCCTGCCGTGGTGTCAGTCTTGGCCTGGTAATCCTGGTTTTCGACTGCGTCAAGACCATAGGCCTTGCGGGTTGCCTCGATGTTTCGGTCGATGTAAACGGCCTCGAGAGTTCGCTCATTTGGGCCAACCTGGAAGGTCTGCACGATCCATGGATAAAGGCCACCGAGGATGATCGAGCTGACCACCATTAAGCCGGTTGCCATGATTGGCAAACGCCACTGACCGATGAATGCAGCGACCAAGAACAAGATCGCGACCACGGCCGCAATCATTGCCAAAATCTGGAACCCAGGGATGACCGCATTCACGTCGGCATAGGTTGCGCCGGTGTAGAGCCCAGTGGCATTGGTCATGGTCTTGTACTGGTCAAGCCAAAGGCTCACGCCCTGGATGGCTAGGTAGAGCGCAGCCATCACCGAGACCTGAATTCGAGCGGCTTTGGTGATTGATGAACGACGACCGTTGAAACGGATGCCACCGAAGATGGTGTGCACGAATGCGGCTAGTAGTCCTGCAATCAAGACCGTCGCCGAGGCATAGGTAGTGATCGAGGTTAGGAATGGCAGGTCGAAGAAGTAGAACGAGATATCGAGGCCAAATTGAGGGTCAACCTGACCGGTGTAGGTTCGGTTGAACCAAGCCAAAACTACGTCCCACTTGGCTGTTGCCGCGACGCCACCGAAGATTCCAAGCAGGATTGGCAGGCCAATCATTACACCCTTGCGAAGCTGCTCGATCAGCTGACGATAGACGCCGAACGGGTCACCCTGATCTGGGAACTTCAGATAAATTGGACGGCTACGGTAGGCAAGCGCCAGGCTCAGCCCCACGACCCCACCGAGCGAGATCGAACCGGCCAGGAACATGCCGGCCTGGGCAACCACCTGGGTGATCAAAACACTCGAGAACCCAAGCTGGTCAAACCAGAGAAAGTCGGTGAGTACGCTCGCATAGCCTGCGAATGCAATGCCAACAACGACGATGATCAGGATTGACAGGCGAAACGGTGAAATTCGGCGAGACGAACGAGTGACGTTGGTCATGACTTCCTTCTTTATTTGGCGGTGCAGGTGGGAAAGGTTGCTGGCTTAACGCCGGCGGCTAGCTTTTCAAGATCAGCCTTGGCTTCGCCAAGAGTGCTCACTTTGATCACGCTGAGGCTGCTTGGAACGTGACCAACTACCTCGTCGCAATTCGAAGCCGGGGCTAGGAAAATAGTTGCGCCGGCGCGCGCTGCACCGAAGAGCTTGTGGCGAATTCCGCCAATTGGGCCGACGTTTCCGGCGGCATCAATGGTTCCAGTTCCGGCGATGTGTTTGCCGCCGGTTAGCTGGCCTGGGGTTAGGCGATCGATGATGCCAAGGGCAAACATCATGCCGCCGCTAGGGCCGCCAACATCGCCAAGCTGAAGTTTGATTTTGACCGGGAAGTCGTACTTATATCCCGCGAGAATTCCGAGACGGTATTTGCCTTCAGCATTCTTGGTTGCGGTGATCTGCTCGACAACTTTTTGACCATTGCGAAGCACTTCGACCTGCAGCGGACCCTTAGGCGCTAGATCATTGATCACTGTGCGCATCTGGTCGACGTCTTTCACGAGAACATTGTTGATTTTGATGATGAAGTCCGCGGCCACGAGCTTGCCTGATGCCGGACTAGCCTTAGTGACTTCGCTGACATAGACGTGCCAAGGAACGGTGTAGCCGAGGTTGGTCAGTGCAGCTGCAACCGCATCCTGCTGAGACTCCTCCATCATCGCGGTAGATTCAGCCTCAACCTGAGCCGTGCTCACATTCGGCGGGAACATGACGTCGATTGGCACGATTGCCTGAGCCGGGTCAAGCCAAGCGGCTCCGAGTTCAAGCCAACTTGGGGTGTTCTCACGGTTACCGGCGACACTGACCGTCAACACATCCAGGCGACCGGTGGTGGCATAAGACTTCACGCCGTCGATGGTGACGACCGGCTTGCTATCGCTTTTGCCTAGAACGTCGAAGACTGGGCCGGGTTTTTCAATCACGTATGGGGTTGGCAGGAAAACGAGCGCGAACAAACTGCCCATGAATAGGGCCAAGAAACCAATGCCCGTGATTTTGCGGGCGCGTGACTTTTGCAGCATTGAGTTAAGCCTAAGGCGATGGGTGCGCATCGGCTCATCCGTGTTGAATCTGGCACAACGCTTAGGGCGAACAAGGCTCAATTTCGATGCGAATCTCAAGAACTTCACAGGAACCTGGGGCTAGCGTTGGACACATGAACCCAGAAGACTTCGAAAAGTTTCTCAAGGATTTTATGGCCGGCAAGGGTGGCGACGCCGCCGAATTAGCCGCGGCCGCAGGGCTACCTAACGACCCGAAGCTGATTGCCAAGATGGTGGAACAGTTGCAAGCCGCGCTAGGTGGCGCCGAAAATGCCAATGGTTCGGTGAACTGGAAATTGGCGACCGACCAGGCCCGTGCGATTGCCCGCGAGGGCGCATACGGGGTGGACGAAGACTCTCGCAAGGCGATTCGCGACGCCGTTAGCATTGGCACTCTTTGGCTTGACCAGGCCACTTCAATGCCCGGCCTGAATAGCGAGCCTAAGCTACTGACACGCGAACTTTGGGTGGCAGATGCGATGCAGCTTTTCGAGGCACTGTCCGCACCGGTGGCCAACCGAATGAGCGAGGCTCTCGCCCAAAACCTGCGTGACAACGCCCCCGAAGAACTTGCTTCGATCATGGGCAACGCCAGCGGCCTGATGCGCTCGGCCGGTGGCGCACTCTTTGCAATGCAACTCGGGCAGGCTCTGGGCAAATTGTCGGCCGAAGTTATTTCTGGCGGCGACATCGGTTTGCCAATCTTCCAGGACCAGCGCGTTGCGTTTGTGCCTCAAAACCTAAAGGCATTTATCGAGGGCCTCGAGGTCGAAACCGACCAGGCCTTTATCTATCTCAGCATTCGCGAAATGGCTCACACCCGCCTGTTCAAGCACAGCAAATGGCTGCGTGACGCAATCGTCGGGCAAGTTGCGAACTATGCCAGCGGCATCACCATCGACAACGACCGCATCCATGAGATTGCCGAAGATTTCAATGCCACCAACCCGGATGAGTTGAAGCGCGCACTCGAAACTGGAGCGTTTATCGCCCCTCGGTCAGAGGATCAACAACGCGCTCTCGACCGAATCGAAACCATGCTGGCTTTGATTGAGGGCTGGGTTGATGTGGTTACCGAGGAGGCGACGAAACTTTTGCCTAAGGCTGCGGCTATCGGCGAAGCGGTTCGTCGTCGTCGCGCAACTGGCGGCCCGGCAGAACAAACCTTTGGCACCATCGTTGGGCTCGAACTACGACCACGCAAACTTCGGGAGGCTGCAGAAATGTGGCGCAAGATTGGCGCCGCAGTTGGCACCGAGAAGCGCGATTCGCTTTGGGATCACCCCGACCTCGTGCCGAATGCCGAAGACATTGCCGACCCAACCGCGCTGATTGCGAAGTTGGCCGGCGGTGCCGAGATCGGCGACGAAATGGACCAAGCACTGAGAGACCTACTCGGCGAGTAGTTCTGGGGATAACTCGGGCGGATCAAGGGCCGCGGTGATTCACTCGTGGGATGCTTCGTATAAACCCACATCAAACTGCGCTTTGGCGCGACCTGAACAGCCTGCAAATCGGTTCAGGAAACCAAAAGGTCATCTTTAACTCGCTCAGCCCTGCCCAAGAGCGGCTGATCGCAGCTCTCTATCGAGGCATCGCCGACAAGCAACTGCCGAAACTCATGGATGACCTCGGGCTAGAACCACTGGTTGGGCAAACCTTGGTGGACTCGCTTGAACCACTGTTGCTGCGCGACACCGCTCCCCTGAAGAAACCTCTGAGTGAAGATTTTGTCGCCGGCGCTTTCGCCGAAATCATCCGAGCCAGTCTGCTGAATTCGGCCGATGGCGCGACCGTCTTGATGGAGCGAAAGTTTAGAACCGTGCACGTCGACGACCTATCGGGCGCGGGCTTGGCGCTGACACTTGGCCTGGCTTCGGCCGGAATCGGCCGAGTGGTTAGCCATGACCAATCGGTAGTTGAACCTCAGGATCTCGGACCGAGTGCATACCCGAGTCAGCTGCTCGGCAAGCCAAAGCTCGAAGCCGTGAAGGCCCTATTGGCGAGTTCGCCAAACCAGATGAGTGTGGTTGCCGGGCATCGCTTGACCGCCCGAAACCTGGAAGCCATTGACTGTGCTGCGATCATCGCTCACCAGGCCGCCGAACCAAGGCGCTATGTGCAGTGGCTAAATCGCGACGTGCCTCACCTGGCGCTCAACTTTGAGGTGGATAGCGCCTCAGTCAGCCCGCTGATTGTTCCCGGGCGCGGGCCATGTCTGTTTTGCCTCGAGGAGGCAAGGATTAGCCAGGACCCAAGCTGGCCGGTGGTGGCAAGCCAGCTGGTGACCAGCAAAGAGCGCCTGGATGACTCGGCAAGTCGCCTGTTTTGCGCCGGGCTAGCGATTCAAAAGATTCTCGCCCACCTAGACGACGTTGGCGGTTTCACTCAGACCGCAAAGGAACTTGCCGGTTACCGGCTTGAGCTGCATTCGGGGGCGATCACAGAGTTCACCTGGCCCGAACACGAGGCTTGTTCCTGTCGACTAACCGCGGGCTAGCAGCTGATTGAAGAATCGCGAAGGTTCACGATCGCGGGTCGAGGTGGCATCGCGTTTCGCCCAAGTGAGCGTGATTTCTCGCTTAGCACGAGTAATGCCGACATACATGAGGCGCTTCTCCTCGCGAATTTCGGCCTCGGTTTGGGCATAGCTAATCGGCAAATAGCCTTCAGTTAGGCCAATCATGTGCACAATCTCCCACTCGAGCCCCTTGGCCGCATGGATGGT
>ERZ650308.1945-NODE-1945-length-10378-cov-5.753366_pt1 | contig 10378 bp, 7 predicted proteins | sample MGYA00376244_ERZ650308 | MGnify/ENA primary metagenome ERZ650308 (study PRJEB26733, sample SAMN07839295) | wastewater metagenome | biome: small river; feature: stream; material: water | place: USA: North Carolina | collected 2016-04-26 ...
GTTCGTTAATTGGAAATTTGATTCTTCCGTTTCCATTACTCATTACTTTCGACATCAAAGCTGAGTATTCTGTAGTAATTTGTTTGTCATCAAATGACAAGAAATTAACAAATCCCATGACGTCTTCGTACCATTTTACCCATGTATTCATTTCGTTCCAACCTACATTTCCAACCATATGGTCAATGTATTTTAGTCCGACAGGTGTTGGGTTATAATCTGAGTTATGTTCGATAAATCCTGGTAAAAAAGCTCCTGTGTAATTTTTACGTTCCACAAACATGTGTACGGTTTCTCCGTAGGTATAAATTCCAGCACGAACTACTTCTCCAAATTCATCTTTTTCTACGGTTGGCTCCATAAATACTTTTGCACCACGTTTTGTGGTTTCTTCAAAAGATTTTCGAGCATCTTCAACCCAAAGTGCTACGATTTTAACGCCATCGCCATGTTTTTTCACATGTTCGCCAATAGGTGAATTACTGTTTAGTGCCGTGGTTAAAACCAAACGGATTTTATCTTGTTTTAACACATAACTCACAGCATCTCTGCTTCCCGTTTCTAATCCTTTGTATGCATGTGATTGAAATCCGAATGCTGTTTTATAAAAATGAGCCGCTTGTTTGGCGTTTCCAACATAAAATTCTACGTAATCTGTTCCTAATAAAGGCAAGAAATCTTGTGCGCCTTCAAATATTTTTTCTAAGCCGTATTCGACTGATTTTAAATCTTGTGTCATCTTGAATTATTTTTTACAGGCATTACAACCTGTTGTAATTGTTGTTAATTTTAGTGGTCTAGCCACGATTGGTAATAGGTGTCGTCGGCAATTTTCATTGCTTCTTCTGTAACCATTAGAGGTTTAAAAGTGTCGACCATTACAGCTAATTCTAAAGTTTCTTTTTTTCCGATACTTCGCTCTGCAGCTCCTGGGTGTGGCCCATGTGGAATTCCCGCTGGATGTAGTGATATGTTTCCTGGTTTCACATCATTTCGGCTCATAAAATCACCGTCTACATAATACAACACTTCATCAGCATCAATATTACTGTGGTTATAAGGTGCCGGAATAGCTAGCGGATGGTAATCATACAATCGGGGTACAAACGAACAAATTACAAATGCATCCGTTTCAAAGGTTTGATGTACGGGAGGCGGTAAATGAATTCTACCGGTAATAGGTTCAAAGTCGTGAATTGAAAAAGCATACGGATAGTTGTATCCATCGTAACCAATAACATCAAAAGGATGAGAGGCATACACCATTTCGAAAATTTCATCTTTCTTTTTGATTTTGATGATGAATTCACCCGATTCATTGTAGGTTTCTAATTCTTGTGGGCGACGAATATCGCGCTCGCAAAATGGGGCATGTTCTAATAATTGTCCGAACCAATTTCGGTATTGTTTTGGAGTATATACCGGACGGTGGGATTCTACAATAAACAATCGATTGTCCTCTGTGTCAAAATCGATTTTATAAATCATCCCTCGAGGTACTACCAAATAGTCTCCATAGCTAAAATCTAAATTGCCAAGCAGGGTTCGAAGTTTTCCAGTCCCTTTGTGAATGAAAATTACTTCGTCTGAATCCGTATTTTTATAAAAATAATCGGTGGTAGATTTTCTAGGAGCCGCCAATACGATATGGCAATCTGAATTGGTCAACACAATTTTTCTACTTTCAAGAAAATCGTCTTGTGGGGCAACTTCAAAACCTCTTAATTTATACGATTGAATATTATTTGCATTGGCGATTTTAGGCGCCACACTGTATTGTTTTCGAATTTCTTTAACTTGAGTCGGACGTTGTTCGTGATACATATTGGTTGACATTCCGTCAAAACCAACGGTCCCAAACAATTGTTCGTAATATAAATCGCCGTTAGGTTTACGGAACTGTGTATGACGTTTGCGAGGGATTTCTCCTAATTTATGATATATTGGCATTTCTTTAGGTTTAAAAATTGATACGTAAAAAGTTTAATTGAATAAGGATGTAAACTTTTTTAAAAACAAAAAGAAGTTGGATTCATTCAGGATTTCTCTTGATGAGGAATTTTAAGTGTCGTAATAATTCGGTCCAATTTTTTGTCATAATCATATACAAATATCGTAAAAAAACAAAAAAGCCACTATAAAAGTGGCTTAAATTTATTCTGCTTTTTCTTTTCCAAGTTTTGCGTTTCGCATTCCGTATAAGAAATACACAAATACTCCAATTACTAACCATCCTAAAGAAAGCAATTGCGCATCTTTACTTAAGTTAATCATTAAATAGGTATTAATTAAGATTCCGCAAACCGCTATTACAGGAAGTGCTGGAACTTTAAATGTTCTTTCAATATTGGGTTGTTTTACACGAAGTACCCATACCGCAATACATACCATGGTAAAGGCAAACAACGTTCCAAAACTTGTCATGTCTGCTAATTTATTGATCGGTGTGAATGCAGCAACGGTTGCAATAATTCCACCTAAAATCATCAAGTTTGTTTTTGGCGTTCCTGAGATTGGGTTGATTCTAGAAAACACTTGAGGAATCAATCCGTCTTTAGACATTCCTAAAAAGATTCTTGACTGCCCCATGATCATCACCATCAATACTGAAATCAATCCGATAGTAGCTGCAATGGTAATGATGTAACCTGCCCAAGCTTGTCCTGCAATATCAAAAGCATACGCCACAGGAGCTTTAATCGCATCTGGATATTGTCCTAGTGGGTTGAAATCTTTATAGTTCATCATTCCTGTCAATACTAATGAAACTAGAATGTATAAAATAGTACAAATTAATAACGATGCAATGATTGCAAACGGAACATCTTTCTTAGGGTTTTTAGCTTCACCTGCTTGTGTAGAAACGGCGTCAAAACCAACATAAGCGAAGAAGATCGCTGCGGCACCCGATACAATTCCTGTAATACCATAAGCTTCGTGTGTTGATGTTTTATCCACAATTTGAGTTGCTTCTGGAATAAAAGGCGTCCAGTTTTCAACATTAATAAAGAAAGCTCCTGCGATAATTACAAAAATAATAGCCGACACTTTAAGTATCACGATCATATTATTTGCTTTAGCGGCGCTTGAAGTTCCTTTGATTAATATAGAAATTACAAACAATACAATTAAAAAGGCAGGTAAGTTCATTGAAAATCCTTCTCCAGTATAACTCGCTGGGTCGGCGGTCAGCCATTCGGGAAGTTTTATTCCAAACATTTTGAGTAATTTATTGAAATATCCCGACCATGAAACGGCGACGGTCATCGATCCCATGGCATATTCTAGTATCAATCCCCATCCGATGATCCAAGCGAAAATTTCTCCAATGGTACCATAGGCATAAGCATAGGCCGAACCTTCTACAGGTAAAATGGAAGCGAATTCTGAATAACAAAGCGCAGCAAATACACAAGCTACACCTGCAATAATGAACGAAATTGCCAAGGCTGGACCTGCATGATAGTAGGCTCCTGTTCCTGTCAATACAAAAATTCCTCCTCCAATGATAGCTCCAACACCAATGGCTGTTAAACTCCATTTTCCGAGTACTTTCTTTAATTCACTTTTTTTCATGTCTGCTTCAAAAGCAGAAACTGGTTTAACTCTCCAAATAGACATAATGTATCTTTTTTTAAATAATAAGTTCAAATATACTTTTTTTGTTTAATATTATTATAAAAAATAAAAAAAACTGTCCGCTAGAACCAAAAACCAATACTGAACCAAGTAAAGCCTTTAGATAATTCGGGCGACCATGAGTATTTTACTTCTATAGGGCCAAGAGCGGTTTCAAGACCGTAACCAAAAGCATATCCCGAATATTTTGGTTTGGTTAACCAAGCCGTACTTTCAAACAATCGGTTGTCTGAATTGGCAAAATTGGCCGAAAAATTGATGTGGTTTTTTCTAAATATTTCATAATCAAATGTGGCACCCGATTTAATAAAACTGTCCGATTGGATTGCAATAAAATCATATCCATAAAAATGTTTGAAATTATTGATGGGGCTGTACCCATAACCTCCCAAAACAAAATTTAAAAACGGAACGCTTTCATTTCCTATAGACAATCCGGCTTCAGTTTGAATTTTTACAGTAGCCTTTCTTCCGATTTTTTTGGCCCATCCGGCATCGGCTTTAAGGATAGAAAATCGATTGAATCGATTGGAATAGTTGGAAGAAAATAGATACGTCTGACCATCGGCGAAAAAATACCACCCTTTTTTAGGAAAATATTTGTTGTCAAAAGTGTCGTATTTTAAATATCCAAAAGCACTAAAATAATCACTGTTGTCAAAAATAGAACTATCCAAAGCCAATGTTTGGGTTGATATTTTCAAATGCTTTAATTCGACGCCCGCTCCAATCAAAAACTTTCTGGAATAAATGGTTTGAACGTAAGCTTGGTTTGTAAAATCAGCATAATCAATGTTGAGTGTATTGATGTTGGGTTGGTTATTGACTAACGTCTGACTAAAATCGGATGAAATGTTTTTATTGAATTGATTGAATCGGGATCTAAATCCGAAACTAAAATAAAACCCATTGTCAACATAATAATCAAAATTGTATCGGAACTTATCTCCAAGTCCAAAATCAATTGACAAAACATCGTTTTTAAAAAGCGATTTTTTTTGGGTTAAGTTTACTAAAACGGCACTTTTGTACAAGCCATCATAATGTAAACCCAGTTTGAGATAGGTTTTGATTTCATTTTCTTGCAAATTAATCTCCAACTCTTGTCCCTTCTCGTGTGGATTGATTTTGAATGCTATCGTGCTGAAATTTTCGGTTGCATTGAGTTTGTTTATTCCTGTTTTTAAATCTTCAAAACTAATTTTGGTGCCTTCATTGAACCCTAATTGACCAATTACATAGGCTCTCGTGTAGTTTTTTAATGAATTAATGGTAATCTGATCCACTTGGATGCTGTCGGAAATTTTTAAATTGGGTTTCACATAAGGAATGTGCTGTTTTTGAGCGAGCTCATTGATTTGGTCACAAAAGGAAAAGGTAGCTTCTTCGCCTTTTAAGACAATCTCCCTCCCTTTTTCAAAGGAGATCACAGAATATTGATCCACTTCAGGTTTGATGTACAAATCTGTTTGATTGATTTTTTCCTTCATGCCTTCAATTACTTGAAGATTGGATATTTGCAACAAAATACGAGTGGCTTCTGTCAAACTATTTCGGTTTTTTAGTCCATCTTGTACATCGATGCCAATAATATAATCGGCACCCATTTTTCGAACTTCATCTACAGGATAATTGTTGGTAATTCCACCATCGATTAATATTTTACCTTCTATTTCAACGGGAGAAAATAGTGTAGGAAAAGCCGAACTAGCTAACAAGGCTTGGGCAAGAAACCCTTTGTTTAATACTACTTGCTGCCCCGATTCAATATCGGTTGCGATGCACACAAACGGGATGGGTAATTGGGTAAAATCACGAACATTTTGCACATGATTTGTAAGTTGAGAAAGCAAACAGTAGTTGTACAATCCTTTGGAAAGGGCAATAGGAACGCCCACATTAAACTTTTTAAACGGCAACGACAACGCATAGACTTCCCCATTTCTCTTTTCGTAAAAACTTTTATACGATCTTGGAATGTAATCATTTAACAACTCGTCAAAGTTGGTCGTGCTAAAAATAGAATCGAGTTGACGCGCATTATAACCGGCTGCGTAGAGTCCGCCCACGACCGAACCCATACTGGTTCCTCCGATGTAGTCTATTTTGATTCCGGCTTCTTCAAGGACTTTTAACACTCCGATATGGGCAAATCCTTTGGCACCGCCTCCGGTCAATACCAATCCGATTTTGGGGCGTTTGATTGTATCTTGGGAATAGGTATGTTGAGCAAAAAAGGTGCTGAAAATTAAAACCAAACACACCAGATCTTTATTTAATAGCCCCGATAGCAGTGGAAGTCCTTTTTCTTTCTTTTTTAGAAAGAAAAAGAGTGCAACGAATAGCGGGAAAAGGGCTTGTAAATAAGTGCTGGCCATTTGCTCTAAGTAATTTTATGGTAAAAGTCGGAAATTTTTTTGGCTTTTGAAACACCAACTACTTCAGATATTTCCTTTTCTGAAGCCAATTTCAATCTTTTTACACTTTTGAAATGTTTGATCAACGTTTGCATGGTTTTTTCACCAATGCCAGGTATTTCCTCCATCGAGGAATTGAGTGCGGCTTTGCTTCGTTTGTCGCGATGAAAAGTAATCCCAAATCGGTGGGCCTCGTTACGCAACATTTGGATCACTTTGAGCGTTTCCGATTTTTTATCGAGGTACAATGGCACCGAATCCCCTGGATAAAACAGTTCTTCAAGTCGTTTAGCAATTCCGATGATGGCAATTTTACCTCGCAATCCCAGATCGTCGATGCTTTTAAGTGCTGAAGATAATTGGCCTTTTCCACCATCAATAATAATGAGCTGTGGCAAAGGTTGGTTTTCCTCCAAAAGTCGTTTGTAGCGTCGGTAAACTACCTCTTCCATTGAGGCAAAATCATTGGGTCCTTCTACCGTTTTAATGTTAAAATGGCGGTAGTCTTTTTTACTTGGTTTACCCTCTTTAAAAACGACACAAGCAGCTACGGGATTGGTTCCTTGGATGTTGGAATTATCAAAACACTCAATGTGACGAGGCTCAACAGTGAGGCGTAAATCTTTTTGCATTTGAGCCATAATGCGGTTGGTGTGTCTTTCGGGATCGATGATTTGGATTTGTTTTAATTGATCCAATCGGTAGTATTTTGCATTGCGTTCAGACAACTCAAGGATCTGCTTTTTATCGCCTAATTGGGGAACGGTAACCTTAATGTGATCACCTAGTGCTACCGGGAAGGGCACTACAATTTCTCGGGATAACAATTGAAAACGTTCTCTAAGTTCGACAATCGCCAACTCTAGTAATTCTAGATCAGACTCATCTAATTTTTTCTTTATTTCTAACGTGTGGGATCGAATGATGGCGCCGTGGGCTATTTGTAAAAAATTGACATACGCCATCGTTTCGTCTGAAACAATAGAGAAGACATCAATGTTGGATATTTTCGGATTTAATATAGTTGATCTTGATTGGTAGCTTTGAAGTACCTCAATTTTTTCTTTCACTTTTTGTGCTTCTTCAAAGTGCATTTCGGAAGCCAATTGTTGCATTTTTAGTTTGAACTCTTTCAAACTTTCTTTGAAATTTCCTTTCAATATTTCGCGAATCGCATTTACCTGATTTTGGTAATTTTCTGCCAATTCATAGCCTTCACAACCTCCTTTGCAGTTGCCAATATGGAATTCTAAACAGACTTTAAATTTGCCTGAATCGATATTTTTTTCGGACAAGTCATAATTACAAGTTCGCAAGGGATACAGCGAATTGATCATTTCTAAAATTGTGTTCACCGTTTTAAAATTGGTGTACGGACCAAAGTATTCAGAACCGTCTTTGATCATCCTGCGGGTGGGGAAAATTCTGGAAAAAGGTTCTTTTTTGATGCAAATCCACGGATAAGTTTTATCGTCACGAAGTAGTACATTGTATCTGGGTTGCAATTTTTTTATTAAATTATTTTCTAATAAAAGTGCGTCTTGCTCGGTCGCCACCACGATATGTTTGATGGTCACGATCTTTTTTACCAAAACATTGGTCTTGGCAATATCATGGACTTTATTAAAGTAGGACGAAACTCTTTTTTTTAAGTTTTTGGCTTTTCCTACATATAGTATTTTGTCTTCTTTATCATAATATTGATACACCCCAGGAAGGTCTGGCAGGGATTGTATTTGTATTTGTAAAGAAGGGCTTGTCATCGTTGGTGATTTATTTGACCTGATTATCCACAAATTTAGACTAAATTCAACAGAAAACAAGTGCGTTTTTTGTTACTTTTACAATATGAATAAAAAAGATATTCGAAAAAAATATAAGTTACTCAGACAAGCGCTTTCTCAAGATACTATTGAAGAATTGAGTTTGGCTATAGCCAATAATGTACTTCAGTTACCCATTTGGGAAAACACCTATTTTCATTTGTTTTTAGCTATTGAAGAGCAACATGAGATTGCCACCGAATATGTATTGCAAATATTAGCCGGAAAAGATAAAGAAATCATCTTATCAAAAAGCGATTTTGCTACTTTTGAGATGGTTCATTATTTGCTTACAGACAACACAAAGTTCAAAAAAAACGAATACAACATCCCAGAACCCTTAGATGGGATAGAAGTCCCTGACTCAAAAATTGAAGTGGTTTTTGTTCCACTGTTGGCCTATGACAAAGTAGGAAACAGAGTTGGCTATGGAAAAGGGTTTTACGATCGTTTTTTGTCAAAATGCACCCCAAATACCATTAAAATTGGTCTTTCCTTCTTTGCGCCAGAAAATCATATTGAAGACACTTCAAGTAAGGACATCAAACTCGATTTTTGTGTTACTCCCGATAAGGTATATTCGTTTAATTAGTCCCGAAAGATTTTTTATTAAAGAAAATCAATATTCCTACACCTGTAGAAATGGCTACATCGGCAATATTAAAAATGGCGTTAAAAAATCGGAATTCTTCACCGCCCCAAATAGGGAACCATGAAGGAAATACGCCGCTGAATATAGGAAAATAGAACATGTCTACCACGCGACCGTGAAACCAAGTGCCGTATTGAGGGGTTGCAAAAAACGACGCTATGTGGGTATTTGTGCTTTCGTCAAATAAAACTCCATAAAAAACCGAATCTATAATGTTACCTATGGCACCCGCGAAAATAAGTGAAACTGCAATTTTAAAATGAATAGAGCACCCTTTTCGAATGGAATCCCAAAGCCAATATCCAATACAAGGAACCACAATAATTCTAAACGCAGTAAGTGCAATTTTGCCGTATTGTCCCGGAATTTCGGTTCCCCAGGCCATTCCTTTATTTTCAATAAAATTGAATTTGAACCAAGAAAAAACCTCTACTTCTTCTCCATATAAAAAATGGGTCTTGACGTAAATTTTTGATACTTGGTCAAGTAAAATAACGAAAATTACTACTAAAATGGAATGGACTAACTTCATGTGAAAACTATTATACCGCAAAAGTACATTAAAAATTTAGTAAAAAAAACGCACTTTTAAAAGTGCGTTAGATGCTTTTTTTTGATTATCGTTGCAAGTTTTTTGCCTCAATACTCATTGTTGCGTGAGGAACTATTTTTAGTCGTTCTTTTCCGATTAATTTACCGGTTACTTTGCACACACCATAGGTTTTGTTTTCGACACGAAATAAGGCGTTTTTCAAATCACGAATGAACTTTTCTTGACGAATAGCTAATTGCGAATTGGCTTCTTTACTCATGGTCTCGCTTCCTTCTTCAAATGCTTTGAAAGTAGGTGACGTATCGTCTGTACCATTATTCAAATCATTCATGTACGCGCTTTTTATCAGCTCCAAGTCGGTTTGTGCTTTTTGAATCTTGTTTAAGATAATTTCTTTGAACTCTGCTAAATCTGCATCAGAGTATCTTACTGCTTCATTGATCATGCTATTATATTTTAGAAATTAATATCATTGTTTGTATGTCGTCAAACTCAATTTCTGTACCGTTTTTGATTTCGTCTTCAAAAATCAATACTTCGGTTAAGGTTTCCGACATGATGTATTCGTCGTTGCTTTGTATAGCATTCTCTAATTCACCACTTCGTTGCAACTGCACTTTGATTTTATCTGTTACCTCAAAGCCAGAGTCTTTTCGAATATTTTGAATTCTATTCACTAATTCTCTAGCTATCCCTTCTTGGCGTAATACCTCAGAAATAGTTATGTCTAAAGCTACTGTCAATCCATTTGCATTGGCGACTAACCAACCCGGAATGTCTTGTGAAGTAATTTCAACTTCTTCAGAAGTTAAAGTTATACTATTTCCTGCAATCTGTAACACGATACACCCATTACTGTCAATTTCATTGATTTGATCTGCCGAAAAAGATTGTATTTCCTTGGAAATCAATCCCATGTCTTTCCCAAATCGAGGTCCTAAAGTTTTAAAATTAGGCTTAATTTGTTTGACCAAAACCCCTGAAGCATCGTCCAAAAGTTGTATTTCTTTCACATTCACTTCTGCTTTTACAAGGTCAGAAATGGCTTCTATTTCAGCACGTTGATGGTTGTCAAGTACAGGAATCATAACTCTTTGCAACGGTTGACGTACTTTTATCATTTCCTTTTTTCTCAATGATAAAACCAACGAAGAAATCGTTTGTGCTTTCATCATTTTGCTTTCCAACGATTTATCAACAAAGTTTTCAACGAATTCTGGAAATTTTGCCAAATGTACACTCTCAAAACCTTCTGAATGTGTCGCTTGTGTTAAGTCTCTGTATAATTTGTCCA
>ERZ650308.1946-NODE-1946-length-10374-cov-6.710146_pt1 | contig 10374 bp, 7 predicted proteins | sample MGYA00376244_ERZ650308 | MGnify/ENA primary metagenome ERZ650308 (study PRJEB26733, sample SAMN07839295) | wastewater metagenome | biome: small river; feature: stream; material: water | place: USA: North Carolina | collected 2016-04-26 ...
GATCAATTGATGATAGCCTTCGATGCAATTTTTAGCCTTTAATGAACCTGGCTTGTAATATAAACCGGAGTGAATCACTCCCGAATTATTCCCGGTTTGATGCATGGAAACCATTTTTTCCTTTTCAAAAAGGGCGATTTTCAATGCGGGATTCGCTTCGAGTAATCGGTGAGCCGTTGCAAGGCCAACGATGCCTCCGCCAACAATAATAATATCAAGAGCCATAGCACTGGAGATTGAAAATAATAAGCGACAAAGATACAAAATCGTGCTGGGGAATTATCAATTAATTATCAAGTACTTGATGAATTTTCGAACTTCCTTGGGGTATTTTTTTGTAGCTTTGTGCTCCCTCATTTAGCTTCGCCAAACCTCCAAGGATTGGCGAAGCTGAGGGGTTAAGCACAAAGCATTGAATCCACAAATCGAGAAACTTTACCGCATTGCGCAGCAACCGACCCGAATTATTTTGGGTTTAATGTCTGGCACTTCCCTCGATGGCCTAGACATGGCGCTTTGCAAGTTTACAGGACAAGGAACGGATACGACATGCCAAATCCTACATTTCAATTCTGTTTCATTCGATGAAGCGTTCAAATCATCTATTCGAGCCGTATTTGCGCAAGAAAACATACATTTTCCAAGTCTGAGTACCCTAAACGCACAAATTGCGCGAACGCATGCGGACATCATTTTGAAAACCCTAAAGTCTTGGGACGTAAAGCCGGAGGACGTTGACCTAATCGCCTCTCACGGCCAAACCGTCATGCACCGCCCCGACAGAACCGGCAAACTCCCACACTCGACCTTGCAAATAGGCGACGGCGATCACATCGCCCAGCTAACTGGCATCATCACCCTTTCCGACTTCCGCCAAAAACACATCGCGGCAGGTGGCGAAGGTGCACCTTTAGCCATGTTTGGCGACTATTTCTTGTTTTCTAAGAAAGGCTATCATCGCATTTTATTAAATATAGGCGGCATCGGAAACTTCACTTATTTGCCTGCCTCGGGAGATCCTGCTGGTATCTTAGTGACAGACACCGGTCCCGGAAATACCTTAATTGACGCAGCCGTCCGCCGATATTTCAATCAGGCATACGACGAAGATGGCGCCATTGCCCGCTCCGGAAAAATCGATACAGGCATTTTAGCCGAACTCATGAGCCTGAGCTTTTTCAAGGATTCATTCCCTAAAAGCACGGGGCCAGAATATTTTAATTTAGACATCGTCCGCGGCTCTATTAGCCCCGCTGATTTAATCGCAACCTTAACAGAATTCACCGCCCAAAGCATCGCCCTCGCCATGAAAACCTACATTCCATCTTCTGTGGAGGGTACCGTTTACGTAAGTGGTGGTGGTAGTAAAAATCCGGTGATCATGGCACGACTAGCCGAGCTTCTACCCTTCCGCGTTTACGAAAGTGATGAGTTAGGTATGCCTTCAGCTGCGAAAGAGGCCGTATTGTTTGCATTGCTGGCGAATGAGACCTTGGCGGATTCACCTGGAGCGGAGAGGTTGGGGGATTCGCCGTGGGTAAATTTTGGAAAAATTTCTTTATAAAAATCTCCGATTTTTATAAAATGGTGAATGGTAAGTGGTGAATGATGAATGAATTTAAATGGTGAATGGTAAGTGGTAAATGATGAATGAAATCCTCCGGACTCATTTCCTCAGGACTATCGACTAGTGACTAGCGACTGACCACTGACTACCGGCTACTGATTACCGAATACTGATTACTAAGCCGCGCAGCGGCGACTCATTGACTAAGCCATGAAATGGCGACTTTTAAGCTGCGAAGCAGCGACTAACGAGCCACAGCGTGGCGAGATTTATGAAATACAAATTTACCGATTCCATCCTGTTCGAGGATGCTGATTTTATTGTGATTAACAAGCCCTCTGGCATTTCGACGCTGGATGAGCGGAAGGATGATTTAGCGCCGGCGATCCTGCGTTTAGCGAAGGAATATTCGTCTGATGCGCAGGTGGGTCACCGGTTAGATAAGGAGACTTCCGGGGCTTTAGTGATTGCCAAAAACCCAGAGGCCTATCGCCACATCTCCATGCAATTCGAGCACCGTGAAACAGCGAAGCGCTACCACGCGGTCGTGGAGGGGATGCAGGATTGGGATGGATTTTTAGTGAATTTACCTATACTTCCATTGAAAGATGGAAAGGTCGTGATCGATCGGGCCAAAGGAAAACACGCCGAAACCTGGTTCCGCACATTGAAGGTATTCCGTGGCTATACTTTGGTCGAATGTATGCCTATAACTGGACGTATGCACCAAATCCGGATTCACCTCACCTGTCTAAAAGCACCGATCGTTTCGGATGTGATGTATGGCGGGCCCGAGATTTACCTGTCTGATTTAAAGCGTAATTTCCACCTGAAAAAGGACACCGAAGAGCTTCCTGTGATGCGCCGTGTTGCGCTCCATGCCCATAGTTTGTCCTTTAATCTGATGAATGGCGACCCCATTACCGTCGAGGCACCGTATCCAAAAGATTTCCATGTGCTGGTCAAGACTTTGGAGAAGTATTCGTAATTTTACAGCCCTGGCTCCGTAGTTCAATGGATAGAATGTAGGTTTCCGGTACCTAAGATGAAGGTTCGATTCCTTCCGAGGCTACAATTAAAAAGACAAAAACCCTTCTAATATAGAAGGGTTTTTTGTTTACCACCTCTCAACATCAAAAACTTCGAATAGCGCGTACATAATACCAATTGTTTTTTGTATTGGTAACACCCGTATCAAAATACGCTGTACCTTGTGAAGCCTCAGTAGAACTCCAGTAGTAAGTATTTATGTCATTAGGAATATAACTTCGATTGTTCATCAACAATTGAAGCTCTTTATTTGAAGGCAAATACCAATCAGCATAAGTAACACCATTCTCTGTTACACTGTATTCATTACAAATTCTAGCCGCATAAACATCACCATTTCCGTACCCTTGGCTAGCAATTATGATAGCTGTATTTTTTAAACCTGCACCCACCCCATCTGCTAAGGCCATCGTATTAATATCAGTTCCAGCTCTCCAGAAGGCGCCTGTACTTTGAATAGTATTCGCTGTTATTAATCCATGACGACCATTATCATATACATAGAACACGGTTCCTCCACCATAGGATTCTCCCACATAGTGCGTTGTAGGAACCCAAGCGGTTCCGTTATACAACTCATTTCCTTTTGTAGTAGTATTGTAAATACTTAAACCTTGTGCAGGCGAACTAATTGCATCTCGCTGAACAGTGGTCATTCTTGGGAGTAAAAAACCTTGAGTTGTACTATTGACTTCAAGTTTAGCCGAGCCGACTGGTGCACTAGATCCGATAGAAACGCTACCATTGAATGTCCAATCTGATCCATCGTGTCGAGCTTTGATGGCACCGCTTCCATTCGCTAATATAATGTGATTAGAGACATCCGAGAGCCCTGTTACATTCGCACCAATAATGGTATTGTTATTTCCTGATATAATTCCTAAACCGGTACTATTACCAACTGCCGTATTATTAGAACCCGAAGTATTAGATTGAAGTGATGCAGTTCCTATACCAATATTGTAACTTCCATTGCTATTTGAATGCAGTGCCTCTTTTCCCACCCCCACATTATCTACTCCACCTATATTATACGTTAATGCGCCCACACCAAAAGCACTATTATTAACCCCATTATAATTAGAGTACAATGCTGCGGAACCTATAGCAGTATTCCTGTTTCCAGTTGTATTCAATGCCAAAGTAGCGTCTCCCAATGCCGTATTATAATCACCGGCATTATTCGTATGAAGGGCGTTATCACCTATGGCTGTATTGCCTACTCCAGTCGTATTCGAGGTAAAGGCCTCGCGACCTATAACTATATTATTTTGTAAATTTCCTGGCCCTTTCCCAATACGCAATTCATTAATGGTGACGTCAGAAGAAAATATTTTCGAACCAGCAATCGTTTGGGCGGCACTTAGATCAACAAAATTCTGCGTATTTGTCCCTGTACCCCCATTGACAATGGATAAAATACCCGAACTATTAACCAAGTCTATCGGGGATGAAGTTAAGGTAGTCCAGGTTAGAGTACCTGAACCAGTCGTAGACAAGACCTGACCAGCGCTACCATGTGCATTTGGATAGGTTACTGAACCCGTGCTTAATTTACCTGCTGTTTTTACTGCTACGATGTCTGCATTTCCTAATTGAATAGTGTTGCTGGCACTAACTGTCGCATTCGCGCCAATAACCGTACTATTTCCGATGGCCCCGGTTGCCACATTTGCCTCTGATCCAATTGCCGTATTGTTCGAGCCTGATGTTAAGGAGCTTAACGTATTGTAACCCATGGCCACATTATTACTACCGGATGTATTATAGTAAATAGATCTGCCCCCCATGGAGGTATTATTCATTCCTGTCGAATTTTTAAATGAGGCATACATTCCTACAGCGGTATTCCAAGAGGCAGAAATATTTTCATGTAGTGCTCCGCTACCCATGGCTGTATTATTTTCTCCCGAAGTGTTTAATTCCAAAGTACCTGCACCAGCTGTTGTGTTATGTACACCTACCGTATTTAAACGAAGACTATTAACACCTAGAGCTGTATTCCAAGAAGCAATCGTATTGTTTTTTAGTGCATCTGATCCAACCGCAAGATTAGAATTTCCTGTCGTATTTTTGATTAGCGTATTAACTCCCAACCCTGTGTTGTAACAACCTATTGTATTGGATAGTAAAGACCATTCCCCAATAGCAACATTCCCATATCCAGTTGTATTCGAAAGCAAAGATGTACTTCCAAGTGCAGAATTTGCAGACCCGGTCGTATTACTTCGAAGCGAATAGGTCCCCACTCCTGTATTAAATTGACCTACCGTGTTACTATAGAGGGTTTCAAATCCCAAAGCTGTATTTGCCGTACCTGTGGTATTCGAATTTAATGTTCTTATTCCGACACCCACATTGGCAATTCCATCCAAGTTTGCAGCTAAAGAACCTGAACCATTAGCTAAATTTTCAGCCGCCCGAATGTTTACACTGGATCCATTTAAGCCTGTCTCTTGGGTCAAATCAAAGGGTTCTGTCCTGGATGTCGTATTCAATGTTTGAGAAGAGACACCTGTTAAAAATGTCCACGTCAAAGTACCCGAACCAGTCGTGGTTAAAACTTGACCATTAGTACCAGCGCTTGTTAAACCTGTTCCTCCTTTTTCAACCGCAACCGTTGTTCCACTCCACACGCCGGTTGTTATTGTTCCTATTGTATTAATAGTATTCGTACCTCTCCAAGTGCTCAGCGCTGTGTTTTCAACATTAGCTAACCCCACTTTTGATTTACTTATCCCAGATGCCAGTTTATCATTTGTGACTGCTAAGTCAGCTAATTTGATTGTTGTGATTCCGCCATCTGTTACTCCACCTGAATTAATTTGACCATCCACATAGGACTTCACCGCTTTTTGAGTAGGGAAAAGTACATCACTTGTAGCCCCACCGCCTAAATCTATAGCCGTGGATTTATTAGCTGCATTTTCTTTAAGTGCCACAGTTGTTGTAAAAGTCGAAGTAGAAACCTTTGTGTCTAAACTAGCTTGGGTTAAAATGCTAATAGGCTTTGCAGTATCTGCCGTATTATCAACATTTGAAAGCCCTATCATCTCCTTTGAAATACCGGAAACCATTCCAGTAAAAGTGGGTGAATTTATGGGGGCTTTTAAAACTAAATCTGATACATTTGCTTTTGTCGCAATTGTGGTTGAGAAAATTTCAGTAGCCACCTTTGTAGCTAATGTTGAGGAGAGTGTCGAAGTAGAAACCTTTGTATCTAGGGCAGCTTGCGTCGCAATACTGATCGGCTTAGCTTCATCACTCGTATTATTTAGCTGATCTAAGCTTAGAATTGATTTCAAGTCAGTAATGGTAGCTACACCCGTTCCACCCTTAGAAACAGATAAAACACCATCCACATTATCTGCGTTTACGCCATTTGCATAATAAGCATATGGAACGGATTGTAAACGGGTAGTTCCCATGGCTAAAAAGCTTGATCCACCCGCGGGATCCATTTCGACTTTTAGAAATTTAGGATTGATTTTCCAATTGATATCACTAAAGTTCCCCGTTTTAGAAATCTGGCTTCCATCACCTATTACTACGGAGAAAATACCCTGGGCATTGGTCGTGACTTCTTTTGATTCCACATATTCGACTGTTCCGGATTCAAAGGTATGGATAACAGAAAAACGAAGACTTATTTTTTGAGTTGCTAAAACCGCGCCAGAAGAATTCCGGCCTACACCTTGGAAGTTAATTCCGTTGTTTTGGCCAAATCCAAGAAATGATATAAAAAGAAAAGAAAGGATGATGAGTGATATTCTCATTAGTTTAATTTAAAAAAGTTGAAAGAGGTCGATTGGCGAATACCATCAGAAGAATAAATAAGTCGAATAAAATAAGCGCCTCCTGTTAAATGAGAGACATCAATTTCCTTATCGAGGTAATTAATATAGTATGCAGAAGGGTATGTTTCTAGTAAACGGCCCTGTAAATCGATCAGGTGAAATTCGATAAAACCAGGCTTCGAAAGCGCGCCTTTTAGATGAATATTATCAACAGCAGGATTAGGGAATAGCATAAGTCCATCTCCTTCTTCGAAATCATAAAGAACGATTCCTGTCACTAAGGGTGTAAAGAATTGAATAAACCCCGAACTTAAACTGAGTTGATTGTTATTTTGAAAATAGAAGATCGAAGAGGATTCTCCTAAGCTATAATCAAGGGTTTTATATACTGCGCCTCCTACATTAACTGTCATGGGACTGATGCTTTGAGCTGAAGTGCTAAAGCAGAAGATTAAAAGAAATATAATTATATAACGACCCATATGATATTAGATCTACCAAAAAACTATTATGGACTGAGTATTCCTCAGGGATCGAAGTGGCTTTTATCGCCTAAAGCATCAACGATACAAAATTCTTGAACCCAAATGCCTCTCGCGGTCGAAGATTCTGCAGAAAACATACCCGATTTTTTGTCAAGGCGATCAAAGTATCAGAAAGCACTAAATTTTCAATCATCCGAACATTTAAAACGTCGTGTACCGGAAAAGAATTAACCCGTTTCTTGAACCGAAATAAGCGTAAGGAATAAACTTCAATCATTTCATTGTTAATAAATACTTCAAATCCCTCTTTTCCTAAAAGAAGAATATACCAAGGACTCTTGCAGAGAAATTGTTTCGCTTTCATGGCACTATTATGTTATAAAACTGTTAAGACTACCTGATAGAAAATCTATAAGTGAAAGTAGCAAACTTGTTTTTTGCTAAAATTTTCGGGCAAATAGCTATGTTAATTGCAAAGGCGTGGGCCGATGCTATTTATGATTTTGTAGTAGACCTTACATTTCAATGCACCGAGTATACAAAATACATTAGAGCATAGGTATACCTAAATCTTGAACAAAACTAGACTGAAAGAATTGGAGATAAAATAGACCTTAGGGTACATTTTCGCCCTAAGGTCGATAGAGAACTAGATTTCCGAATGTTGAATAGCCCACCTTAAAAGACAATTGGGCTCATTGGATAAATTCAGTTTTTGAATAATATTGTGGCGATGGTTTTTAACCGTTTTTTCAGAGACAAAAAGTAAATCAGCTATCTCCTTACTTGAATATTGTTTAGCTACTAATTTTAAGATTTTGTACTCAGACATGGTAAGCAGTTCTTTGACATCTTTGTTCTTACTTTCAATATATTGAAACGCCATATGAACAGTAACTTTAATTTGTTCTTCTTTCCATGGCTTCACTATGTAGTTTAGAGGTTCTGTCTCTTGTGCTTCATTTACAATTGATTGCTTAGTAATCGCAGTAATGAAAATGATTTCTATGTGAGGGTAGAATTTGTTGATTTTTTTTGCGAAATCAATCCCCGTATTCGTCGCTTTTAGGTTAATATCGCAAATAATCAAGTGTGGCTTAAACTCATTTACAGTATGGACTCCACTTTCAAAACTATCTGCGATTTCCGTGACATAGCCTTCACTTTGCAAGAATTCACTTAAATCAAGGGCTTGCAACATTTCATCTTCTAAAATCAAAATTCTTCTTTCTGCCATCTGCCTATATTTTAAATTGAATACGATGTTCTACTCCATTTCCAGACGTAATGGAATAGGAAGCCTCTAATTGTTTAACCATCATTTTGATAAGTTTTAATCCTAAACTCGTTTTATTGACTTTTTTAGGTTCAAAACCAGGACCATCATCACGTATACTTAAGACGCATTCATCTGTATACACTTGTAATGAAATGAATAATTGATTTCCTCTATCAGTAAGTAAATATTTAAACACATTAGAAACAGATTCGTTAATTATCAATCCGAGTAAAATTATTTTTTCAAGTGATAAATTAACAGGGTCAAAAGCATATGAAATCGCAATCTTTTGATCTTTTTTTTCAAAAGTATGCTTAACATGATCAATTAAGTTTCTGACATATTGTTCAAAATCAACGGAATCACTCATATCATCCCGATATAAACTTTCATGTACAATTGCCATCGAATTAATTCTACTTTGGATAGAAGTAACAAAATCTTTTGTTTCATCATCCGAGATTCGCCGCTTTTGGATATTTAAAAGGCTATAAACGTTTTGTAAATTATTTTTTACCCTATGATGCAACTCTTTAATCAATTGCTCATTATACTGACTTTTTTGAAAATTTATCTCTGCAAAAGCGGCTAATTCAATATTTTTAGCTTCTACGATATTTTTACTTTTAATCTTTTGACGGTAATTGATGAGGATAAGTGCGGTAGAAATGGCTAACAAAATCAAACCTAATAGAGATAGGTATAATTGTTTTTTCTGGAGACTCGAATCTTCTTTGATTTTTATGAGGTCCTTTTGTGTCAATTTAAGTTCTGTCCGTCTATTATCTATCTCCATTCTACCCAGTAATAATAGTGATTGATTTTTCAAAAGACCTGCTTCGTACAATTCCTTTTTCTTATTATAGGCTTCCAAAAACAAATAGGCTGAATCCATATCCGATTTACTTTTATAGTATTCAGATTTTGCTTTCAAAAATTTAAATTCATTGGGCCCATACATTGTGTGCTTTAATAAAAATTGTGCACTGTCCAAGTAAATTTTCCCTTTATCAATTTCACCTAAATGAAAATAACAAATACTCAAAGGAATCATACTATTTATTCGATATTCGGTAGGACTCAATTTTAAATAATATTCTAACATTGGCTTTGCCTGAGCATACTTTTCCTTTTCAACTAAGCAATTAGCCATTAACCCCATAAACCAACCTCGCCAATAAGGGAAATTACCTTCTTCGATTATTTCCTTCCGTTTTATCTTGTCCAAATAAATATCTGTCTCCTTTAATCCAACTCGATAATATTTATAGGCACTATCTAATTGTTTCGACTCAAAATACATATCGCCTAGATGAACGAAATACATCATTCGATTCCGAAAAGGTCTTTCAGGAAGCCTTTCAAATGATTTGAAATCCTGAATCGCCTCATTATATAAACCGGCAGCAAAATATAATTCCCAATACGTATTAATGAATCCATTTAACACTCGTTCATTTCGAATCTTGACTGCTTTTCCAATATCTTTATAAAAACGATAAATTTCTTCTTTTTTGATTAAGACTGATCCATATTGCTTATTTGTCAACTTACTCTTATTTGCATAGAGAAAGTCAATCAATGGTAACGTTTCCTTGATTTTCAGTTGGACATAATATACATGCGCTAAGGCATAGGCAGCCTTTATCTGAACCTCCTCGTCTTTTTCCTCAATAGCTTGGTTATATTTCTTTTTAAGTACCTTTTCCCAATAATGAATAGGGACTAGTTGATAAATCATATTGTGATGATTCGTATTCAAACTATCCCAAACAGCTAAAATTCTTAAAGAGGATTCTCTGGCATTACTATTTTCAACAGAGATTAATTGAAGCGCTTGCAATTTATTCTGCAGCGAAGATGATTGAGCATCAACAACAGATAGCGTGAACCCAAAATATAAGAACAAAAAATAAGGAACTGTTTTTTTCAAATCGATCGTAATTCTCGCTTCAAGATAGAAGTTTTTGCTTCAATGTTTAATAGAAAAAATCAATAATCGCAAAAATAACCTCCTGTTGAAATAATAAATATTTTTTTAGCCGTTTTATTTTTTGTTGATTTGAGTTTTAACAGTCAATACTAATTTATCATGAATCAGATCGACGCAAACTGGGTAGCTGCCCACACAAAACACCGGTTACTTAAAGGACACAAGAAAACTTTCGGACACGTGCTAGTCATCGCGGGTAGTCC
>ERZ650308.1948-NODE-1948-length-10371-cov-3.298468_pt1 | contig 10371 bp, 7 predicted proteins | sample MGYA00376244_ERZ650308 | MGnify/ENA primary metagenome ERZ650308 (study PRJEB26733, sample SAMN07839295) | wastewater metagenome | biome: small river; feature: stream; material: water | place: USA: North Carolina | collected 2016-04-26 ...
CATTGACATGAATTTTGCTGATGAAAATGCAACGCTTAGACAATTTTTCAAGTCTTAATAAACAGTTTTTTAAAATGTTTGTTTAATTACTAAATTTATTAAAATGAAGTTGGTTAGTTTTTTGATTGCATCATTATTCATACACATTAGTTTCAGTCAAAACGTTGGAATTGTAAGAAAAAATTATTCCTCATACGTTTACGATAGTTTATTAATGGATTACATTGAAACTTATGATTCTTCTACTGTTCGATTGGGAAGTGTTGATCCATATTCAGGTGTTGTAAGTAACTATAGTACAAACGAATATGCTATTGGAATAAATTTAAATGGTGCAACCATAGATCCATACCTCAACAAATATTACATTGGAAGTGGTACAAATTTATTGACCTTTGACATTACTACTGGCTATTTAGATAATTCAGCTCCTATTTCAGGAATTATTCCAACTTCTGCCTTTCAAAACTATCGTTTTAACCCAAGTGATTCAACGATATACGGTATGGTTCCAGAAAACTTTTATTCAAGCTATTACGATAGTTTGTCGATGTCTTATATTGAAGTATTGGATTCAGCCCGTATTCGATTCGCTTCAATTAATCCAATAACAGGACAATACAATTTGATTGGAAATACACCAATCAAAAACATCTATACGTTGGCTGGAAATTCAATCGATCCTTATCAAATGATTTATTATTATTCTGCTGTAGACACATTAGTTGGAATAGATTTGTATGATGGGTCGGTTTTTAGCGAAGTTCCGATTCAATTACCTGCTAATGGAATTTTTGAAAACATAGCATATAGTTGTGCAGATACAAGTATTTACGGAATTTCACGCCAGAATTACACCTCCATTGTATATGACAGCTTGTTCATGGATTATATCGAAGTAATTGATTCAACCACTTTTCGATTATCCAAAATTAATCCCAACACAGGTGCAATCACATTCATTTCACCATATAATTTACAAGCAGGAAGCAATTTAACTGGTGGAGCTTACATTGATCCAAATACAATGACGTATTTTTTTAATCATGGCATTCAAATCATCGGAGTATCATTAACTAGCGGGCTCATCACATCATCAGTTACAAAGACCTATCCATCAGGAGAAATAGCTTTAGATATGATGAGAAGTACTCAAAACTGTTATGGCGCTTTAAAAATGAGAGAAAACCCTATTTTGGAAAATGAAGATATATTATCAGATGACAATTTGAATGTTTATCCAAATCCTAGTAATTCAAAAATAACTATCTCAACCAATTCGCCTTTAACTTTTATTTCTATTATTGATTTAACGGGAAAAGAAGTTCTTAAAACCAAAGAAAAAACGCTAGATATTTCTGAACTTTCAAATGGAATGTATTTGGTAAAGTGCTATTTTGAAAACAACATTGTTCTAGCTAGAAAATTGATTAAAAATTAAAAACAATGAAAAAAATTCTTTTTGGGGTACTAATCGGGATTTGTATAACGGTTCTTTTGGCATTCAAAACAACAATTTATGTGCCTAACAATTCTACAGCGGAAGTAAACAAAATTGATGGATTTTATATCTTTACTGATAGTAAACCAATAATGCCATACGAAATCATTGACACACTAGAAATTTGGTTTATTGGAGATACTCAATATGAATCAATTAGGAAAAACTTTATAAAAAAAGCTCAAAATAAATTCCAAAATGCAAATGGATTAATTTTAAACTTTAATAAAAAAGGCATTGATAAATGTATAGTAATAAAACTAAATGAAAACTTATAGTTTAAAAAAAAATGAAATTTATTTCATCGATTTCTTCAACCACTTTTCGATCACTTTTAACGCAACTGGAGAAAATGTTTCTTCGATTGTTGCATATTCACTAAGAGAACCTGTTGTGCATGTTTGAAACAAATGATTCAAATTGGGAAGCATTTCAACTGATACTTGCTTGTTCCCATTACTTTCTATCGCAGTTTTTATAGCAGGAATATTTTGAGCAGCTGGAACTTGTAAATCTTTAGAACCATTGATTGCTAAAACAGGACACGTAACTTTTTTCAATGCAATTTGCGGATCTAAACGCAAAAAATAGCGCATCCAAGGATTGAGTAATTGGTTACGCAGTGCTTGTTGAAATTCGGTTGAAGTTTGTCCAGTTTCAGCCAATAATTCTGTATTCAAAGGATGTTGTTCAAAGTAAGCATCTACTGCAGCATTCAATATTTTTTCATCTTCGTATAAATTCACCATTTGAAACAATTCGCGGTTCAATTGTTGGTTTTCTTTCAAAAGTGTAAGATTCATTCCTTCTGCTTGGGCAATTAAAGCTTGTTGTAACAAAAGTAATGAATCACCTTTGATACCAGTCCCAGCTAACAACACAATAAAGGCTACAGAATTGGAGGGGTTTGCAGCCACCATTGGAGCAATTACGCCACCTTCGCTGTGACCCATTAATCCAATTTTAGTTGGATTCACCACAAAATGATGTTGTAAAAATTTCACGGCACTTTCTACATCGCTTGCAAAATCTGCTGTTGTAGCTTGAGAAAAATCACCCGTTGACTTCCCAACACCTCGGTCATCATAACGCAAGACTGCAAAACCTTTGCGCGTAAAATAATCTGCTAGTACCAAAAATGGTTTATGTCCTAAAAGCTCTTCGTTTCTATTTTGTGGTCCACTTCCTGAAATAAAAATTAATGCAGGAAATTGTTGGGTAGAATTTGGTTTTAATTTAGGGTACGTTAATGTTCCCGCTAATTTTACATTCGCAGATTTATTGAAGAAGAAAACTTCTTCCTCAGAATATGGAACTGGTAAAATAGGTTCTTGAGGTTTTTTATCTATTTTTTTTTCTAGAACGTTTCGTGTCATTTCCAATGGCATGCTTTGTCCAGCTTGGGTAAACTCACCTTTCAACGTATCATTTTGTAAAATTGCTTTATACACTATTTTGGCAGCTGTCAATGTTAATTCTAGTTGATTATTTAAGAATGTCGCAGCTGTCATCGGAATATCAAAAGCACTTTGATCCGGACTATCCATCGTAGCAACATACCCGCTGTCTTTTTTAGAAATGTTAAAATCTAAGCGCAATTTCATTCCTTTTATAGATAAAGCACCATGCCAAACACCTTCAATTTTTTGAGAAAATGCAACCGTTGAAAGGAAGCAAATTAGAACTAAAAAATGCTTCATAATTTATAGATTTTAATTTTTAGACAACAAGCAAACGGCATATGCTTTTACAGCTTTTCGTTCGCCAAATGAATCCACTTTTTCGTGCGTTGTTGCTTTGATTGAAATTGCATCCACATCAACATTCAAGATGGAAGCAATTGTTTCTTGCATCGAAGGAATGTGCGGATTTAATTTTGGTTTTTCAAGAATTACAGTACAATCCAAATTGATTACAGCATATTTTTTTGCTTGTAACAATTTAAAAACATCTGCTAATAAAATTTTAGAATCAATTCCTTTGTAAACTGGATCGGTATCTGAAAAGTGAAAACCGATATCGCGAAGATTTGCAGCGCCTAACAATGCGTCACAAATAGCATGTAAAAGCACATCTGCATCTGAATGACCTACAGCACCTAAATCAGATTCAATTTTCTTACCACCGATAAATAATTCGTGGGTATCTGCCAAGCGGTGAACATCAACACCAAAACCAATGCGTATGTTCATTATTCTGGATTACTATCAGATTTAGCAGTATCATTTCCACCTAAATCAAATGTCAATCCAAAACGAATCGTATTTGCTAAAGGACTATTTCTTGTAATAGCACCCAAATATGAAATATCAATTCCAAACTTGTTGTATTTCATTCCAATTCCAGCATTGAAAAATTGACGGTTACCTTTTGTTTCATTTTCATAGAAATAACCAGCACGCAACGCAAAAGCATTGTTATACCAATATTCCAATCCCAAGCAAATGTTAATTTCATTTAATTCTTCAATTAATTTAGAACCACTTTCAACCTGGTAAGTTCCATCGCCATTTTTAACGTATTTACCTTGAGCATCTTTTACCAATGTTCCTGGTGCATCATAAAACGATTGAATCATTCCTGAAACTACACCTACATCATTAGTTTGACCAGATGCCAAGACCCAATTTGGGGCAGAACCAGTTCCTTCGTTAACATATTTAGGTGGAGTTGGGACCAATAATTTTTGTAAATCTAAAGCAACTACCAAACTATTGTATTTGTCAAAGTTTGCTTTGAATGAATTTCCGATTTTTAAATTAATAGGAATAAAGTCATTATTAGATGTACTTGAATAAGCTATTTTATTTCCAATATTATTGATTGTTGCAGCAAAAGTATAAACACCTCTTGTATTTCCAATTTTTGCATCATCATTTAAATACGTAAAAGAAACATCTGCAGCTCCTGCAATACCAGCTTTTGTATCAACACCTTGAACAGTAAATCCTCCTGTTAAATTGGAATAAACAAATTTTCCATTGATTCCTAAACTCATTCTTTTACCTAAACGAAAAGCATAAGCTCCAGCTAATTCAAACTCACTTGGTTTATCATCTCTCAAAACATTTCCAGCATTGTCAGTAAATGTGATATTTCCTAAACTAAAATATTTTAAAGAAGCACCAACTACGTGACGATCATTTAATTTTTTATAGCCACTTATATAAGATAAATGCATGTCTTTTGTCAATTGTCGTAACCAAGGTGTATAAGAAACGCCAATTTCAGATTTTTTCTTGGAGAAAATCAACATAGAAGTATTCCAATAGATAGAATTTGCGGAAGCACTTAATGCTGTTCCCGCATCACCCATTGCACCAGCCCTTGAATCAGGCGTAATCGCTAAAAAAGGCACAGATGTTGTAATCGTATTTAGTTGTAAATCGGATGTTTTAACTTGTGAAAAAAGCACTATTGGTGCCATTAACAGAAGAAATAAAAGTGAATTGCTTTTCATTTTTTTTTATAATTAATTGGAATCAAAGATTATAAATTGATGCCTTTTTAAATGTGTTTATTAATTCTAACCAACAAATATACGTATTTGTTCAATTTTTATTGTGGACTTACTTTAATAAAACTAATTTTTCAATTTTCTCAGCCGTTTCTCCTGATGAACTTTTTACTTTCAAGTTATAAATATAAACACCTTTTGCTAATTGATCACCAAAATCATCCAAACCATCCCAAGCAATTCCTTCTGAACGAAAACCAGAAGTTTTAACAACAGATTGAATGGTTTTAACCAATTTTCCAGAAACTGTAAAAACCTGAATCATAACATCTAATTCATCAGCAACTTGATTGTGTTCAAAATAAAAAGACGTATTTGTTGTAAATGGATTTGGATAATTCAAAACATGACTCAGGGCAACTTGATCTGCAGCTTTTACAGTAAAATCTAATGTTGCGGAAGAAGAATTATTGTTTACATCCCATGCTTTGAATGTTAAAGTATGCTTTCCTGCTGTTAAATCATGAAAATTGTATCGAACTTCTCCTGCTTGGTAAGAATCTAAATTTGCAGCATAATATTGATTCAATACTTTTTGTTGCGCTGTATTTCCATCTAAAATCACAGTTATATCATGTCCTATACCATTTCCTACAGTGTTGATGCCATTTTCATCAAACAATTTAGCAATAAGTAGTGGATTTGCATCTGTCAAACCATCATTTACGAATGTATAATCATTCATATACAACTCAATATCTGGACCTTTGTCATCAGAAATACCAACAGGATCAATTCCACCAATTGTAAAACGTTTGTCTTGTCCAGCAGCATCTATCGTGAAATTTGTCGCATACATACTCAATTTTCCTTTTCCAAAATCATAATCGATATCTTTCGGGACAATAAATGAAAAATCAAAATAGCCATTTACAACTGAAACTTTTCCTTTATAAATAATTGCATCTTGTGTTTTAAATTCTATAATAGGAGAATCACTGTTTTGACCTAAAGTCTTTTTCATTTTTTCTTTATCGTAAATAGTTGGTGTTAATTCACCATTAAACGAGGTTAAAACGCCTCCTGTATATGCTTCAACATGTCCTTTTACCCTCATTTTACTTAATGCATTAATCGTGTCTTCATAATTTGAAGGAGAAAAACCATTAATACTATCAATTAACACTTTCATTTCAGGTAATGCAATGCGCAATGCAGGATCACCAATCAACATAAAACAACGTTTATTTTGAGTACTTCCAGATAAGTTTTTCACTATTCGAATAATCTCTCCAAATCGACGCGGCTTATTTTCTGAATCTCTTTCAAAGACATTATTGAAAAATTTCTCACCGATAATTGAATTAACTGAAATGAAAATTGGACGTGTGGTTGTCATCATCGCAATCGCACCGCCAATTGGATTCATAGATACCAATTCACCTGCTGAAAGTCGTTTAGGATCATCGAATTTTGTAAATTCACACGTTGCAGAAACAAATAAATTCAATTTATTGATATTTTTCCAATTTGTAATTTCAGAATTAATTAATATTTGTTCTTCAGCAAATCCAACCTCTCCTCCATGACCGACATAATTCAACACTAAATTACCATTTTCAACCTGTCTGCTAAATTGTTCATTCACATCTGGATAACGTTCACCACCTGCTGTTATGACTTGCTTAAAAGCATCAGAATACAATTTGGTGCAATTCATTTCAGGGTGATTCAATGTGGTGTATTGGTATTGATCTTCACAATCATTTTCTACAAAATAACCTCCTTGCTCATCATCAGCCAACAAAGTGTATTTATTCCGCCAATCACCAAAAGTTGAAGCAAATTCACCTGCATAAATTGAAGAACCATTGTTCATATAATGTTCAATTTTATCTACTTGTTGTTGCGCCATAGCTAGATCGGAGACCAACAATCTACCAATTCCTAAATCTAATAAATCGGCACTTCCAATAGATTCATTGTTATCTAATAAACCATAGTAATCATCAGAAACCAATGCGTCTTCATGATTTTCTGCAGCTAAATACTGATATGTTGGTATAAAATTATTGTTGTTAGCAACCCTATTTTTTGGATCATAGGTTCCATCACCAAATAATAGCATGTATTTAGGTCGCGTTTCTATTGCTGTTGCACCTCGGTCATAAAACATTTTTGCAAAATAACGTATGGCTGTTGGATCTTGCATTCCTGAACTAAATTCATTAAAAATTTGTTCAGTGGTAGCAACATGAACCGATAAACCATTGGAACGATGTAAATTAGCCAATCTTTCTGCTTGACTGATAAAATCTTTGTGTGTAATGATCAAATAATCTGCTTGATCTAAACCATGTAAATTTTGATATGCAATCGTTCCAATTTTTTCAGGTGTGTAAAAAACTGAATTGTTAGATGCTACAAATTCACGCAAGGTATCTGTAGCAACTCGGAAAATAAAATTAGAAGCAGTAAATGTTCCTGTAATATTTTTTGGTTGATGACGATTCGTTACATCCCAAACAAAACCATTCGAATTTAAGTTGGAAACTGTAAATTCAGAAATAACACCTATACCGACAGAAGAAATATCCCTAAAATTTAGTTGATTTCCAACTAATTTCAATTGACGGCGGGCATTTAAAAAAATACGATCTAAATACAACAAATTGGATGGACTATTTCTATTAAAATTAATTGTTAATGGAATGATTGAATTATTGGTATTTAGTTGTGTGGAAATTTCTGAGAAGAAATAATCATTTCCAACTGTAGGAACAGTCGAAGAGGACAATTGATTTCCATTTACAGATGTAGAAATGGTATTCGTTGTTCCTGATTTTGAATTGGTTGCATAAGAAACCCTGAATTTAACTGGAGAACTTGCATCAATATTTGGAACTGAAAAATTAAACGTTTGACTCAATTCAACATCAAATAATTCACCATACCAACGTTGACCACCACCGACTAAATTCAATAAATCTTTTTCATAAGCTTCAAAATGTGAAAATGATTGAACAGTTGAAGTTGGTGGAGTCGACAAAGAATTTTCTGAAGCAATTCTTAAAGGTGTATCATTTGAATTTATATTTATAAAATAATAGGATTGATCAGAATAAATATTTTTCTTGTTAATAAACTGTTGGTTATCTAAGACCATTCTATCTGGTCCCCATCCATAAAATAATAAATAATCATTGGCATCAAAGGATCCATCACTATCACCTGCAACAAAAATGGCATTTTTAACTAAATCATCTGAACGATAAACAGCATTCGACTCAGGTAAGACACCTTCGCCATTTCCAAAAATGTTAATCGAATTTGGATTTAAACCAGTAGTTGAAATTCCACAACTTTCTAAAAATGCTTTATCAATTTTATAAATCCCATCTTTAGGTACATTTATTTTATACCAAAAGCCAGAACCATCTTTCAAAACGGAGGCATTTTTAAAACTTTTTGTTGCATACAAAGAATTGTCAAGAAGTGGAGTTTGATGAATCGTAAATTTTGTAACCCGATGGTAAACTCCAGCTTTTGTAATATATGGAAACATAGAAACAACAGCATAGGTTGCCTTGCCATCAGAAGTATGTTTGGCTTCAACTTGCAAAGATTCTGTTACTTTATAATTTTGTTTATTTAAATAAATCACATCTTCACTCGGAGCAATTTGAGTTTCAATAGCGATTAAATCAACTGTCGCTTTTTTAAATTTCGATTTAAGCTGGTAATAAAAAGTAGGTTTTCCATTATCCCAAACTTGATTTAAAATGGATGGAACAATAAAATTTTGGTTTTCAAAAACATATTTTTTAGGCGATGTCCATTCAATGCTTACTGATTGATCTTCTTGAGCAAAAGATAAATGAAGAACGGAAATACTAAAAATTAATGAGGCAATAATTCGCATGAACAGTTAAGATTTTGAATAATACAAATATCAATTAAATAAAAATAATTACAGCAATAAAACGATCATTAAATTAATTTATTTTACAACATTTTTAATTTTTGTAACAATTATTTAAAAATTCCGTTAACTTTGGAAAGATTTCAATGTTACTATATTAAAGACTATAAATGAAAGCATTAAAACTATTGGTACTATCTTGCTTTGTAACTACCTTTTATTTAAGTAGTTATGCTCAAGACCCTACTTTTACTCAATTTTACGCTAATCCATTATATTTAAATCCAGCATTTGCAGGTTCTACAGGATGTCCACGTTTTGCATTAAACTACCGTAATGAATGGCCGCAATTAACTGGTAATTATGTAACATATAGTGCTTCATACGATTCTTATTTCAAAAATATTAATGGTGGTTTTGGTGTTTTAGCAACACATGATCAACAAGGACAAGGAACCATCAACACTTCTATGCTAGGTTTGGTTTATTCTTATCACATTACTTTAAGCAGAAAATGGAAAATGATGATTGGAGCACGTGCTTCTTGGTATCAAAAATTCTTAGATTGGGATAAATTAACATTTGGAGACATGATAGATCCTAGAAGAGGTTTTATTTATACTACTGGTGACGTTCCAAGAGGAGGTTCAAGAGGATTTTTTGATGCATCAGCTGGAATGTTGATTTTTAATAAATCATTTTTTGCAGGATTTGCAGCACATCATTTAAACATGCCAAATGAGTCAATGATTGTAGGTAATTCACCGATGCCAATTCGTTTAACAGCTCACATGGGTGCTGAGATTCCAATAGGTAAAAAATCAAAATATACGAGCACTACCTCTATTATGCCAAATTTTATTTACCAGTATCAAAACGGATTCCAAGAGTTAAGTATTGGAACCTATGTTAAACACGGTGCTTTTAGTGCTGGTACTTGGTTGAGAAACAGAGACGCATTTATTTTAACTATTGGTATTAACACAGGATCTTTTAAATTAGGTTATAGTTACGATGTTACAATTTCTAAATTAAATAACGGAGTATCAGGTGGTTCGCATGAAATTTCTATGGGAATAAATCTAAAATGTACAAAGAAACCAAGATCATTTAAAATGATTTCTTGTCCTTCTTTCTAAAAAAAATGTAACTTTTTTAATGTATTACGTTTATAAGGTATAAATTTGCGGATTGAAATTATGAAAAATCAAATCAAAAATATGCAATTATTAAAATTAACTGCACTGGTAATAACAGGTTTGTTTATTGCTTCATGTTCTAAAGATGCTTCAACATCAACAGGTTGGGGATTCAACGATCCTAAAAAAGGTGGTTTTGAAAGCAAAGCTGAGTTTTTTATTGTGAATGGAGTTATTTCAGAAATCAGAATTTCGAATGTAAAAGGGGTAAAACCTTTAATCGGCAATAATTTAAAAAATTTTGAAATTTTTCTTGAAAATTATGTGGATAGAATTGTTTCAAAATGGGTTG
>ERZ650308.1949-NODE-1949-length-10367-cov-26.726726_pt1 | contig 10367 bp, 12 predicted proteins | sample MGYA00376244_ERZ650308 | MGnify/ENA primary metagenome ERZ650308 (study PRJEB26733, sample SAMN07839295) | wastewater metagenome | biome: small river; feature: stream; material: water | place: USA: North Carolina | collected 2016-04-26 ...
CCTCGCGCAAAGCGCTGCAACATTTCTTGGCGCATTGGCAGGCCGATTTGCATGCCATGCGCAGCGCCCATCGGCAGGTGATTCGCTGGGCCGTGGATGTGGACCCACTCGCGATCTAACAGGGCTCGAAAACGAGGCTAGAACCTAGTCGTTCCGTTAGCCATTGAGCAGCGCCACAGCCGCAGAAAAGGTAAAGAATGCCGCCGCTGTGGTGACCAAAATAATCATGGCGATGCGCCCTGTGTCAGCACCAAAGCGCTCTGTCAACAAAGCCACATTGCTGGCGCTCGGCAAAGCCGCCACCAAGACCACCACCATCATGGCGAAACGGTCAATGTGAAAACCCATTTGCGATGCGGCTGCTAACACCAGCAACACCAGCACCGGATGTAGCACCAATTTAAAAATCGCTATCGGCAAAAAGTCGCGCCACAAAATCGGCGGATGACCGCTGGCCTTCGCCTGAATTTGTGAACGTGCCAGTACCGCACCAATGGTGAACAGCGCCACAGGCGATGCGGCATCAGCCAACAAGCCCACAGTTTTCGCCACGGGCCCAGCCAGCTGCCAGTCCATCGCTGAAGACAAAGCGCCCAAACTGATGGCCCAAGGCATGGGATTGGTCAACACGCCTTTGAGCGCGTTTTTGGCGGCACGGCTTGCACCGTGCTCGTCGGCCCCGTCTAAGCGCGACAAGGCAATGCACAGCGATGTGGTGAAAACCAAATCCACCACGATGGTCACGATGGCAGGCCCCGCAGCCGAGGCCCCTAACAACGCCACCAACAATGGCACGCCCATGAAGCCCGTGTTGGGAAACGCCCCCACGAGAGCGCCGAATGCGGCATCGTTCCACCCGATACGCTGGTTCAAACTCACCGCCACCACAAAGCTCACCATCAGCAAAGAGCAAAACAAATAGCCAAAGAACAAGGTGGGATCTAGCAACTGCACGATAGGCGTACTCGCGCCAAATCGATACAGCATGCAAGGCAACGCAAAGAAGAGCACAAAACCATTGAGGCCAGGAATTGCATCCAGCGGAATCATGCGGCGATGTGCTGCAACAAAACCGGCCAAAACGAGCGCAAAGAAGGGAAAGGTAACAAGAAGAATATTCAGCACACCCTATATTTTGCCTTCGAAGTGGATCGGTATCATTGCCCGCTTCACATCACGCTAAATAAAACCCACATCGAATGTCTGCAGGTCTGAATCTCGCGCAACAAGAAGCCGTCAATTTCTTGCACGGCCCCTGTCTTGTTTTAGCTGGGGCGGGTTCTGGCAAAACACGTGTCATCACGCACAAGATTGGTCGCCTCATCCAAACCGGGCTAGAGCCCAAGCGCATTGCGGCGATCACCTTTACCAACAAAGCCGCCGCCGAAATGCGTGAGCGTGCCAAAGGCCTGATTGGCAAAGCCGCGAATGATGTGCTGATTTGCACCTTCCACGCCTTGGGTGTGCGCATGCTGCGCCAAGACGGCGGCGTGATGGGCCTCAAGCCCCAGTTCAGCATCATGGACAGCGCTGATGTCACCGGCATCTTGAAAGATGCAGGCGGCACCACCGACATCGCCACCGCACGCCAATGGCAGTGGACCATCAGCTTGTGGAAAAACATGGGCCTCAATTCGGCCCAAGCTTTGGCTTTGGCGAAGGATGACAACGAACGCATCATCGCCAAAATCATGGCACGTTACGAAGAGCGCCTGAGCGCCTACCAAAGCGTGGACTTTGATGACCTGATTGGCATGCCCTTGAAACTGCTGCAAGAGCACGACGAAGTGCGCGCCAAGTGGCAAGCCCAACTCGGCCATGTGCTGGTCGACGAATACCAAGACACCAACGCCACCCAATACGAAGTGCTCAAGTGTTTGGTGGGCGACAACGCCCGCTTCACCGCTGTGGGCGACGACGACCAATCGATTTACGGCTGGCGCGGTGCCACGCTGGACAACCTGCGCAAACTGCCGCAAGACTTTCCGAACCTGAAAGTCATCAAGCTGGAGCAAAACTACCGCTCCACCAGCGCCATCCTGCGCGCGGCCAACAACGTCATCCAGCCCAACCCCAAGCTGTTTCCCAAAACCTTGTTCTCTGAACTCGGCGAAGGCGAACCCGTGCGTGTGGTGGATGCCGACAACGAAGAACACGAAGCCGAACGCGTGGTGGCGCGCATCCAGTCTTTGCACGGCGGCACCGATGCAGGCAGCTGCGGCTTCAAAGAACTCAAAGACTTTGCGGTGCTGTACCGCGCCAACCACCAAGCGCGCATCTTTGAAAAAGCGCTGCGCAAAGCGCAAATTCCTTACAAGGTGTCGGGCGGCCAAAGCTTTTTTGACCGCGCCGAAATTCGTGACCTGTGCGCGTGGCTGCGTCTGTGGGTCAACAACGATGACGACCCGGCTTTCTTGCGCACCGTCACCACACCCAAGCGCGGCATTGGCCACCAAACCTTGGCCAGCTTGGGCCAGTTCGCCAGCCAGTACAAACTCAGCATGTTTGAAGCGCTGTTCAGCAACAGCTTGCCCTCGGTGCTCAATGCGCGTGCCTTGGGCAGCCTGCACGAATTTGGCCGCTATGTGAACGACCTCGAATTCCGCGCCCGCCTCACCACCGGCGCCGAAGATGCCCGCGCGTTTTTGACCGACTGGCTCAAAGACATTGGCTACGAAAAGCACCTCTACGACGCGGAAGAAAGTGAAAAAGCTGCAGCTTCCAAGTGGAACAACGTGATGGAGTTTTGCGACTGGATGGCCCAGCGTTGTGGCGGCCAAATTGACGACACCGCCGGTGTGACCACCGGCAACGAAGTGAAAAACTTGCTCGAAGTCGCCCAGACCATCGCCCTACTCTCCACCCTCACGGAGCGCGAGAAAGACCAAAACGTGGTCACCCTCTCCACCTTGCACGCCTCTAAAGGTTTGGAGTGGCCACACGTCATGCTGGTGGGTGTGACCGAAGGCATGCTGCCCTTCCGCTTGGACGACGAGCCTGGCAACGAACACACCAACGAAAACATTGCCGTGCGCCTGCAAGAAGAGCGACGCCTGATGTACGTGGGCATTACCCGCGCACAACGCACCTTGGCAGTGAGCTGGACACGCAAACGCAAAAAAGGCCGCGAGATGATTGCGGCCATGCCCAGTCGCTTCATCGCGGAGATGGACCTGAACAAAGAAACCGTCAAAGAAGACCCACGCGAAAAGCTCAAGGCCTTACGCGCTGAGTTTGCTCAGCGCGCCAGTGTGGCATCGGCGGAGAGCGCGGCGAACAAGTAAAGACGCCGCCCGTTTTACATCGAAGGCTTAAAGCCCCATCAACTCGGCCGGCTCGTCGCTGGCCAACACTTCTTGCGCCCACGCCTCAAGGCGCGAGGCATCTGCGCGAATCACCTCTTGCTTGACCGCCAAGATTTGCGTGGGGTGCATGGAGAAGCTGCGCAACCCCAAACCTAGCAACAAACGCGTCATCGCTGGGTCACCCGCCATTTCACCGCACACGCTCACAGGCTTGCCTTGCGCGCGCGCCTCAGCAATGGTATCGGCCAACAAACGCAGCACGGCGGGGTGCAATGGGTCATACAAATGCGCCACCAACTCGTCGGCGCGGTCGATGGCCAAGGTGTATTGAATCAAGTCATTGGTGCCAATCGACAAATAGTCGAAGTGGCGCAAGAACATCTTCGCACTCAAGGCGGCAGCAGGCACCTCAATCATCGCCCCCACTTTGACAGGACCAAACACATCACCGCGCGCATCGAGTTGTTTGCGCGCCTTGTCCAGCAACGAGAGCGTTTGTTTGATTTCGCGCGCATGCGCCAACATCGGTATGAGCAAATGCACTTGGCCATGCGCAGCCGCGCGCAAGATGGCACGCAGTTGGGTTAAGAACATGGCGGGGTCAGCCAAGCTCCAACGGATGGCACGCAAGCCCAACGCGGGATTGAGGTGCGTTTCGTCTTTGACTGTGCGGTCCAATGGTTTGTCTGCACCAATGTCCACCGTACGGATGGTGACGGGCAGGCCCTTCATGCCATCTACTGCACGTTTGTAGGCGAGGTATTGCTCTTGTTCATCGGGCAATGCACCGGCGCGGCCCATGAACAAAAATTCACTGCGAAACAAACCCACGCCGACAGCGCCCACATCCAGCGCAGCGGGTGAGTCTTCAGGCATTTCAATGTTCGCTAACAAATCGACACGCTGCCCATCCAGCGTGACGGCTGGCGTATGGCGTAAACGCAATAGGCGCTCACGCTCTAGATCAGCCTGGCGCTGCTTGAACCCATATTCAGCCAAGATGATGGGCGATGGGTCAACAATGACCACGCCAGCATCGCCATCGATGATGATCCAGTCGTCTTGTCGCACCAACTGGCTGGCAGTGCGTGCGCCCACCACAGCGGGGATGTCCAAGCTGCGTGCCACGATGGCGGTGTGCGATGTTTTGCCGCCCACATCCGTCACAAAGCCAGTGAACACACTTTGCTTGAACTGCAGCATGTCGGCGGGCGACAAGTCGTGCGCCACCAACACCAAGGGCACGTCCATCTCATCGTCCAGTTGCAAATCCTGCTGGCGTGGTTGATTGCTACGCCGGGTCGAGGGATGGGGCATGACATGCGTCACGCCTTTCATGTGGCGCAGCATACGCTCCACCACTTGCTCTAGGTCGCCCTTGCGTTCGCGCAGATACGGATCATCCATCTCGTCAAACTGACGCGCCACCACGTCGAGCTGCGAGGTCAAGGCCCACTCGGCGTTGTAAAAACGATCTTTGACCCAGCCCGTCACGCCATCTGCCAGCATGGTGTCTTGCAACAGCATCAAGTGCACTTCCAAGATGGCGGATAACTCTGGTGGCGAGTCTTTGGGTAGGTTGTCGTGCAAGCTTTGCAGCTCTGTTAACACGGCTTCACGAGCCTGGTCCAAGCGCTTGAGCTCTGAACTCACTTGCTCATGCTCGATGAAATAGTGAGCCACATCCACACGGCTAGACGCAACTAACACGGCACGCCCAATGGCAATACCGCGTGCAACTGCTAGGCCGTGAACTGAAAATGTCATCGTGCGTTACTCGCCTTCACCAAACTTGTCAGCGATTAATGCCAGCAAGCCATCCATGGCTTCTTGCTCTTGAGCGCCGTCTGTTTCGAGTACGACCTCGCTGCCAATGCCTGCCGCCAGCATCATGACACCCATGATGCTTTTGGCATTCACACGGCGCTCGCCCTTGCTGATCCAAACTTCGCACGGGAAGCTGCCGGCTAACTTGGTGAGTTTGGCTGACGCACGTGCGTGCAAGCCTAATTTATTGCTGATGGTCGTTGTTGTTTTGATCATGGATTCGATGATTTTGATTTTGAGGTGCAGTGATAGCCACTTGCATCACGCCTTGCGTGCCACCTGCAAGCGCGCGCGCCACTAGCGCATCCAGCGGCTCATGGCGATAACACACACTTCTCAGTAGCATGGGAACATTTACCCCAGCGATGAGCTTGGCATTGCTGCCAACCACTAGCTTCTGCGCCACATTGGCGGGCGTTGCACCGAAGATATCGGTCAGCACCAACAAGCCATTGTCCAATGCAGAACCTGCCGCATCTAACGCCTGGGCCAATGTATCTTCGGGCTGTGCATTAGGTAAGACATCTAAGGCGATGACATCCGCTGAACACTCTGGATACACATGCATCGCGCAGTCATGCAAGGCGCTGGCAAGTGGTGCGTGGGCAATGATGAGTATGCGGTTATTCATAGAACGAATGGGTGTTGCTGATTATCAACGGTCTGATTTGTGTTTTAAAAAATAACCATAAGACGCTAGGCAGCATGCCAAAAACACAGTCATGGCCCACTGAAAAGCTTGCGGCTCTTGCCAGCCTGCTGCTTTAAAGCCATCAATCATGAGCCCCATGCCCCATTGCACAACAAATACACCCAAGAACAACACCAAGTTATAGGCTGACAGTGCGCGCCCAGCCAAGGCCGAAGGAAATGCCATGCCAACCGCAGGTTGCGCTAACGACACAAATGAGCTGCTGATGCAAAACAGTGCCCAATGTATCGCGCCGGCATCTGCGCCCGCCAGCACGATATAAATCTGCACGCAAAAGTTCAACGGCACCCCATAGGTCATCAATAGGTTGGCATTCAAGCCTCGCGCATAAAGCATCGGCGTGACCAAACCCCACAGCCAAAATGTCACCAACATACACACATTGATCCAAAACAAACCCGTCGCCGCTTCAAGCGACGAGTAGCCCGCCACCTTCATCATCCAAGGCCCAGCCCACAGTGTTTGCATAGCAATCAAACCACCGTAATTGAAAAAGCCCATAGGTGTAAGACTGCGGAAGTATGGATGGGCCCACACTTGTGCGTAGCTTGCCAAAATACCAACGGGTTGGGTGTGCGTGTGCGATGGGGTCGCTTGCTCTGCAATGCGCCATTTGGGAACCTGCCATGCCATCAGCACCATAGAAAGCACGATCAACACTGACAGCCCGACAAATATCCAACGCCAACCGATAGCAGGCAATAGCCACTGAACCGGCAAAGTAGAGGCCAGCATACCCAACGCGCCCGTCATCAGCATCCATGCATTGGCACGTTGCTGTTGCTCCAAGACCAACCATCGGCGATAACCCGTGAGTGGCGCCATCAAACAAGCGCTCACACCCACACCAATGAGCACGCGCGCCAACAATAGCCCCCCAAAGTCGGTAGCCCATGAGAATGCCAAGCAGCCCACGACCGCGACCCCCAAAAAGCTAAGCACCACTTTTTTAGGACCGTGCTGATCTAACCAATGCCCCATCGGTAGCTGTGTGAGCGAAAAGCCAAAAAAATACCCCCCAGCCAAGAGCCCGAGGTCGCGGGCTTGCAGGCCAAACTCCAGACTCAAAGTTGGCGACAGTGTGGCCGTGATGGCACGGAGCAAGGCCGACAAGAAATAAGCAGAGGCGAATGCCACAAACACCCACACCGCCGTTCGGCGTGACAAAACATCTTGGTTCATCTCAACTTGATTCCTGAAAAATAATTTTCTGCCGCCTCTGGCAAGTCTTTTTCTTTGGCTTGGCCATATATTGCCGCTTGGTAAATCTTCCCGTCATGGGCAAACCATGCCCATTGCACTTGATTTGATTCAGTCACAACACCTGCGCGTACCGAAAAATTTTGATTGTTCCCACCACTCAGGGCCCATTGCTTTGGCGCTGCTGCGCTTGGTGGCAGCCCCATCGGAGCCAAGCTCGCGATACGCCAAGCCTCTATCAGCTGCTCCGCTGGAAGCCCTTTGGGTATAGCCAAAGTACCGAGCGTAAATTGCATGCCGCTTGCCTCACACCCTTGCAATGACAGACTTGTATTCACATCCTCATGCGCAACACGCAAACTAACGTTGCGCGAAGCCTTATCAGGCTTGCATGGCAACAGCGCGTTGATCTGCGACTCATCCACACGGACTTCCCGCCAATTAAGTGCAGGCGCGCATCCACAAAGCGCAAATGCCATGGCACAACAAAAAATCGAACGCTCTAGACTGTGGATCATGGCGTGCATTATCCAAGCTCCCAACGACCGCCGAAAAAAAAACAAACGGGACATGACCCAATGAATCAATGCCCCGTTTGGATGATCGCAAATCTCGGAATGGCTAAAACGCCATAGGCTCCGTTAATTATTTAGCCCTGAAGTCATCATGGCACGACTTGCAAGTACCAGCAGTGGCCGAGAAGGCCGTTTTGAATGCATCTTCTTTGCCGCTTTTGGCGGCTACCGCCAACTTGGCAGATTCAGTTTGAAATTTCTCTGCCGCCTCTTTGAACTTGGCATTTTGTTTCCAAATTTCTGGCTTAGCTTTGGTTTCACCTACATCGGTCCCTTCACCAAAGGCAGCCCAAGGCAATTTGGCCATGCTGGCCACAATCTCTGCATTCTCTGCAGCCAGTTTGGCATCAAAAGGCGCCTTGCCTTGCGCCATTGCGCCCATACGGCCGAAATGTGCTGCAGTCACTGTCAGCGCCGCCTTGCGGTATTTGATGGCATCTTCTGGCTTTGCGAATTGCGCTGCTGCAGAGAAACTCACAGCCGATGCGCCGACGGCAATTAAAGTCAGGATTATTTTTTTCATTTGTCTGGGTCCTTTAGGGTTGAAAATACGAAACGCAAGATGCTGCGAGTTTACGAACTTTGCCGCACTTTGTCCTCGCATTCATTTGAGCACCTCATGTCACACACAGAACCTTTGCAACATAAACGTATTTGGGATCTACCTACGCGCGTTTTTCATACCGTGTTAGCCCTGTCTGTCGCTGGGCTTATCGTCACCGGCGAGGTTGGCGGAGATGCCATGCAAATTCATTTCTTGCTGGGCTATGCGGTGCTTACTTTGTTGTTGTTTAGAGTTACTTGGGGGCTGGTGGGTGGTCACTGGTCTAGATTTGTGAACTTTGTACCAACGCCTTCTCAATTGTTCGCTTACGTACAAGTCGTTCGCGCCAAAAAAGCACCGCAAAACATTGGACACAACCCATTGGGCGCGCTCTCTGTGATTGCCATGCTGGGCGTGTTATTGCTTCAGGTTTTGAGTGGTTTGATGAGTGATGATGAGATCAGCAATGCAGGCCCTTGGGCAACATTAGTCCCCTCAGACTGGGTATCACTGGCAACCAAGTACCACGGCGATATCGGCAAGGTATTTCTGATTCTTTTAATCATCCTGCATGTAGGCGCGGTTCTTTATTACAAGCGCATCAAACATGACGACTTGATCACGCCCATGCTCACAGGCGACAAAGAGTTACCCGCAAACACCCAAAGCTCACGAGACACAGTGACCTCCCGTCTATTCGCCCTTGGCGTCTTGACTGGCTGCGCTTACGCTGTGTTTCGCTTGGTCAACTTGACCTAATTTGTGGCGCATAAAAAAAGCCGCGCAAATAGCGCGGCTTTTTTGCACTTCATGACTTAAGCCTTCGCTTGAGCCAGCAATGTGTCCGCGTCACTGACCTCAAACTTTCCAGGCCCCTCTACGTTCAAACTCACGACTTTGCCGTCTTTGACGAGCATAGAGTAGCGGTTGCTTCGCAAGCCCATGCCGCGCGCAGTGAGATCCAAAGTTAATCCTGTGGCTTTGGCGAAATCGGCGCTGCCGTCGCCCAACATGCGCACTTTCCCTTGGGTGTGTTGGTCGCGTGCCCATGCGCCCATGACAAATGCGTCATTCACACTCAGGCACCAAATCTCATCCACACCTGCGGCTTTGAATTGCTCAAACTTCTCCACGTAGCCTGGCACATGCTTGGCCGAACAAGTTGGGGTGAATGCGCCTGGCAGCGCGAACAAGGCAATCGTTTTACCTGCGGTGGCTTTGGCCACCTCTACGGCGTTTGGGCCAATGCTGCAGCCTTCGCCTTCAACCTCTGAATATTCCATCAGGGTGGTGTGTGGCAGGGTGTCTCCGACTTTGATCATGGTGTCTCCAAAAATATGACGTTATAAAAACAAAAACGACCCACATTGTGGGTCGTTTTCTTTAGCCTTGCAGAGCCGGGGCTCTTTGGTATTTAAACCGCTGCAGCTTTCTCAACCAAACGGGTCACGACCCAGTTTTTGGTTTTCGAAATTGGCTTGCTTTCAGTGATCTCGATCACGTCGCCCAGGTGGTATGCACCTGTTTCGTCGTGAGCGTGATACTTCGAGGACTTAGCCACGATCTTGCCGTAGAGGGCGTGCTTCACACGACGCTCCACGAGCACAGTCACAGTCTTAGCGCGCTTGTCGCTAACCACCTTGCCAATCAAGGTGCGTTTGAGGGATTTCTTAGCGTCCGTCATGTTCACTCCTTACTTGGCGGCTTGCTTTTCAGCAAGAATGGTTTTCGCACGAGCGATGCTGCGACGTGTAGAACGCAGTTGTGCCGTGTTGTTGAGTTGTTGCGTACCTTTTTGCATGCGCAAGCCAAAGTGAGCTTTTTGCAACTCTTTGACTTCAGCTTCGAGGCCGGCAACGTCTTTTTGGCGCAGTTCAGCAGCTTTCATTTCTTATTTCTCCTGAATTACTGGCCGATCATGCGAGCCACGAAAGTGGTACGCAAGGGCAACTTTGCAGCGGCCAGACGGAATGCTTCACGGGCCAACTCTTCAGGGACGCCTACGATTTCGTAGAGGACCTTGCCGGGTTGGATCTCAGCCACGTAGTACTCGGGGTTACCTTTACCGTTACCCATACGCACTTCAGCAGGCTTTTGGGAGATCGGCTTGTCAGGGAACACACGAATCCAGATACGGCCGCCACGTTTGACGTGACGGGAGATCGCACGACGTGCGGACTCGATCTGGCGGGCCGTCAGACGGC